>Ga0307377_10008539_pt1 | contig 10370 bp, 10 predicted proteins | sample TR3MG_FD_202535 | JGI IMG/M metagenome (GOLD analysis project Ga0307377, IMG submission 202535) | Soil microbial communities from Risofladan, Vaasa, Finland - TR-3 | ecosystem: Environmental > Terrestrial > Soil > Coastal area > Acid sulfate soil | place: Finland: Risofladan, Vaasa | collected... | reverse complement strand
CGGGAACTCGAACGGCTGCCCCCGATCCACCGAGCTGTCGAACTTGCTTCCGGCTACGAGCCAGCCCGTGTAGTGCACCGAAACCATCTGTCCGGCCTTCGCCTCACCGCCCTCGCCCACTGTCACATCGATGTACTTCAGCCCGGAGTCCATAGTCACGACTTCGTTCTCGGTCGGCGTGCCCAACTTCCGCGCCGCCTCCACTGGATCGACCTCCTCTGCCGCCTCCGGCGACTCGCTCACCGCACTGTCGGTTTGGGGAGCCGTCGTCTCCGTGGGAGGCGTCGCCGTCTCCGGCTGCTGTGCCTTACATCCACAAACGACCAACGCAAGCACGAGTACGACTACCAACGCAATAATTCGCATCATCTTCTCACCTTCCCGTAGAGCGCATTTCATGGCACTCACTCGACCGGCTCTTCGCACGAGACGCTGGCATGAAATGCGCCTGTTGAAGCCTGGCGCCTTGTGCTGCTGTTTCATAACCTCGGATAGAGGTTATGAAACAGCCTCTAATCGAATCGCCATCGATCATAGCACAGCCCGCATCCACCGGCAACTGGAGTGCCGCACACCTTCTTCCCCTCCCCCGCGGCAACAGGAATCGAGCCCTCCTCGCCGTAAATGCCATATAGTCGAAACCGCTCGCCCACAGGGGGACACCGAGGGATGCCCGAGACGGCCCCCGAGTCCGTTCGCACACGCGTCGCCGAGCTGCGCCGCCAGCTCAGCTACCATAACTATCGCTATTACGTCCTCGACTCGCCCGAGATCAGCGACGCCGAGTACGACGCCCTCTTCCGCCAGCTCCAGAGCATCGAAGAGCAGCACCCCGACCTCATCACCCCAGACTCCCCCACCCAGCGCGTCGGGGCCGAGCCCCTCGACGCGTTCGAGACCGTCCGGCACCGCCTCCCCATGCTCAGCCTCGGCAACGCCTTCGACGAAGACGAGCTGCGCGCGTTCGACGAGCGCGTCAAGCGACACCTCGGGCTCCCCGCCGAAGAAACCATCGACTACCTCGCCGAACTCAAGGTCGACGGGCTCGCCGTCTCCCTCACCTACGAGAACGGCCTCTTCACCCGCGGCGCCACCCGCGGCGACGGCGCCACCGGCGAGGACATCACGCAGAACCTCCGCACCGTCCGCGCCATCCCCCTCCGCATGCTCGGCGACGCCCCGCCCGCCCTGGTCGAGGTCCGCGGCGAGGTCTACCTCGACCGCCGCGAGTTCGCCCGCATCAATCGAGAGCGCGAGGAAGAGGGGCAGCCCATCTTCGCCAACCCCCGCAACGCCGCCGCCGGCTCCGTCCGCCAGCTCGACTCCAGCATCACCGCCCGGCGCCGCCTCGACATCATCGTCTACGGAACCGGCGCCCTCGAAGGCGTCTCTTTCGAGCGCCACAGCGAACTGCTCGATTACCTCGTCACGGTCGGCTTCCGCGCCAGCCCGGAGCGCGCCATCTGCCGGGGCATCGACGAGGCCGCCGCCTACTGCCGCCAGTGGCAGGAGAAGCACGCCGACCTCAACTACGGCGCCGACGGCGTCGTCCTGAAGATCGATTCCCTCGCCCTCCAGAGCGACCTCGGCCAGGTCTCCCGCAGCCCCCGCTGGGCCGTCGCCTACAAGTTCCCGCCCGAAGAGCAAACCACCGTCGTCAAGGACATCTTCGTCTCCGTCGGCCGCACCGGCGCCCTCACGCCCGTCGCCATGATGGAGCCCGTCGTCATCTCCGGATCGACGGTCCAGATGGCCACCCTCCATAACGAAGACGAGGTCGCCCGCAAGGACGTCCGCGTCGGCGACACCGTCGTCGTGCGCAAGGCCGGCGACGTCATCCCCGAGGTCGTCAGCGTCATCGAGAGCAAACGCGCCGCCGACGCGCCCGCCTTCGTCATGCCCGACACCTGCCCCGTCTGCGGCGCGGAAGCCGTCCGCGAAGAGGGCGAGGCCGTCCGCCGCTGCACCGGCATCGCCTGCCCCGCCCAGATCAACGGCCGCATCGAGCACTTCTTCTCCCGCGGCGCGCTCGACGCCGAAGGACTCGGTCCCAAGATCATCGCCCAGCTCACCGCCAAGGAGATGGTCCGCGACCCCGCCGACCTCTATTTCCTCACCAAGGACGACATCCTCAAGCTCGACCGCATGGGCGACAAGCTCGCCCAGAACATCCTCGACGCCATCGCCTCCACCAAGCGCCCTCCCCTCGCCCGCCTCATCTCCGGGCTCGGCATCCGCCACGTCGGCGGCCACGTCTCCGACGTCCTCGCCGAGCGCTTCCGCTCCTTCGACCAGCTCGCCTCCGCCACCGAGGAAGAACTCGCCGACACCATGGAGATCGGCCCCGTCATCGTTCAGGCCGTCACCGTCTTCTTCCGCCAGGACCAAACCAAAGAGCTGCTCCGCAAGCTCAAGGAGGCGGGCGTCTCCCCCGAGCCCCCCGCCGCCCCCCAGCGCGCCCCCGACGGCGGACCCTTCGCCGGCAAGACCGTCGTCTTCACCGGCGTCCTCACCATTCCTCGATCCGAGGCGGAGGCGATGCTCCAGGCCCAGGGCGGCCGCGCCACCTCCAGCGTCAGCAAGAGCACCGACTTCGTCGTCGCCGGAGACTCGCCCGGATCCAAGTTCGACAAGGCCCGGCAGCTCGGAGTCCGCACTCTCACCGAAGAGGAATTCAGGCGCATGATAGAGCAACTAGAGTAGGGGGAATCTATGCTCAACGAGGAACAGCGGAAGACGCTCCTGCGCATCGCCCGCGAGGCCGTCGAAGCGGCCGCGCGGGGTGAGCGCTACATCCCCGAGGCCGACGACCCCGAGCTCCAGCAGCTCGGCGCCGCCTTCGTCACCCTCAAGAAGCGCGGCGACCTCCGCGGCTGCATCGGCGCCGTCGAAGCCCACGAGCCAACCCTCACCAGCGTCGTCCACATGGCTCGCGCCGCCGCCCTCGAAGACCCCCGCTTCCCCCCCGTCCGACCGGCCGAAGTCCCCAACCTCACCATCGACATCTCCCTCCTCAGCCCCGCCGAGGAAGTCACCGATGTCAACGAGATCGAGGTCGGCACACACGGCCTCATCATAGAGCAGGGCTCCCACCGCGGCCTGCTTCTCCCCCAGGTGCCCGGCGAATGGGGCTGGGACCGCGAAGAGTTCCTCGACCACACCTGCCGCAAGGCCGGCCTCCCCAAGGGCTGTTGGCGGAGCGGAAACTGCACGCTCTACGCCTTCACCGCCGAAGTTTTCGGAGAGGAGGACGAACCCTCATCATGATGGACCGCGAGATTGCCCTGAACCTGCTCAACTCCAACGTCAATAACAAGAACCTCCGCAAGCACTGCCTCGCCTGCGAAGCCGTCCTCGCCGCCCTCGCCAATCGCTTCGGCGAAGACGAGCAGGCCTGGCGGCTCGCCGGCCTCCTCCACGACCTCGACTACGACCAGACCGCCGACTCCCCCGACGTCCACGGCCTCCCCGCCGCCAAGATGCTGGAAGAGCAGGGGATCGACTCCGGCATCGTCCACGCCGTCCTCGCCCACGCCGATAAGGCCCCTCGCGAATCCCGCCTCGACAAAGCCCTCTGGTGCGTCGATCCCCTCACCGGCCTGATCGTCGCCGCCGCCCTCATCCGCCCCGAGAAGAAGCTCGCCGCCATCGACGCCCAGTTCGTCCTCAACCGCATGAAAGAGAAATCCTTCGCCCGGGGCGCCAACCGCGACCAGATCAAAGCCTGCGAGATCGAACTCGACCTCCCCCTCGAAGACCTCGTCGCCACCGGCGTCACCGCCATGCAGACCATCAGCGACGACCTGGGGCTGTGAACGAGGACCCTGGGCTTGAGTGGACCACCCACCTCGCCCGACGCCGCCCCGCCCAGGCGGCGGGCGCCGTCGCCGTCATCGCCGCCGCCGCCCTTGCCGCCGGATTCGGCTTCCAGAGCCTGCTCCTCGGGCTCCTCGCCGCCGCACTCCTGATCGCCTCCGTCAGCGACTACCTCTTCCCGCTCACCTTCACCCTCACCGACGAAGCCGCCGAAGCCCGCGGCCCCCTCCACCGCCGCCGCCTGACCTGGACCAACGTCCGCCGCGTCTCCCGCGACGACCTCGGCCTCAAGCTCAGCCCCCTCCCCCAGCCTTCGCGTCTCGACGCCTTCCGTGGTATATATCTCTGGTTCGAGGACAACGCCGACGACGTCACGGCGTTCGTCGCCCACCACGTGAAACCGGAGGCGGCTGGTGGAGACGATCTCTCATCTCTTTAGCTTCCTGCGGCCGCGCCCCATCGACCCCGGCGCCCGCGCCGCGGAAGAAGCGCGCAAGAACGACCTCATAGAGGCCCTCGCCCGCGGCATCGTCGCCCGCCGGCTCGAATCCCCCGCGCTCCTCTTCCTCGAGCTCAACCGCCCCATGGGCTTCCTCTACAGCCAGACCGCCCTCTTCTTCCGCCCCTTCCTGGCGCTCTTCGTGAGCATGTCCCAGGTCGACGCCGCCGCCGAGGTTCTCGCCGACCGCGACGCCTTCGACCGCCTACTGGACCGCATCGCCGAGCTGAGCGCCCTGCCCGCCGAGGAGTCCAGCTAACGTGGGCAGCCTGGAGCACGCCAACGTGTTCATGCGGATACTCTTCCTCTCGCTCTGCGCCATCATCGTGGGCAGCGTGCTCCTCGCCCAGCGCGGCCGAGAGATGTTCATCCGCCGCATCCCCGGCCTCACCGCTATCGAGGAAGCCGTCGGCCGCGCCACTGAGATGGGCCGCCCCATCTTCTTCTCCCCGGGCCTCGACGGCATCAACATCGTCACCCTCCAGGCCCTCGCCATCCTCTCCTACATCGTCCGCCTCGCCGCCAACCAGGCCACCCGCATCATCGTCGGGCTTCGCTCCCCCATGGTCTACCCGGTCGCCGAGGAATCCGTCCGCGAGGCCTACGACGCCGTCGGCCACCCCGAGAACTTCCGTTCCGACGACATCCGCTTCATCTCCGACGAGCAGTTCGCCTACGCCCTCGGCGCCGTCGGGATCATCTCACGCGAGGAAGTCGCCACCAACTTCCTCTTCGGGGCCTTCTACGCCGAAGCCCTCATCCTCACCGAGAACGGCCGCGCCCTCGGCGCCCTCCAGGTCGCCGGCTGCCCCGAGCCCACCCAGATCCCCTTCTTCATCGCCACCTGCGACTACGTCGTCATCGGCGACGAGTACTACGCCGCCAGCGCCTACCTCACCCGCGAGCCCACCCTCACCGGCAGCCTCGTCGGCCAGGACATCTGCAAGGCCATCGTGATCGCCATCATCGCCCTCGGCGTCGGCCTCGCCACCGTCTTCGCACCCGAGAAGAACTTCCTCCTCACCTGGCTTGGAGGCGGCGGCTGATATGTGGTTCTCCCGCCTTCTCCAGAGGCTGTTCCCACCCGCCCCGACTCCGGCCGCTCTCTACCTCTATCTCGCCCTCGCCGTCGTCGGCAGCATCGTCATCATCGTCGCCCTCCATCGCCTCCTCGGACCCCGCGGCCGCCGTTGGCTCATCGCCTTCGTCACCTTCATCGCCGGGCTCTTCTTCGGGCTGGAGTACTTCTATCCCGTCCACGGCGACCCCGCGAAGAACTTCCTCACCGACTGGATCGAGCCCGTCAGCGTCATGCTCACCGTCGTCGGCGCCTTCACCGTCGGGCTCGGCATCTACAGCCTCCTCCAGGTCCACGGGCGCAACCTCGTCCAGCGCCGCCCCGGCTGGCACAACAGCCTCGCCTTCTTCCTCGCCACCTTCGCCATGCTCGTCTTCGGGATGTGGGAGTACTACCTCCACCTCCCCCAGCCGCCTCCCGCAGTCGTGCCCTGGCCCAAAGGCATCTACGAAATCCTCTTCAACGGCCTCTTCGCGCCGCTTCAGGCGGCCACCTTCTCACTCCTCGCCTTCTACATCGCCTCCGCCGCCTACCGCGCCTTCCGCGTCCGCACCGGCGAAGCCGCCCTCATGATGGCCGCCGCCTTCATCGTCATGATCGGGCAGGTCCCCATCGGAGCCTGGCTCACGAGCTTCATCCCGGCCGACAGCCCGGCCGCCTTCTTCCGCCTCGAAATGCTCGGCGAGTGGGTCCTGCGCTGGCTCAACACCCCCGCCCAGCGCGGCATCATCTTCGGCATCGCCGTCGGCGCCCTCGCCATGTCGCTGCGCATCTGGCTCAGCCTGGAGCGCGGCACCTTCTTCTCGGAGAAAGGCTAGGTGAGCGCCCCCCGGCCCACAACCGTCTCTGACCGCATCCAGCAGATCCCGCGCCACTACGTCTATCTGCTCCTCGCGGGCGTCGTCGTCTGGCAGCTCCTCTTCCCGATCCGGCTCCCCATCACCCCGAGCGTCCCCACCCGCGGCGTCTACGACGCCGTCGCCGCCGTCCCCGACGACAAGCTCATCATCATCACCACCGACTGGGACGCCAGCACCCAGGCCGAGACCGGCCCCCAGACCCAGGCCGTCATCCACGCCTGCTTCCAGAACCATAAGAAGTTCGTCATCATGAATCTCCAGCCGCCCATGGGGGTCAAGCTCGCCCAAGACCTCGCCGAGGAAGCGGCCCAGGAATACGGCGCGGTCTACGGCGTGGACTACGCCAACTGGGGCTACAAGTACGGCTACGAGAACGTCCTCATGGCGATGGCGAAGAACATCCCCAACGCCATCGGCGACGACTTCTACGGCAAGCCCGTCGGCGAGCTTCCCCTCATGCAGGGCGTCGAGGACATCCAGGCCATCGGCCTCGTCGTCATCGTCACCGGCCTCTCCGCCATGACCGAGATGTGGGTCGGCCTCATCCAGGGGCCCTACCGGACCCCCCTCGCCGGCGCCTATACCGCAGTCATGGCCCCCATCTACTACCCCTACCTCGACTCCGACCAGCTCAAGGGAATGCTCGTCGGCGCCAAAGGAGCCGCCGAGCTCGAAGCCATGGTTGACCGCCCCGGCAAGGCCGTCGCCATCATGAACGTCCAGTCCTGGGCCCACGTCCTCATCATCGCCCTCATCCTCCTCGGGAATCTCGGATACCTGTTCGCCCGCGGCCGCGGCGAAGGGAGCCAGCCGTGAATCCCGACCTCTACATCCTCTGGGCCGCCGCCATCGCCACCCTCGGCGTCTACACGATCCTCTACCGGGAGAACCCCATCTCCCGGCTCTTCGAGCACATCTTCGTCGGGCTCAGCGCCGGCTACCTGATCGTCGCCACCTGGACCCTCAACCTCGAGGGCAAATGGTGGAACCCGATGATCCACGACAAGAAGTGGTACTGGATCTTCGCCCCCATCGTCGGCAGCCTCTTCTACTTCATCTACAGCCGCCGCCTCGGCTGGCTCGCCCGCCTCATCATGGGGCTCTTCTTCGGCACCGCCGCCGGCACGTTCTTCCGGCAGTTCTTCCCCATCTACTCCCCCCAGATCTACGCCTGCTTCAAGCCCCTCGACTACCAGGCCGGCATGGGCATCCAGGGCGTAATCTTCGACCTCCTCCTCCACAACTGGATCTTCGTCATCATCCTGCTCACCGTCATGAGCTACTTCTTCTTCTCCATCCCCCACGAAGGACGCTTCGGCCGCAACCTCGGCCGCTCCGCCATGCTCGGCCGCTGGTTCCTCATGATCGCCTTCGGCGCCATGTTCGGCAACACCGTCATGGCCCGCATCTCCCTCTTCATCGGCCGCATGCAGTTCCTCCTCAAAGACTGGCTCGGCTCCCTCATCCCCTGGTTCGCCACTCGCGGCCTCTAGCACCCCACCCGCCTATGCTGTTGTTGCTTCGGTAGCTTGCTGCCGAAGCCATCCGCGTTCATCCGCGGCCATCCGCGGCTCACCTTCCCGGTGTTTCGGGACTTCAGTCCCGAAACCGCCTACCCCCACTCGGCAGGAGCTTCCCTCCCTCCCTACGAATCCTTCTAATAGGCCAATGACCTCTGCCCGCGTCCGGATCTTTACATTCGGCTGCAAGGTCAACCAGTGCGACTCCGAGGAGATCGCACGTTCCCTCGCGGCTCGTGGCTACGCCATCGGCGGCCGCGGCGACTCAGCCGACATCTACATCGTCAACACCTGCACCGTCACCTCCACCGCCGACTCCAAGGCACGAAAGCTCATCCGCCGTCTCGCCCGCAACCATCCCCAGGCCACGCTCATCGCCACCGGCTGCCTCGCCGAGACCGACCCCTACTCCCTCCTCGACCTCCCCGGCGTCGCCGCCGTCGTCCCCAACAGCCGCAAGCTCTCCCTCGCCGACTTCCTCCCCGGTCTCCAGCCGCCGCTCCTCGCCAGCTCCTACCTCCCCGCGCGCACCCGCGCTTTCGTCAAGCTCCAGGACGGCTGCGACCACGGTTGCACCTACTGCATCGTCCCCAGCGCCCGCGGCAAGCGCGTCAGCAAACCACTCGCCGCCGCGCTCGCGGAAATCCAGTGTCTCGTCGACGCCGGCGCCCGCGAGGCCGTCCTCTGCGGTATCCGCCTCGGCGCCTATGGCTCCGATCGCGGCGACGCCACCCTCGCCGTCCTCCTCCGGAAGCTCCGGGAGATCGACATTCCCCGCCTCCGCCTCAGCTCCATCGAGCCCATGGACCTCACCGACGACCTCTTCGCCGAGATCGCCGACCACCCCACCCTCTGCCACCACCTCCACCTCCCCCTCCAGTCCGGCGACGACACCGTTCTCGCCGCCATGGGCCGCGGCTACACCGCCGCCGACTTCGCCTCCCTCGTCAGGCGCATTCGCCAGGTCTGGAGCGACGCGGCAATCACGACCGACGTCCTGGTGGGCTTCCCCGGAGAGACCGACGAGCAGTTCGACCACACCCTCAGCTTCGTCCGTGAGATGGCATTCTCACGCCTTCACGTCTTCCCCTACTCGCCCCGCCCCGAGACCCCCGCCGCCGAGCGCGCCGACCAGGTTCCCTCGAAGACGAAGCGCGCTCGCACCGATGCCATGCTCGCCCTCGCCGACGACCTCGCCTGCGCCGCGGCAGAGCAGTGGATCGGCCGCACCGTCTCCGTCCTCATCGAGGAAAGATCGAAAGGCGACATGCTCGCCGGCCACACCCCCCACTACATCAAAGTACACACCCCCGGCCCCGACGACTGGATCGGCCGCATCATCGACCTCACCCCCACCCGCCAAGAGGGCGGCGAACTCCTCGTCTGATCGCCCGACGCCACCCCTCGCCACCCGCAGGCCGCTGTCGTTCTGTAGGGCGGGCATTCCCATGCCCGCCGGCCGTTGCCGTTCGCCGTTTTGTTGCTTCGGTAGCTTGCTTCCGAAGCCGTTAGCATGGCAGGGCCGCGGCCTGTCTCCTGTCCAGACCATATACCTACCCGGCACGGCAGTGCCGGGTGCCGTTCCCCGGGGGTCCCTCCGAGAACGCTCCCGCGATGTCCTGGCCGTTGGGGAGGGGGAAGAATCGAGGGGGGAGGGTCCCTCCCCCCTCGAAGCGCATTCACTCTATCGCAATGCTGATCTGTGCCCCCTATCCGGCTTCCGCCGGGATGGTAATCCCGGCGCCACCTACCGCCCTCATCCCCGGCCGCGCCCCGCGGCAACACCCCTCCAGCCTCTGACAAGACGGCTGCGAGTGCCGCAGGCACCCGTCAGAGGGGTTTGGGGAGATGGACGGACTCCATCTCCCCAGAATCCTCCCCCCCCACTGTTCACACCATCAGCACCCCGACCAGCACCACCGCCAGGGGCACTGCAACGGCCCGGACCACCTCCATCGCAGTTGCCGCGTCGGCGGAGACGCTGAGTCCGGTGACGAGCGCGGCGGCGCACCCCACCCAACAGAGCAGCGTTCCGAGCGTCGTCAGCAGCGACCCCCGTGAAGGCTTGCGATCGAGCACCTGCCACCAGAGCAGCCCCCACTTCCGCACCCGCGGATAGAGCGCCGCCAGCAGCGGCGGGCCCAGCAGCGCCGCCATCAGGAAGTTATTCAAACTGATCGCCGGCCCCAGAACCTTGAACGGCGCCAGCCCGATAAGCTCCGCCCCCCAGCCCACCACCACGGCGCACACCAGGCTCGCCACCCCCGCCACCAGCATGAACTCGACGATGCCCCTCCCGGACAGCGGCGACGCCTCCGGATCCCGCGGGGCCATCCGGTGGACACCCCACGCCCGGTATGGCACATAAGCATAGAGGAAATTCCCGATGAACCCGAAGAGGCTGCCCAGGGTCAGCGTCCCGAAGAAGTCGCCGATCAGGTTTCCGAACGCCGCGCCCCAGGCCGCCGCGGGGCCGAACAGCAGCGCGAACACGATGGGGATCGCGTTCGCCGGCCGCACCTCCGTCACGCCCGGGATGATGATCGCAATCGCCTTGAACGGTATCAGCACCGCCGCGTACAGCGCCGCCGTCACCG
>Ga0307377_10008538_pt1 | contig 10370 bp, 11 predicted proteins | sample TR3MG_FD_202535 | JGI IMG/M metagenome (GOLD analysis project Ga0307377, IMG submission 202535) | Soil microbial communities from Risofladan, Vaasa, Finland - TR-3 | ecosystem: Environmental > Terrestrial > Soil > Coastal area > Acid sulfate soil | place: Finland: Risofladan, Vaasa | collected... | reverse complement strand
ATATGCCAGAACCAGTGGAAAAGACGGACGAACAAAAGCAGCAACAGCAAGAAGAGTGGAGAAACAAGGAAGAGGTAAAGAAGATTATCGCTGACCGTGATAATTACAAGAAAGAATTCCTTTCCTTAAAAGAAAGAATGGGTGAATTCGACCAGATTAAACAAGAGGTCGAAGGTTATCGTCAAGAGAAGACGAAACTCCAGCAGGAAGCCGAAAAGAAAAAGCTTGAATCGGCTGGTGAATACCAGAAAATTATCGAGCAGAATAACCAGAAACACCAACAGGAACTTCAGACGGTGAATAGCCGATTTGTTAATAAGCTAATCCCATCTGCCATCCGTGATGCTGCTCTAAAGGTCCCAGCTATCCTCCCAAATGCCATTGATGATTTAATTCCTATCATTAAAGACAATCTGGGAATTGATAATGAATTCAATGTGTTTGTGAAAAATGAAGAAGGCAAACCCAAATTGGGTGATGATGGTAAACCATTGAGTGTTGATACGTTTATGACTGAATATGTGAAGACCAGACCTTGGTTTTTGGCTGATAAACAACCGACTAATAAAGGTCTGAAACCCGGACAGATTTCTGATGGAAAGACGACAAAAGGTTTGGGTGAAATGAATGATCAGGAACGGGCTGATTATAAGAAAGCCAATCCGGCTGGATATGATGAAGCAATGAAAATTGAGATGGACCCAGCTAATCAGGTTCGGCTAGCTAGAGAGGCTATTCAAAGAAGGCAAACGCTGAACGAACAATTGTCTAAACGTATGACATAATCCTGACATGTTATTGAGCCATCGTGTTGGGATAAACGAGGTAGGAGCATGGGAGTGCCACCTATCTCGTTTTTTTATGAAGGAAAATAAATGCCACAATTAGAAACAACTAAATAGCTGGATTCTTTGGAAGGTGGACACCCAAAAAAGAAGCTGGCCTCAAAACGGTGGACACTGGTTTTGGGTCACAATCAGGTAGACATGGTGTCTATCTTAACAAAGGATCTAAATCCATGGCATACTTTGTAAAGACTATTGAGACTGATGTAATGTCTCGCAAGATGTTGGAAAACAGAATTTGGTCGGCTTTGATTGCTTCAGGCTGTATCGAATACGGAGCACTCGAAAGATTCGTCCGTCAAGGCGGTTCCTTCGTAACCATCCCCAAGCGTAACAAAGTAGCAGATCTAGAAAGAGTTGACATTTCCAGTGCGTCTGCTCTTTCTCCTACAGCGATGTCTACGACCAGCGATAAGGCCGTTGTCCTTCGTGACGTGTCCTTCAATAGTTACCTGAAGCATGATGCCATGCTTTCTGGTGACAATATTTCGGCTGGCATTTCTGCCGATTACGGTGAAAAGGTTGCGAAGAGACTTATCAAGCAGACCTCGAATGTTCTTACCGGAGCTATTCAGGCTATTGATACTCCTACTTCCAACTGTCACGTTAAGGACCTTGGCAACGCTGCTCTCACCGCTCAGGCTGTCAGACAGGCCAAGTACCTTTTAGGCGATGCGGCTGATGACCTTCGGGTTATGTTGCTGCACTCCAAAGTATTCTCTGATTTGCTCAGAGATACTTCGGTTACCTATAGCTCTTTGGATTCCGTATCAGGTACTACGGTAATCACGGGAAGAGTTCCGGGAATGTTTGGTCTTGACATGTTCATCGTCAGCGACCAATGCTATAATTCCAACGTCGGAACCGGGTCTAGCGGAGACGACCGCTATCACACATATTTACTCGGTGCGAACTCTGTTCAAATCGGTTGGCAGGCTGGTCCAGAAATCGAAGTCGATAAGGATATTACCCATCCTTCGACCAAGAATCTGGTCAAGATCACTGCTGACTATGTGGTTCACCTTGCCGGTGTTGCGTACACTGGTTCGGCTAACCCAACAGATGCTACGATCCAGACGGCTTCAAACTGGAACGAAGCATACGAAGATCATCGGGAAGTTCCCGCTGCTCTTATTATCAGCAATGGTAACGTCTACGCCTAACCTGAAAAGGTTTAGGACCGAAAAGGAGGTGGCTAAAAACCACCTCCTTTTTTATTGTATGATCATTGATAAAGGAGATTGAACATGGAACGAATTGCCCCGCAATACCTCAACCTAATGTCTGGACGGATCTTTGGTGGCAAACAAAGTGGTGAACACTTTAAACAAGTCACACAAGAAATGTCAGACCATATAACCAAAACACGTATTGAAAAAATGTCTTGTCTCAAGCCTTTGGGTTTGGACGTATTTAAAAATCGGGTAGTAAATGTTTTAGGCAATGGTCCATCATTAGGAATGTATATCCCAGATGCTGATGCCTGTATAGGTGTTAATGCGGCACATACCCATTGTCAGCCAGACCTATTACTCCTAGTAGATTGCGTCCATGACGACAGACCACTTAACCAATTTATTAGATCCAGACTATTAAAAGGTGTTCCATGTGTGATGACATTAACTACATGGGTTAATTTAATTTACTATGTACCAGAGTTTAAAGATTATGTTCCTCTGGCCTTATTTGATCCACGTCCAACCATTGATGATGATATTAATAATGGGCTATATCTCAGGAAGTCATCTGTTCACGCTGCATTCCATTACGCATTAATGTCTAAGTGTTCTGAGATTAGAATTTATGGTGTGGATTATTCGGATAGGTCTCATTATTATGCTGGTAAAATAATAGGTGACCCCAAGGATAATCCTGATCAAAAGTGGGTAGACGTAGAAACCCATTTAAATGGGTGGAGAGAGTTATCTGTCTGTGCTAAACAGAGAAGAGTCACAGTGAGTGTGGCTAACCCAAATTCGTTATTGGTTAAGATGAAGTATTTCCCAAGTTTCCAAGCTGCTGGCCTTGATATTAAAGTTAATGACATAACTCAATTGCCTGTTAACGTAAATTCAGAAGACTATTCCCAAGCCATTGAACAGCAAGAAAATGAAGCTAGCACATACCAGAAATATGCTGATTGGGATCATCATGTCTCTAAAATCCATACAGGTTTGACATTAGTTGTTTGCGAAGAAACATAGTAGATCCGGAGGTATTCTCATGGCATTAACAGCCGCTGTTAAACATACATGCAAGACTATTATTGGTATACCTGACCAAAATACTACTTTAGAAATTTCTGGTTTATACCAGAAATCCCGTGACCCCAATACTTCTGGCTTTACAGCCATGTGGGTGACAGGAGATATTTCTGGTATACAAACACAGGTAGACACTATGCTTAACGCAGTTAACGCACAACAGGAAACAGTCATTAACGCATTGGTTGTTGAGTGGGATTGCATAACCTCCTACAATCCATTAACGGTGAATAAAGGCGAAAACTCCGCAGAAGGCACGTTGGTTAATTATCCCAAAGAACGGGAAAATATTAGATTTAGATTAATGAACGAATTAGGTATAGCCATGCCACAAGGTGGATTCATGGGTGAATACAATATGTATGGTAGTGGACGGGTTTATTCTGGAGACCGCTAAATGGCTTGCTCCATATATGAAAAACTGGGTGACGGTTTAAATAAAGCGGATCTTGCTGTTGCCAAAGCAACAGGCCGGATTGTTGGTTTTACACATCGGGACGAATTAATTGTCCCGTTGTATGTAACCCCACTCACAGTCACACAAGAAGCCAATTCCATACCTACTGGCAACAGAGAAGCGGATGAGACTATCTCAGTTATTATCCCATCGCAGCCATTTGCGTGGTCAGGCAGTTCTGGGTTTTCGGGCTCTTGGAATGTCCAGCCGAATTATTCAGGTGCATCGAATCAACCCCAAGAAGGCGATACGATGAAAATGCCTTGGGGAGATACAGAAAATATTTTTGTGGTATCGGGGGAAATCAAGAAGATCAATAATGAGAATACTTATGTAGTTCCATTTGTTAAACGTAGAACAACGGTGCTAGGAGAATTCTCTTAATGAAACAGTTTAAGGATTTTATATACAAGTTTCTTGGAGAGATATTGGTTGCTGTGGTTATCGCAACTATGTCTGCTCTCTGGTTATTCCATGGGCAAATAATTGCCTTGGATAATGGCTATCAATACAACAAAGAAAACGTTGAGTTACTTAGAAAAGAATTTTTCGACTTCCGTAAAGAGAATAAGGCTGACCATAAAGAAATAATGGATTACATGAGAAATAAATAAATGGGAAGAGTGCAAGCATATTTGGCTGCTAGAGCCAATTACGAAAAACGTAAAATGCGTGTCCGATTAAAACTCGGAGCATTGCATGACAACCTAATTAACGTGCGTAACAGGTTGAGAGTCCTAATCAGACGTGTCGAAAATGATGTAAATAATAAAGGCTTCATGGAGAAAATAATAAAAGGACGATTCAAGAGGCAAGCCGATAGGTCAGTAGGTGGGACTAAATGGGAAACCGCTGAAAATCCAAGCTTCAGGCCTCTGCTGGTTGGCACTGGGAAATTAAGACAATCGGCTGTGTTATCGGTAGCTGGTACATATAGGATAAACCACCAGTTTGATTGGAGAGTACCGGGATTCCCACCTTATGCACGTGCCCAACATGACGGTAGTACCGAACATAATATCCCATCCAGACCATTCATGAAAAATCCTAATGCGGCTGAATTAACGGAAGCCGATAATTTTGCACGTAAAGAGTTAAATAGGTTATTGAAAGTGGAGCTAAGAAAATAACATGGCTGCAACTCGCACATTTGGTCAGGCCGTTGAAGACGTATCCAACGCTATAGCTACAGTTAGCGGAACAACCTGCTATCGTGGGAAAATCCGCTATCCAGACAATCAGGTCTTGCAGCAATTGGTCCGTAATTTAGTGCCTGAGAGTCAGGCTATTGTAATTACGTGGTTATGGATAGGTGGGAAGAACCCAATTAGGCCAACTATCTCAACAATTAGGTCGCTCATCTTTATTAATTTGCCTAAGGATACGACATCAAACTGCGAGACTATGTACGACTTCATTGATAATATCTGTTCTAAGGTTGCAGATGACACGATGTATAGAAATTCGGTATTGCCATTGGAAGTTAGGATAACAAGACAGGAAGATGGATTGCAAGATTCGGTGGCTATCTGGGAATTGGATACTGATGTGCAAGTTCCTCAACCATGTTAAAGGTAGTTTGGGATTCTTATCGAATATAGTATTAGAATTTGGAGGAAAATTCCATGGCTGGTTCAGCAAGTTCAGTTTCCATAAATACAGTTTATTCTTCGTGGAATGGTGTTCAGCTTGGACTAACCACGGGTGCAAGTTACACGTTGTCACTTTCCGAAGTTCCCATAAGGAACGAAAACAAGATAGGTTTTGGCTTTAGACCTGTAAATATGGCAGATTTAACTGTCACCTTAACGCACTTAATCGCACCGCCCATCGACCCGCTATTGAACAAGTGTACGCCTGCCGATTTAGTAATCAGAGTATCGAATGGCTGCGGTGTTAATAGAGATATCACATTTACTGGAATGCTTCCACGTGGTGTTTCTTATGCCATTGATCGAGAGAATCCACCTCAGGTATACGTTCAACAATTCGTCCATCAAGGTGACCTCGATAGCCTACCGATTACTAATCCATAGTCGGTATAATATTTGTCGGTAAAGGCTGGCTTCATAGATTTTCTCCTTGAAATTCACCGTGAAGCCAGCCGTTTTTTTAGGAGTCTCTGGTGAAACCGATAAAAAACGTACAAACAGTGGGATTTTTAGCTCTGGATGAGAGCCAGTATCAAGGTAATATTGCCGCTGCTGAATTTTTTAAGAGCATACCTCCTGAAAACAGATATTCCGAAGAGAACATGGAGAAGGCCAACGAAATAGCATTACGTGTGAGAGATGAATATCGAGCAAAAATGAAAGGACAGGAATTAAAAATGGACAATACCGCACTTGATGTCGCTCAAGGAACAGAACCTCAACCTAAACAAGTCGTTGCTCCTGATCAAGAAAAGAAACTGGTATTAAATAGATTTTTAAGATGCATGACACGGGTTGCGGCAAATAAAGTTGATGACCCATCATTTAATGAGGTCGATTATGCTGAGATATTGGCATTAATATCTATTCGGGAAGACGGTCTTCAGCCGGATATTAATGAATGGGTTACACGGGTGAATAATTTCTTTACACCACCTACACCAGAGAAGAAGGCTGAGGAACCTAAGGTTGATCCACCTAAGAAAGAGTAACACATGCCATCGGCAATCAGTGAGATAGAACAAGAGATAAATGGATTAATTGTTGCAGTCAATCGTCTTGCTGCTGCTGAACGTCAATTAACAGGTGGTTCTTCTAAGAATATTGCTCCGTCCAAACAAGAGTGGAATTTAAATCAAAGTTCAAGTTCGTTAAATTCTGGGCTTAATACTCACAGTGGTTGGCAATTGTCTATTCCTGCGGCAGCGGCTGCTGTTGGCATGGGTAAAAGTGAAGGCTGGAACCCAACTACTAAACAAAGTCCATTGGCTGGTCAACCTCTTTTACCCGGTCCTTTGACATCATATAGTCCTACCTCTTTACCTGCACCAGCCTCAGCGGGTTTTGATGTTGCTAAGTTGTCTCACGCAGAGAGATATGTCCTAAGTAAAATGCAACCGGGAGTAAGATATCCATTACGAGATCCGTCTGCAATTAATAAGTCATTTGGACTCCCCCAAAATGCAAAGTTAAATGTAGGACTAAGACCAGATTTGGTTGGTCATCCAAGCGGTTCGGGAACCTTCAGTGTTCCCATTCCATTAGGAGGCAACCAACCTACATCACCTCCTCCTCCTTGGATGTCTGGCCGTGGACAATGGAATAAGAGACAGCGTTTTGCCAACTGGATGCAAGGTGTGAGAGGTACAGGACAAAGTTTCCTTGATGAAACAGGTCTGTCCAATAGATTAACCAGAAGAATGATGAAGGCTGGTGCTATTGTTCAAGCTGGACGGACGGCTGGGAAACTATGGGATGTTTATAGTAGTCCTGTCGATGCCGACACTCCGACTCCTACATACGGATCTATTGGAAGAGAAATAGCCACACAGTCTATTCAAGTGGCTGGGATGATGGCTATTGCTGCTGCGGCTATGCAACCACTAAAAGTTTCCGCTGCTGCTTTCCAAGCGGGTAGACGTGCTGGTGTTGTTAGAAACGTATTGCAGCGTGGGATTTATCAGACTACTACATCTGGAACATGGTTACGTGCTGCTGTCGCACGTACTGGTACGATTGCGTTGGCATATACGGCAATAAATATTGCCACAAAATGGATTAATTACGATCAAGAAGAATCCGAACGAAATGATCGTATGGACAATGATGCCAAAACAATTAAAGAAGCCAGAAAATCTTTTACCTCCATATATGGTGGAGATGTAAAAGAAGCGATGAAACAATATAAAGACCGTGTGTATGGAGAAAACGCTCAAAGAGGATGGACTTCTGTTTCGAGGACTACATTAAGTGCTCTAACAGGTGGATGGGTTAAATCACCTGAAGACATTGAAGAAGAAGCTTTAAGGAAAGTAACCGAGTATATTAAAAAGGCCGCAACCAACCATGGTAAAGCTCAAGAATGGGCAGCGAAGAAAGACTTTAAGAAATTCTCCAGTCAATTAGCTCAAGCCAATGCGGAAATGAAAAATCTTGCTCACCCAGCGTGGAAGAATCCTAAGAGAATGTTCCAAAATATACAGGCAGCAAGAAATGCGTCAAGGAACTATGGTCATTCTCTATACACAAGAGGCCGGGAAAGAATTGGGGATTAACTTATTTCACGCATGTTTCAAGCCTCTATTTTCAGAATAGAGATTATATACTAAGTTTTTCTGGAGTCAACTAGCTATGGCTGACGAATATATAGGAATAAATGGCGTTAATTATTATAATTTAGGTAACGCCTTCTCAGGCGGCGGTTGTCCTGTCACGGGTGTTTATTACGCTATTCCTCCGTTAGGCCATGCACCTAGAATGGGACCCGAACAGAATGACTGGATGCCGGTGGACTTTGGTGGGATAGACGGAGTTTGGACGAAGGACCGTGGGTTCCGAAGAAGAGAGATATTTGTTCAGTTAGTAATATTAGGTAGCAGCAAGGCGGATGTTGAGAGCAAATTAAATACGTTACAAACATCTGTAATTCAACGAGCACGATATACTATAACTATGCCGGGAGGCACACAGCTACAAGGTTGTAAGGTGGTGACGGGACAATGCACTCCAATTAGCGAAGATTGTTGGGGAGGAGTGGGTGGGAATAACCTTTTAATTCAGGTTGTCTCACTACATTTTGTACAATTATCACGGACAAATGGTTAAGGCTAGGAGTTAAAATATGCCAGTTAGTTATAATCCATCTTTTTCATCCACATCTGCTGGATACGGATATTCCGGTGTGTCTACAATGCGAGATCCCGGTGTATCGGCTGTTACTGAAAACTCCGATACCATAAATGCCAAATACTTTGGCGAACCAATTATGTCTAATGTCTTGGGGCTCTGGCATGCCAACAACGTTGGGACGGATTACCAAAAAATATTCACATGTAATGCTGGACTTAATGTGGGTGACCCAGTTCGTCCAGATACTGGAGTAGACGGTAAGGTTGTTTTAGCAACGGCTAATACAATAGCTAACGCAAGAGTAGTTGGTTTTTGTGCATATAAGCCGACAGCCACGACTTGTAATATTGTTCAATATTGGCGAGATCAAACGACATTTGCTGGAGCTACACTGGGTGCTGACGTTTATTTGACGGATGCCGGTGGGTATTCATTAACGGCAGGAACAGTATCTTATATTATTGGAAGAATTGTTGCCTCAGATCAGGCTTTATATCAGGTTAGATTTGTGAATGAGACATCGGGTTTCTCGGGTTTCTCGGGATATTCAGGTACATCAGGTTTCTCGGGCTACTCGGGTTTGTCTGCTTTCTCTGGTACATCAGGTACATCAGGCACATCAGGAACGTCAGGCACATCAGGTTTCTCCGGGACGTATTCGGGACAGTCAGGAACGTCAGGCACATCAGGTTTCTCTGGAACGTATTCGGGATATTCAGGTACATCGGGATTTTCGGGTGTAAGCCCAACTATTGATTATGTGTTTTTTGGGAATGCAATAAAAACGGCCAGCGAAACTAGAGCGTATGGTGTTCCTATAGCTGCTGATGCAGATTTACAATTATCGCTAGCGGCAGGTACTAGATTTAAAATAAAAGCATATCTGGATATGGCAGTTAATAGTGCGTCACCATCGTCGAATAATCACTATAAATTCAAATTTGAATATTCCGGGACATTGGCTGATTCCAGAATTATATCTAGTTCCTCATCTGTCGATGTTGCTGGTGGAGATACGGGTGGTATGACAGCGGATGACGTTGCTGTGGGGACAGAATGGAACCAGTGGGGGTATTACTATAATTCGCATTTGATAGTAGTTGATGGATATGTGCAGACAACTACTGCCGGGACGCTGACATTATGGTGGGCTGGGGGGTTAAGCGGATACGGTGTCATAATGAAGGAAGGCAGTAACCTAGAGGCCATCGCTGCTGGATCTGGGGCTATTTCAGGTACCTCGGGTGCTGAAGGCACTTCAGGTTATTCGGGTTTTTCGGGACCAGCGGGTGGTGCTTCAGGTACATCAGGATATTCGGGTACTTCAGGTACTTCAGGTACTTCGGGCACATCAGGTGCGGTAGGCACATCGGGATACTCAGGTTTCTCGGGAGCATTTAGTGGTGAATCAGGATTCTCTGGTAAATCAGGTTACTCTGGTAAATCAGGTTACTCTGGTTACTCAGGATTCTCAGGATATTCAGGATTCTCGGGTGAGGCGGGTCCTTCTGGTCCTTCTGGGTTGAGAGGCTATTCAGGAACATCAGGTCAAGCAGGTAGCCAAGGAACTTCAGGCTATTCTGGTCCTGCGGGTGCGTCAGGTGCGGAAGGTACTTCGGGATATTCGGGAGGATCTGGGTTCTCAGGATATACGGGTTTGTCAGGTACGTCAGGTTATTCGGGCAAATCTGGATATTCGGGTGTGTCAGGATATTCGGCACCTTCTGGGACTTCAGGTTATTCAGGTTTGTCAGGAATATCTGGACCGTCAGGTGGGTCAGGTATTTCGGGAACTACGGGTGCGGTAGGTACATCGGGAACATCTGGTTTCTCTGGGACAGGTTCGACAGGTGCTGCGGGTGAGTCAGGTGTGTCGGGATATTCGGGATATTCTGCTCCATCTGGGTATTCTGGAATAGGAACATCTGGATTCTCTGGCACATCGGGATACTCAGGTTTCTCGGGAGCATTTAGTGGTGAATCAGGAGCGTCTGGCAGTTCTGGTCGGTCAGGATACTCGGGG
>Ga0307377_10008535_pt1 | contig 10373 bp, 11 predicted proteins | sample TR3MG_FD_202535 | JGI IMG/M metagenome (GOLD analysis project Ga0307377, IMG submission 202535) | Soil microbial communities from Risofladan, Vaasa, Finland - TR-3 | ecosystem: Environmental > Terrestrial > Soil > Coastal area > Acid sulfate soil | place: Finland: Risofladan, Vaasa | collected... | reverse complement strand
AAGCTAGTTCCCGTTTCGCTTCCTTTTATTGTTGCGTCTCCAACAATCCAAGCAACGACGCCGCCTTGTTTGGTTAATCTGAATAATTCTTTTATAACAGATTTCCAAACATGTTCCCCCCAATGCAAAATATTACCGTTGTATGTTCTTAGATTATCGTATGGCGGTGATGTTACCGTTAAGTTTACCGAATCGTCTGGTATCTCTTGCATCAAGTCAAGACAATCACCTAGCCCTAACAAGCAATTATCATTTATCGTATCGAAGGAACTTGTTTTAGATTGTATGCACATTAGTCGCCTACCTTGTGCCTTAAGGATAGCTGATCGGCATTATTCACCTGTTGGGTCATGGGTGATCCAGTTATCCCGTCCATATACGGATGCTTATGTCCGTTATGTTCGCTCTGATCTTGGTTAAGCTGCGTAGTATATTTGTCGCCCTTTACCATTGGCTCGAAGGCTGTTTCGCCCACGGAGATACCCTCTTCGGCAACCTCTACCTTGTGGACATTACCGTTTGTGTGTGTTGCAGTTACCCTGAAAACAATATCGTTTCCCTTTCGAGTAAGGATTTCCACCTTTACGCCGTTTCCGTCTTCGTTTTGAAAATTGTAAGAGACATTCTTCCCCTGTTTACCCACAAGGGTCTTGTCTTTCGACTCGTAGGTTTCAAACTCAATATCCCCGTTTTTGTCGATATAATGCCTAATCCCATTATGCTGAAAGCCCCGAACATCACCGTCTACCGTTTGCGCCCTGCTATCTAAACTCATTGCATGGTGCAATGTTTCGCTCCTTACGATTGCATCTTTTGGGTTCCCGTTAAGAATATCGACAATTACCCATTCGCAATTCATATCTTCCGGTTTCGTCATTATCTCGGAAGCGTCCTGTAGCGTTTCCAGAACCAGCTTACCGCCCTTTATGTTATAGGTAGGAGGTTGAGGGTAACACTCCTCGAAATTCTCGAAATTACCACGCTTATTTGTTATCTTTGCTCTTGGTATAGGCATCCACGATTTTCCGACAAAGCACAGAACATCAGCTTCAACCCATTTTTTCGATAGATTGAGGGGATCGTCTGGATAATATATCTTCATTACCAGCCCCATGTACGGGCTTCTTGACTTCACGGAGCCATAATCGAAGCCGCTTGAAGCGTCAAGGATTCCTGAGATATGACTTAATACGGTTCCATCTGAGAGTACAAGACCTGTTTCCAGCATATTTCCTCCTACCCCTTTATTATCCCTTGACACAATTTTTTGTCAATGTATAGTTTCTGCATGATAAAAGACTTTTTGAAAGAGGAAACCGAGAGAGATGAACGATACCTCGAATTTATCAGGCATCAACCCTGTTGTGTCTGCGGTCGAGCGGTAACGAAAAACCACCCCCACCATGCGGGTTCCCGTGGTGTCAGTACGAAAAGTTCAGATTACGAAGCGGTGCCCATGTGTGCGTTGCACCATACAATAGGAACCCTGTCGGTACACAAGATGGGCGTAGATAGCTTTCAAGGTTATCACGGGGTTGACTTCCAAAAAATAATAATTCAAAACCTGATAGAATACATTGGAGAACTATATGAAAAAAGAGATTGACGATTTTAAGAAGGAACTTAATGCGATCAAGAACTCATTTCTCGCTGATATTCGGAAGGGACTGGACGATATTCAAAACAATTTCCTCGAACGGCTAAACAGTGATCTTCATGAAATCAAAGATAAGCAGAAACATATAACCCTCGAACAACTTGCCTACCTGATCCACAAAACAGGGCAGGAATACGCCGAATTTAAGCAGGTGGCAGACAGATACGATGAACTTAAGAAGCACTTGATTTCCACGAAAAAGGTCTGGCACTTCCAAGACGCAAACGAAAAAGGTAAGAGTCTACCAGATACCAGAGCGGAAACACTCGCCCTTGCCGATGCCGATTACAAACAACATATATTCGATATGCTGGACGCACGAAAACGGGCCGATAAAGCGAAAATACGGTTTGAGGCATACCAGAACTTGTTTGATGCGAAGCGCACCATGGAGGTGTCAAATAGAGAGCTTAATAAGCGTGGATTATACGACTATACCAGCGGAAATCCTGAAGATAGAAATTAAGTACCTTCTGTGCTATAATAAGATTCATGGAAAAATACAATAAGTTCATTAAAAGTAAAACCTACTATTTCGTAAGAGTGTTCCCGTTTATTGACTCCGACCAAGAGAAGCCGGTAACGGATATTAACAAGATTTCGGCAACCCCGTTCTGGTTAGCGGAGGAAATTCTTGAACTTACCCTTGATCGAAATGTAATGCAGTTAGATAGCGAGTTTTCACTTGTCTTATATCAATCGGAGAACTTCATTTTTGAATCGGAAATGCACATAAAGCCGGGCGATTGGGTTGTAATCTATAAAACATCAAGTGGTGGCTTTACCGATCCTGACCTGAAAGTTATCGAAGAAACAATCGAAGTGAAAATTGACGGTGCAGTTAAGAAATTCGTTGTCTTTAAAAGAGGGTTCGGACAAGTAGAGAGAGCCGAATCAGACTGGTCGGTAACGAATGAAGGAACCTGTATTAATACGATGTTCGTTTCCGGTCGGACTTTCGGCAAGTTTCTATCTGACGCAAACCTTTATTTCAATCCCTTCCAAGAGGGGAACATGAAACCAGCAATGATCCCCGCAAGTATTAAAATACCGCAGGGGAACATGAAAAATGCAATTACAGAGATACTTTCTTTTGCAATGGCAATGAATCAGGTAGTTCTACCCCAAACGATAATGTCAGAAAAGGTTTTTGCCGAACAGGAAAACGAAATAAAGCCCAAAGATAACATAAATGTTATTAAGGATTTCAAGGGTTCCACGGCGTTTAATATCCTCAACCTGAAAATTGACGATACCACTTCCGAAACCTTTATTGATTACCATACAGTCGAAGATGGTTCCGTAGAAAACCTGATAAAATACTTTTCCGATCAGGTGAAAAATGAGGTTTACTGTGACCTTATATGGGACGCCAAGATAAAGGCGTTAAGCCCTACGCTTGTTATCAGAGAGACTCCGTATACCATAAAATCAATATGGGACAACAAGTACAAGCAGTCGAGTGACCTTCCGAGAAACTATTTTGAAGATCAGTTCACTTATGAGATTGATTGGGAAGACGGAACAATTAACAGGTTCCGAATCGGTAGAAGTTCCCACGAGATTTTCAACTATTTTGTAACTACTGGCCGAATGTACCCACAAGGTGAAATGCTGAATAAGCAAGAGCAGATGAACTTTGAGAACATACAAATAGAAGCAGGTAAAAGTACAAACAAGATTGCACGATTCGGCTTAAAGATTAAGCAGGCATCGACAATCTACGACAACTATTCCAGAAAGGGCAATCAGGGTGGAACCATCTTTAATACATCTGAAGAATACAGCCGCTTACAGAGGCATTGGTTCTCTGATATGGACTTGAAATATTCAGGGACTATCTCAGGTCACTTTCCCAATTACCTTCGATTGGGAACACGGATCAGGGTTTTAAATGTTCCCGTGAAAACGAAAACCGGAATTGATAAGCGGGTTTTTGAAGCGTATGTCGTGGGTATCACAGATAGTTTTCAGGCACCGAATATTCCGCTAATAACTCTCAGGGTTCACTATGGTAGGATTTTGAAAACGACTAATTCAAGGCAGGCTTCTTAACTCTCGATCCCGTCTTATTAAAAACAGTCATTTGATCTCTCACGCCGGAGAAAACACTTACCGTCTTATCCTGCTTATCTTCCTGTCTCTCCGAGCTATCGGCAATTCTCAAAAGGGTTTCACCTTGCTTTGTCGTTGTTTCGGCAAGAATCCCGAATATCTCAGAAGTCTTTGGTTCCTGCGCCGGTTTTCCGAAGGCACCTGCAATAATATTACTTTCGGTATCATCGAAGCCAAGTGCCTTGCCTATAGGACTCTTCTTGAATCTATCTTTAAAGAATCCCAGAGTACCCTTTTCTTCCAGTTCCTTTGCGCCAGTATCCTCTTCTTTTGTTTTCTTGTCTCCAAATAATTTCTCAAAGCCCTTACTGATCGGCTTTAAAACAGTAGCAAGATCGACAAGAGACTCGTTTAACCTTGCTGCGGAGGTTGTAAACGACTGCCCGACATTCGAGAAGGTATTTGTCAGTCCGGTTTGCGATTTTAAAAGTTTCCCTTCCGGAGATGCTTCAAAAACCTCTTTCTTTCTCTTTTCAAGTTCCTGTTCGACAAGTACCGCCTTCTCTTTTTTCGTCTTCCCTGTATCGCCTTCTATCTTTGCCCATGCTTTTACAAACTCCTCTGTCTGTTTTCCTGTAAATCCGAACTGCTGCCTGAATAACTGCTCGAAGCCGAGGAGCCGTTGTTCATTAACATATTTACCGCCCCGCATTTCATAGAGTCTTGAAATGTCGCCCGTTCCTCTACCGAACCCGTATTCCTGACCTGCCTGTCTGATAAGTGCCGAAACATTCTGGGGTGTTGCGCCCTGTTCCGATCTTCTTAAGAATTGGAACATTCCCATGTTCCCGCCCTCAGACGATTGCATGGCTCTGAACATAAAGGCACGAAAAGCAAGGTCTCCACCGCCCATTGCAACGCCAGTCATTCGCTCCCCGATAGTACCCAACATTCTCGCCGTTCTCTCCGGCTGTAACATTGCATTTTGACCGGAAGCAACATAAAGGCGGGTCATGTATCCAGACATTTCATCAAGCATTGATCTACCAATCCCTGCAAACATCTGCTCCGAAATGAGCTGCGCCGCCTGAATTGCCTGTGGAATGATAACTGTGAGTTTACTTTTGTCAACACCTGCGGTTATGGCATTTGCGAAGACGGCTTTCATATCTTCGGCACCGCCACCCATTCTAAATGCGGCTCCGCCGAGACCTGCCATCATCCCCTCGTCAACTCCGTAAAGTCGGCGAGCCTCCATCATTGTTTGCATACCGGGAACCAGACCTGCCCCGCCGCCCATCTGACCCGCTAAAGTACCTGCCATGCCTAACTGTTGGTTAATATTGTAGCCGAGGTATCCGCTATAGAGTGCGCCGCCACCCCTTGCGATTGATTCGTACTGACCGCCTCCGATTCTACCCATTAAATCCATTCGAGCAGGCTGTTCTCCCATCATCTGATAATAGGATTTACCCATACCGTAGGCCAAACCAGCCGCACCGAGGGCAAGCCCCGTTCCACCTGCAAGCAGGGCACCTCCGGCAAGAGTACCCATACCACCCAAACCGCCTAATCCCAATCTTGATAAGCCGCTCATTGCCGAGCCGCCTATCACGCCGCCTGTGGAAATACCACGAGACAACATACCCGCACCGGGAACCGATAAGGCACCTAAAAGATAAAATAGTTTCTGTAATCCGAAATCGTCAATGCGACTGACACCTGATCCGCCCCTTGCCCTAACCGCCGGGAGTGTTTCGCCGCCCTCTTTAGAAAATTTCCGTAACTCTCTATTAACCTTGCGGAGTGAAACGGCATAGGTGTTAAGAAGTTCCGTTCCGTCACTCAATGCCTTACTTAAACCGGAGAACGCCTTCTCTGTTCCGTCAACGCCTCCCCCAAAACCACGACCTGCCCCAGCTCCGATTTTACTTTCGGAAACCAAAGACTTCATCGTGGTATTCAACTTATCAATTGCCAATATCTGCTTATGTTCGCTTAACAGTTTCCGCTCATCCGGCGAAACCCGTGATCCGTATTGCAACTGAGAAAGGCGTTCCTGCGGTGAAAAGGCATTGGAAACACTTCGACCTGCACTCTTACCAAGATCGTTAAACTGACGCTTAAGATCGTTTATTTTACCGCCTATTTTGGTAAGGTCAATATCAAGGTTCAGAATTACATCATCTTGCGGCATATCGAACCTTCCTGCCTATTTGTTTGCTTATCGAGTCAAGACGATCCTTGAGATAGTCGGTAAGTTTATCTCTTGCCAAGTCTACCGCTTCGTTACTGTCTTGACCCACAAGTTCCTCAAGTTCGTTTATAATGTTCTTACCGCTACTCTTAAATACCTGAACACCCGTTTTCGAGCGTTCAAGGCGGTAGTCACTTGCCGTTGCAGGGTTATCGTATGCTTGATGCTCAAGATACCTTTCGAGTATCTCCGTCAACGCATACTTCTCCCACATATCCTCCCTTGGTTGCCGGAAGGTCTTCTCCCACCATACTGACAGGCGAGTTGTCATGTTTGATCGTATCTTTTCTCTCGCCTCTAGCCTCAATGTTTCTAAGTATCCTATCGAGTTCGTTTCTTTTATCCGACCTCCAAAACTTCGCTTCAAATATCTTGTGGTTCTTGTACAGATAGTTCATGAGAGAGGTTGACGGGATACTCTCTTTGTCAAACCATTTTTCGGCACCACCGGACGGATCAGAGTAAATCACGAAAATCGTTGCGATCATATCAAGTTCCAGATCATCTTCGTCAGATACGATTTTCTGACCGTTCATCATTGCCGATTTCATCGCCTTAATGTTAATCGTATCGGCGATTGTCTTTCGATGAATCATGAGGGTTCCGGAAAACTCTTCGTCTGTCATTTCGTCTTTGTGGCTTACAATGAAAGGTTCTTTTTTCATAAAACTTCTCCTTCAAATTGAATGTTCATATCTATATTCTATATGTTTTTCAGGGAAATATCAAAGAGGAATATGGGTATCCCGAAAGATACCCACTTCCTCCCCATGATGTATTTACAATGCTGCTGCTTCGTCGTTAAAATCGAGCGCAATCCCAACAAAGGTTGCGTTTTCTGTAAAGAGCGTTCTGGCGGCAGTATCGAAGTTCCTTGCTGAAAGTTTCAAGCCGGATGCACTTATAAACTTCTTATTGGCTACAATTGTATCCTCAATCAATGCGCTTATGCCTGCCTGATTCAGATACTTCTTTCCGTTGCTTGTCGTATCGTTTGTAACCCTGAGTGCCTCATTGTACTTGGCACCTATGAGCCTAAAGAAATTGCACTGAAACCTAATTGTGATACCCACAGCAATCTGCTCTTTCGAGTACAGATCACCGAGAACATCTATCGGGTTATAGGCAATGTCCTGTCCACCGCTCACGCCGCCTGCCCAGCCGACACCCACCTCACCTGCCGAAAAGATTGCTCGTCCACCGCTTATATAGTCAGACATGAAAACCTCCTTACGGAATCCTTATTGCATCAATCTTTACAAAGATAAAGTCAGTGCCCTCAATGGGCTGAACCTGTACAACCGGATACAGGTAATTGCCAACGAATTTCACAGAGATTGAACTTTCAAGGAAGTTCAGGATTATTCCAGCTTGCATTGCGAGAATACTGAACTCTTTTATCGCATTGGAACACTTCGCTTCGGAGAGAGTTACAACGCCCTGATAGTTCGGTGCCCGCCTCGTTTTCCCTACGAAAATATCAAGGTTTACTCTTAACTGCTTCGCATATTGAATCAAAGACTCTCTGGTTTCAATCTTGATATACCCGTTATTTTCCGAGTCGATCTTCGATGTGATACCCATATTCACCCTGAGAATCCCTCTAAGGTCTTTGTATCCAACCAGAATACCCGCCTTGTTCGCTTCCTTGCGATAGGCAAACTTCTCGTTATCAAAGTCAGTCGGATCAATCAAATCCAGATAAGGCATTTTCTTGTAAGTCATGTTCGTACAGTAGGCACCTCCAAGCTGCGACTGAGCCATTACTACAGCCTTACCCCATGCCGGATAATCTTTTATATTGCCGAGATGGTCTGTGTCTGTTATTCCCTGCATAACATAGACTGCGTTTTCATAATTGAGAAGTGCCGCATTTGCCTTATGCGCTGCAAAGTTTCCGGAACCGCCGAGATAACCAATGGTTTCTACCCTTCCGGTAATCGTGTGTCTCTGTCTGATATGTGTTTCAAACTGAGCCATGACCGCTGCGAAGGTGGCACCGCCAGCCAGATCACTTGACATTACCAATGCCTGATTGAAAAAATCCTTTTCGAGAACCGCATCAAAACGATTCTGGAAATCTGTGTTTACACTCGCTCCGTATCCGCCGCCCGTAAGTGCGAACTTGGTCTTCGCGTCGGGTATCGTCTCTCCGCCAACCTTCTTTATCGAATTATTGAGATAGACACTCTCGTTTACAAGCCACTGTAGGCACTCGTAAAGACCTATCTTCAGTGCATATCCGCTCACCGTCTTTATCGACTGAGCGGTGAATATATCGAGAATCTCAGCCGGATTACTTGACCCCATCGGGTTCGGCGTTGTAACTTCAAGGCTTGCACCGAGTCCGAGGTTCTCTATTGCCGCTTTCAACTTCGTCATTGTATTGTAAGTTGCAAAAGCGAAATTCGTTGTAACCGCACCGATTATGAGAACCAGCTTCGTTCCGTCATTCGCAACCGTAGCAGTAGCCTCTACACCCGAATATTTCAGGCTCAAAGGTCTGTCATAGCCGAGTCCGGGATCAGATACTACCTGAACATCTTGCGATCCATCGTTGTAGTAGGCAGTCAATATTCTTGCATATCCGGAAGTATCCGCCGGATCAGCGGCGCAACTTGCCGAAACATAATTGGCACCTGCACCGTACAGCGTAGTCTTAAGATCAATCGAACTTAAGGCACCTGTCGCAAGTGTCGAGTTATTCGTTTTCGAGCAAACAATCTTCGTTGCTCCACCCGAAATCTCTTCGTCCGCACCCGGTCTAAACGCAAGGTGACAGGCATCGGCTAAGTCGCCCCCGCCGAGCTTGGCAATTATTTCAGAAGGATCAAGAATTTCAATTTCGCCTTGCTCTCCACCCTCCGCTTCGCCGATCAGGTGCAAATCACCTTTTCCGGTGATTATCGGAAGATTAAGACCTTCAACATTCACTTCACCGTATACGCCAGCGTCATGAATCTCTTTCCCGTTTATTACGATATATCTTCCCATCTGACCCTCCTGTTAATACTTTTTAAAGAGTTCTTCCCACTCTTTTAAAGTCATGTACTTTTTTTCTGATACCTGATTCGCATAAGCAATTTTCCCTTTGACATGCAAGGGGTTCGTTCTCTTACTTATCAGGTATTCGGAAACGGAAATCAAAGGCTCTTTGGGAGCCTTTTTCTTTTCTTCAAAAACTTCCTTTTTACTCATTTTATCTTCGCCCTCTCTGTTTCATTATACACCACAGATAGATTTTTTAAAATATCTTTAAATAGCCGTTCCGCCTTTTCTATGATTTCGGGCAGAATATCGGCGTTTACGATCCGGGTATTGAATATCTTACTTTCGTTCCCGAAGTTCCTAATTAGGCACCTTGAAAACTCGGAAAAGGTAAAGTGCCTAGTGTCCGCATTGTGCTTCTTCGATAGATACTTGTGAAACTCCCTTTGCGTAGTCTCAATTTCCGCAGCAAAAGCCTTCAGGTGAAGACCGAGAGCATTATGAAGCGTCTGCAACTTCTTTAGATACCCGAAATACTCCATATCCTTATCGTCAAGCGGTATAGTTTCGGGTAAGTTCGCAATCCGTTCATCGAATTTAGGAACCCCTATTCTCTTCGCCTCTTTCAAAACTTCTTCGAGGGGCACCATCTCTTCGTCAAGGATTTTCTTCGCCGAGCTTAATGAATCCGTTGTCATAAAATTCCTTTGGTTCAGGTGAAATTAAAGTCTCATTGGGAGCAATATTGTCTCCGCCAATATCTGCCGGGACAGTATAGGTACTTGCGACCGTAGCCGCCATTGATACCGTTCTTTGATAAATACACATTCCGGTTTTCGTATCAGGCATGGAAATCGGTTCGGCAGATAGTGTAAAATTGTGGATACCGAACCCTTCGAGAACTTTCCGGTTCGTTCTCATGATATACTTTACCGCTTCCGACATTATCCATACAATGTCCGAACTCTCGCTGACAATGTTAATATCTACGGTTCTCGCTTCAACCTGTGCCAGTCTATAAGACTGTCTGAAAACGCCGGGCGTAGGCTCAGTGATAATATCACCTGCATAGTCGGCCATTATGTCCTGATTGTCCCTATCTACGCCGTAGGAGACTGTTACTTGCTCAGTAACCTCATGGATTCTGGGATACCCGATTAGGATTTTCATTGCATAGTTTTCAATCCAAGTATCAATCTCCGTATCCATTTCAATGAAATTCTGAACATCTATCCCATAAGTAGCCGCTTCCGCTTTAAACCGATCCACAACGCTTTCAATCACAGTAAAAGAACCCGTAAACGATGCCTTGTATTCGGCACTCTCAAGCAGCTTCTTAAACCCGAACTTCAAAAGCGCAACAACTATTTTCGGATAAACATAAACCATTAGTTACTTTCCGTTTCCCCGTATTCT
>Ga0307377_10008534_pt1 | contig 10373 bp, 12 predicted proteins | sample TR3MG_FD_202535 | JGI IMG/M metagenome (GOLD analysis project Ga0307377, IMG submission 202535) | Soil microbial communities from Risofladan, Vaasa, Finland - TR-3 | ecosystem: Environmental > Terrestrial > Soil > Coastal area > Acid sulfate soil | place: Finland: Risofladan, Vaasa | collected... | reverse complement strand
ATACCGTCATTTCTTCTTCTAATGGTGGATCTTTAGTCAATTTCGGTGCAGGAGAAAAAGTCGTCTTTTCAACACAACCTGCTAGTAAAACTTTTATTTTATCAAGTGATAACACTGCTGTTATTTCAAATATTAATGCATCTACCTTAACCGCAGGAACTGTTAATGATGCAAGACTTTCTGCTAATGTCACTTTAAACAACGCTTCAACAATTTCGACAGGAACTTTAGATCAAGATAGACTAGCAAATTCTAGTATTACTATTAACGGAACAGGAGTTTCTTTAGGTGGCTCCATAAACGTAGGCGACATCGAAGGTGTCACTGCGGGCGATGGTTTAACAGGTGGTGGTACTACAGGTGCAGTAACTCTTAATGTCGGAGCCGGGACAGGTATTGATGTAACCGCAGACGCTGTTGCTGTCGATGTATCTGATTTTATGACCAATGGTGCTAACAATCGAATCGTGACTGCAACAGGTACGGATGCGATGAATGCCGAAACAAATTTAACTTTTGATGGATCGACTTTAGCAGTTACTGGTGGTGCTACTTTCACAGCCAATGTTGCCTTAGGAGATTTAGATTACATCTTAATGGGTCCGACAGGCGAATATCAAATTTATCACGATCATGCGAATGGTGTATCTGTTATTAAAGATGTCGATGTTGGGGGTTCGATTAATATGGAAGCCGACACCATTAACTTAACAGGTGCTGTTGTTGGTTCTTCTACTGTTAACGCTGCAACTTTTAATGGTTCAGGTGCAGGATTAACGAGTATTCCAAACGGAGCATTAGACAACTCTTCTATCACGATTAACGGCACAGGCGTATCGCTCGGTGGTTCTATTAGTGTTGGAGACATTACAGGAGTTACTGCTGGTAGTGGTTTAACAGGTGGAGGCACAACAGGTGCAGTTACTTTAAACGTTGGTGCAGGAACAGGTATCGATGTAGCTGCTGACGCTATTTCTGTTGATGTATCTGACTTCATGACCAATGGTGTAAATAACCGAGTTTTAACTGCCACAGGTGCAGATGCGATGAATGCTGAGGCCAACATGACGTTTGATGGCTCAACTCTAGCGGTCACAGGTGGTGCAACCTTCACTGCTAACGTATCTTTATCTGATAATGATTATTTAAGGTTAGGTACTTCACAGGATTTATTAATTTATCATGACGGAAGTAATTCAATTATTCAAGATAATGGAACAGGTGAACTAAGACTTTATGGAACAACTATAAGGCTTATGGATAATAATGCATCTGAACACTTTGCTATATTTAATGATAATGGTGCAGTTAATCTTTATTATGATAATTCTAACAAACTAGCCACCACATCAGGTGGAATTGCAGTCACTGGTGCTATTACAGCAACAGGGGATATCACAGCGTTCTTTACTTCTGATGAAACTCTAAAAACAAATATTGCGAATATTGAAAATCCAATGGATAAAGTCATGGAATTAAATGGTGTTTACTATGATTGGACACAAGAAGCCAAAGATAAACACAGCCATTTAGGTGATGGTAGAGAAGTTGGTGTCATCGCTCAACAAGTAGAAAAAGTTTTACCAGAAATGGTCGGTACACGAGATGATGGAACGAAAGCAGTTCGTTATGAAAGAATGTGTGCTTTATTAATTGAATGTGTAAAGGATTTGCAAAACCAAGTCAATGAATTGAAAGGAACGAAATAATGGCATCAACTTATTCTAATAGCCTTGTTCTTGAACTAATGGAAACAGGTTCTAATGCAAATACCTGGGGAAATAATACCAATACGAATCTAGAAACCGTTGATGCTTTTACAGCAGGTTATCTTTCAAAATCTGTCGCAGGGTCTACAAATGTTACTCTAACTACCAGTGCTACTACTAGTCCAACTGTGGAATCAGCAAACAAAGTTTTAGATTTAAATGGAACGTTAACAGGAAATATTACTGTCTTTGTTCCTCAAAAAGAAAATAACTATCTTGTTTATAACAATACATCTGGTTCCTTTACTTTAGACGTAGCTGCTACGGGTGGCACAGGTGTTCAAATAGATCAAGGTAAATACGAATGGATTTACTGTGATGGTACGAATGTTGCTAAGGCAGAGTTAGGAACATCTAACGCTTCTGAATTATCGTCAGGGACTTTAGCTGATGCAAGGTTATCTGCCAATGTGACTTTAAACAATGCCTCTACTATCAGTGCAGGTACTTTAGATGATGCACGTTTGACAGCCAATGTCACACTTAATAATGCCTCTACTATTTCAACGGGAACATTAGATATAGCAAGATTAGGAACAACAGCAGATCCTCAGTTTAATTCTGTTGGAGTGGGAACCGCTGCATCTGCAACAACAGGTCAAATTAGAGCAACCGATGATATCACTGCTTTTTATTCTTCTGATGTGTCTTTAAAAGAAAATATTCATAACATACCTTCTGCCTCTGATAAGATTGAACAATTAAATGGTGTTTTATTTGATTGGAAACAAGATTGGATTGATACCAATGGTGGAGAGGATGGATATTTTGTTCGCAAATCAGATGTTGGTGTGATTGCACAAGATGTCGAAAAAGTTTTACCTGAGATAGTAGGCACTAGACCAAACGGTATAAAAGCAGTTAAATATGACAGGTTATGTGCTCTATTAATTGAAGGATTTAAAGAAATGAGACAAGAGATAAAACAATTAAAGGAGTCTAAATAATGACAACACCAGTAGGTCAAATAAGCCTAGATGATGTAAATATCGAATTAAGTATTGCTCCCGGTACTCAAATTAATATGAATGCTGCTCCTGTTCGTGGGCTAGCAGGCGTTCCCACAGGACAAATTGCAATGTCCAATCTACAAGGAAAATCTAATGCTGCTTATGTAGCGGCAACAGGCGGAACTATAACCACTTCAGGTGATTATAAAATTCACACTTTTAACTCTGACTCTACATTTGTAGTCACGGATGCTGGCAATGCCGCAGGATCAAATTCTGTTGAACACATGGTTCTTGCCGGAGGAGGTGGCGGTGGCGGTGGAAGAGGTGGTGGTGGTGGTGGCGGTGGACAACTGTCTAACTACCCAAGTCCAGCAGCTGGAGGACTTCCTGTAAGCGTTACAACTTATCCAATAACAGTCGGCGGTGGCGGTGCAAATGGATTTCAAACTACTAACGGTAGTAATGGATCAAATTCTGTTTTCAGCACTATAACAAGTAATGGTGGTGGTGGCGGAGGAAGTAACCAAAATTCTGGCCTTCCTGGGGGTTCTGGAGGAGGGGGTGCTGCTAATGGCCAACAAAATAGAGGAGGAGGAGCAGGTAATACTCCATCTAAATCAGCTCCAGCGACACCTGTGCAAGGCTTTAATGGTGGCAGTAGTATTATTTTTACTGGTGCTGGAGGAGGGGGCGGAAGTGGACAACTTGGTGGCGGTGCTACTCCCTCTGGAACTAACCCCTATAATGGCGGAGTTGGAGGAGATGGTAGAGCAATTTCAATAACAGGATCTCCTGTCGCAAGAGGTGGTGGAGGAAGTGGCGGAGGAGGAGGTGGAAATAGGTCACCTGGAGGAGATGGCGGTGGAGGTGAAGGTGGAACTCCTAGTAATGGTACAGGTACTCAAGGTGGAACAAATACCGGTGGCGGTGGCGGCGGAGGTCATATCAGCCCAAATATTGGTGGTTCTGGTGGTTCTGGTCGAATAATAATAAGGTATAAATTTCAATAATGGCACATTTCGTAAAATTAAATTCTGATAATATTGTTATTGCAATAAGCACTGTAGACAATGATGTTCTTCTTGACGAAAATGGAATCGAACAAGAATCAAAAGGAGTTTCTTTTTTACAAGAAATTCATGGGTGGTTAGATTGGAAACAAACTTCTTATAATACAAGTAAAGGCAAATATTATGTAGATGGTATATTAGGAGAAGATCAAACAAAAGCATTTAGAAAAAATTATGCAGGTATTGGGTTTAAGTATGATTCTGTTAGAGATGCTTTTATACCTCCTCAACCTTACGCATCTTGGACTTTAAATGAAACCACTTGTCATTGGGAGGCTCCTGTGACTCAACCTTCGATTGTCGAAGACTATCTTGTTGATTGGGATGAAATTAATCAAAGATGGACTGCTACTGATATAGATAATAACAACTTTATATGGAATTCAACTACACTTTCTTGGGATGCTTCTTAACTCCTAAATGAAAAATAAAAAAACACTAAATTCTCAATTTGTTATTTGGGACTATTTCCCAGTATTACAGTCTTTAGTTGATTATGATAAAGTAAAACTTAATGCTTTAAAAAACTATTGGGGAAATTACAGGCAATCTTACGATATTGATGACTGGAGATACAATTATTTTAATCTATCCGATGATAAAAATATTAGTTGGATAATTGATTACATTAGAGATTCTTATAATCTAATATCAACAAAAAATACTTTAAGACCAAATAGCAGAAGATGTATGGTTCTTTCTCAAAATGAAAGTATTAATTCACATAATCATATTGATCCTTATGATTTACTAAATTCTCCCATAATGTCAGGAATATTTACTTCCCAAATAGGAAAAAATGAGGTAAATTTAGTTATAGAATATGAGACAGGAAGATTAAAATCTCAAAAAATGAGAATTCCAATGGAAACAAATAAAATAATTTTATTTAATTCTGAGTTAAACCACTATTACGAGGCTAATAATAACAAAGAACCTTTAATAAATATTTGTTTTAGTTTTTCTAAATAATGAACTTAGATAATTATTTTTATATTTTTGAAAATGCATTACCTAATAAATTTTGTAACGACTTAATTGATTATGGAGAGCAACAAACAACAGAAATAGCACTAACAGGAGATTATGACGGAAAAGATCCTCCTAAAGACTTAGCTAAACTTTATAAAACGAGAAACTCATCGATTGTGTGGATGAATGAACCTTGGATTTTTAGACAAATTCATCCTTATATTAATGAAGCCAATAAAAGATGTAATTGGAATTTTGATTGGGAATTTTCTGAATCTGCACAGTGGACAAAATACTCTAAGTCACAACACTATACTTGGCATCAAGATGCGTTTAGTAAACCTTACAATAAACCTCGTTCTCAAGAGCATGGACTTATAAGAAAAATTTCTGTTACGGTATCTTTAGAAGATGGAAATACTTACGAAGGAGGAGACTTAGAATTTTCTATACTAAGTCCTCGTTATGAGGACAATAAAACAATTATGGCTAAAGAAGCTAGAACAAAAGGAACAATTACCGTGTTTCCTTCTTTTGTTTGGCATCGAGTTACTCCAGTTACTCAAGGAACTCGATATTCTTTGGTTGTTTGGAATTTAGGTTTTCCATATAAATAGGAGATAAAATGAAAAATAAAAAGAAAGAACCCATATCCAAATTTTTTAAAGAAAATAATTATATTGTTGTGACTGGAGCTGTTCCTCCTGAACTAATTAATTTTATTTATATTTATTTTCAAAATAAAAGAACAGCAGCTAACTACCTGTATCAAAATAAACTTATATCACCTTATGATGAAACATGGGGAACTTGGGCAGATACTCAAATTCCAAACACTTATTCGCATTATGCTGATCCTGTAATGGAAACTTTAATGTTGAAGCAATTACCTATTATGAATCAAGTGACAGGTCTAGAATTACTACCAACTTATACATACGCTAGAATTTATAAAAATGGGGATACTTTAAAAAGACATAAGGATAGGCCATCTTGTGAGATATCTTGCACCATTAATTTAGGAGGAGATGCGTGGCCAATTTTTCTAGAACCATCTGGAGATGAAGGAACAAAAGGAGTTCAAGTTGATTTAAAGCCAGGGGATATGTTGGCTTATCGAGGAACTCATGTAGAGCATTGGAGAGATCCCTTTCAAGGATATGATTGTGGTCAAGTTTTTTGTCACTACAATGACGCAAACGGACAATTTAAAGATAGTAATAAGTTTGATAAAAGACCTATGCTATGTCTTCCAAGTTATGTTAGGAGTGAGATATGATTAAACCAGAAGAACTAAAAGATAAACAATTTAAAATATTTTTAGGTATGCCAATGTATGGTGGGATGTTGACCGAGAACACTATGCATGGATTATTACAATTACAACAATGGTCCATGGCCCGTGGTGTAGGATTACGGATGCAATCTATGGGGAATGAAAGTCTCATTACTCGAGCAAGAAATACCATTGTTTCCATGATGATGGATGCTACAGACTATGTGGCGACTCACCTATTATTTATTGATTCGGATATTGGCTTTCAAGCTCAAAACATAGAACGAATGCTTTGTTTTGATAAGGATGTAGTCTGTGGTATTTATCCAAGAAAACATATTCACTTTGAAAAGATACCTGAATTAGTGAAAGCAAATCCAAATATCACTGCTGAGGAGTTAGAAGTAAAGACACTAGGGTATAATCTTAATTTTGATGATCCTCAAAACGTGCAAATGGAAAATGGTTTTTGTAAAGTACAAGAAGCAGCAACAGGAATGATGCTCGTCAAAAGAGAAGTCTTTCGCACCATGATGAAAAAGTTTCCAGAACGTAAATATCAATCCGATCAAATTATTAATGGCAAACACTTTAGTTCTGATAATTGCTATGATTTATTTTGTGCTGGTATCTATGAAACAAGTCCAGGAAAGAAAAGATACTTATCGGAAGACTATTACTTTTCCAGATTATGGTTAGAATGTGGTGGTGATATCTGGGCAGATATAGCGATGCCATTAACTCACTTTGGAAATAGAGCTTTTAAAGGTCATGTTGGCTCTTTATTTGCTAAAAAAGATTAATAAGTAGTGAAATCTTTTATAAATACACATTTTAATTTTTTTCCTTTTATACACGACACATACACATTTTGTAAAAACATAGAGCTTTTTCCTTATAATAAATCTCTTAATCAAAATAAATGGCCAGGTTTGAGAAGTTTAGAAATTTCACAAACGGAACCTTTTCTTTTTTTAAATATTTTAGAACAAGCTCAAAACAAACTAGGTCTAAAAACAGAACTTTATGAGAATATCTCTGCATTTGTTCATTTAAGAACTAAAAAGGATGATGCACTAGATTGGATACATAAAGATCAATGTGACACTATTCTTGTCTACCTATCTGAATCAAACTTAAATTCTGGAACTACCTTTTATACAGACCAAGAAGAGATAATATTGGATCTTCGGTTTTTGCAAAATGCTTCTGTTTTCTTCGATGGTACTATATCGCATAAATCTAGGTTAAATTATGGTAATTCTTTAGAAAACAGTAGGATGACTTTGAACATTTTTTGTTACAAGAAATAGAAATGATTAGAACAACCGTTATTGCTAACGAGCAAATGTCTTTAAACGCTGTTTATAGATTTGAGAATTTTCTTGAAGAAGATTATTTAAATTTATTAACCGAAAAAACAGAAGAACTAACACTTACTGATTTTCAACAGAGAAAAACAAACGTAAAAGCAAATATGACGGAATATGATAAACTATTGTATGTTGAGGAGTATCAGCATTTTATACAAAAATCTATTCAATTTTTAGATTTTATTATGAGAATACGAGGAGGCACAAGAGAAGGATGGGAGTATATTATGGATGATTTTTGGGGAATGAGGCATCAAAAAGGAGACAACACAATTAGGCATAGACATCTGCCTGCTCATTGGTCTGGTTCTTTTTACTTAAAAGTTCCTGGAGACACCAAGATGTATTTTCCCGAGTTTGACTTTGTTGATACTTTAAAAGAAAATACTCTTTATTTGTTCCCGGCTTTTGTTGATCATCTCACCTCTATTCAAGATTACGAAGAAAACAGGATTTCTATAGCGTTTAATATAAGTTTGAATAAAATTTCTTAAATAATAAATCTCTTTTTAAAGGTCTAAAATATAGTATATTGGCACAATGCCCTTAACTAATTTTACAATAAAACCAGGCATTAATAAAGAAGTTACCGATTACACGGGTCAAGGACAATGGGTTGACTCGGATAATGTACGCTTTTTTAATGGCCTCCCTCAAAAAATCAAAGGTTGGGACAAATTTGTTGATACCACGATTGTGGGTGTCGTACGAGATCAACATGCTTGGATTTCTTTAGATGGCACGAGGTATGATGCCTTTGGTACCGATAGAAAATTATATGTCTATGAAGAAGGGTTAGTTTTTGACATTACTCCTATTCGAGATACGGAAGCTTTAACCGATCCTTTCACTACTAATGGTACAGCTATTGTTTTAGTCACTGATACAGGCCACGGTTGTGAGGCAGGTAGTTTTGTCACCTTTGATTCTTTCTCCACGATTGACGGGCTTGATATGAATCAAGAGTTTGAAGTCACTTCGGTTGTTAATACTTCTGCTTATACAGTGACTCATACATCAACTGCTAGTGGTTCAACCGCAGGGGGTGGTGGTGCAGGTAATGCAGCTTATCAAATTAATCCTGGCCCGGCTTTCTCAACTGCTGCTTATGGTTGGGGAACTGATGCTTGGGGATCAGGAGCATGGGGAGAACCCTCGACCGTATCTAATGTAACATTAGAAGCAAGACAGTGGTCACTCGATAACTTCGGTGAAGACTTGATTGCGACTCAATTAAATGGTGGTACTTATCGTTGGGATACCTCTGCTGGTACTTCAACAAGAGCTGCGATTGTAGCGAATGCCCCAACAACTTCACGACTCAGTTTAGTTTCCTCACCAGACAGACATTTAATTTTATTTGGTACAGAAACCACCATAGGTAACCCTGCAACACAAGATGATTTATTTCTTCGATTCTCGGATCAAGAAGATATTAATAACTATACTCCCACCGCAGAGAATACAGCAGGTTCACTTCGAATTGCCGACGGATCACGGATCATCGCTGCTGAACGCTCAAGAGGCCAAACATTAGTATGGACAGATACTTCTCTTCACTCTTTACAATTTATTGGTCCACCTTTTACTTTTGGTCTACGACAACTCGGTCAGAATTGTGGAATTATTGGTCAGCATGCAGGCATTGATTTAAATGGTAATAGTTTTTGGATGTCACAAGATTCTTTTTATACCTTTGATGGTTCGGTGAAAAAACTACCGTGTACCGTGGAACAATTTGTCTTTAACAATTTTAATCAAACCGCTTCCGAGAATGCTTTTGCAGGTCACAACGGTGAGTTTAATGAAATTCTTTGGTTTTATGCTAGAACAGGTTCGGATCAAATTAATGCAATTGTTGCTTATAATTATCAAGAGGGTACTTGGTGGACAGGAACCTTGACTCGTACATCTTGGATTGATCGAGAGACTTATGATAATCCTATTGGCACACAATATCTTGCTAATACGACTGCCAACAATGAAACAATTCTAGGACTAACCGCAGGTGCAACACAAATATATTTACACGAACAAGGAAATGATGCCGACGGTCAAGCGATAGAAGCTTACTTAAAATCAGGTGCTGTTCAAATAGGACAAGGAGACGATTTCTCTTTTGTCTCTAAATTAATACCTGATGTACAAAATCAAAGTGGTACACTCAATTTAGATTTTGAATTTTTACGTTATCCGAATGATGCGAATGCCGTGACCAAATCTACTAGCTTTACATCAGGGACAGAAAAAGTAGACTTACGAGGAAGAGGAAGACAGTTCACAGCGAATATTGTATCCAACACAACAGGCACTGCTTGGAGATTAGGCACAATGCGTTTTGATATTCAACCCGATGGTCGAAGATAATGAAACCCTTTGAAGTATTACAAGATTGGAAATCTAAACCTTATAAAAGAACAAATTATGAAAATATTCATGCTTTCTATGGAGACCAAAAATATATTAGAATGAAACCTAAATCTCAAATATCTCTCACTCCTGGTTTTCTACACTTAATTATAAAACATCCAAAAGAATGGGTAAGACAAAATTTAAAGTTAGAAGAAGAAGTGACATTACATAATGAAACTCACAATGTCTTATATTATACAGTCATAGATTCTTTAATTTCAGATGAAGAAAAACAGTTAAAACTTCATGTTAAAAATGGTGTACCAAAGGAGGATGAAGAATGGCTAAATTAACCCTACAAAGATTCCCTGATCCCACCCCTGAGTATCAAGCTCAGAACTTTAATGAATTAATTCGTGTTTTAGAGGCGTTGATTCAACAATTAAACACAACCTATACAGTGGACTCCGAAAACAAATCCGAAGCAGAGGCATGGTACTTTAGTCGATGAGTTGTAATAACGTTAATACAGAGCCAACTATTATTGGAGATGGTGTTCCGTCATCTTATGCTTATGATGCATTTGGAAGAATAAGAGTTTCTAATCC
>Ga0307377_10008531_pt1 | contig 10377 bp, 17 predicted proteins | sample TR3MG_FD_202535 | JGI IMG/M metagenome (GOLD analysis project Ga0307377, IMG submission 202535) | Soil microbial communities from Risofladan, Vaasa, Finland - TR-3 | ecosystem: Environmental > Terrestrial > Soil > Coastal area > Acid sulfate soil | place: Finland: Risofladan, Vaasa | collected... | reverse complement strand
AGCCGGAGACGGCGATCGACAAGGTGAAGGCGGCCATGCGGAAGAAGGCGGCGGAGGCGGGGGCAGCGGAGCCCCCGGCCGGTATGGGGACGGACGCCCCTTCCGGTGGCAGCACAGCTCCAAAGGCCGAGGCTGCCCCTCCGCCGGCGCCCAAGAGTCCTCCCAAGCCAGCACCCGCGAATAAGGAGCCCAAGCGTGCAGCAGCAAGTAAGAAAGAAGCGTCGCCCGAGCCGGCTGCCGATTCAGCCGCCCCCGCTGCGGATTCTCAGCCGCCCATGGACCCAGCGGGTGTGGGGTCGCCGGAGAAAGACGGGCAGCAGGGTCAACCTGGGGCTCCCGCCGAGGCCGCGGTGGTGAAGTCGGCTGCCCCCACTGACCCCGCTCCCCCCGAGCAACCCAACTACGAAGAGCAGGCTTCGCAATGGCTCACCGATTTGGAGTCCGTGAACACCATCCGCGGCCTGAAGGACGCGCTGGCTGCCATCCCGCCCGTCTGGCCGGACGAGTGCAAGGAGTTGGTCGCGTTCGCCATCAAGCAGAAGATCGACGCCGTCCGCGGGGACCGCGGCGAGCGGAGCAACGAGCCGCACGAGCAACCGCTGTTCGGCGGCGGCAACCCGGCCTCGGCGGCGGGGGCCTAGGGCCTTGCGGCAACATCCTCAAGGAACCAGGGAGAAACTCATGGGACTCAAGAGACCGCGCTGGTGGTGGAGATTCCGCTGGCTGAGTTGGTTGTACGCCTACCTATTCCACTACTTCTGGTTGCCCTGCCCGATCTGCGGGCGTCAGTTCGGTGGCCACGAGTGGCTACCCGATCACGCGCTAATGTTGAGCCTGCACAAGGGCATCGCCGTCTGTCCTAACTGCGGCGACGAGGCGAAGCGTCGCAACTCCATCGTGCTGAAAAAACTGGGCGTGTTAATCGTCCCGCCTTCGGCGCCGACGGAAGGAGGCGTGTAGCCCATGCCGCGTTTGACGCGCCAGGAATTCGGCAGACTCACCGAAGCGGCCGGGGAGTCCCTCTTCCCCCAATTTTGGCTGGATCTGCTGGTTCTGGTCCGGGCGACACGGAAGTCACCTGGGCAGATCCTCGGGGCGCGGCGGCCGATCAGGGCCCCCAGGAGCGTCCAGGCGGCCGCCGAGCGGATTTGGGCGGAGGAATGCCCCTACGGGCTCCGAACGTCCAGGTACGGCGCAGACGCGATGGAGCGGGGCCTGCGGTCGATCGCCCGGCGGGCCGGCCTCCCGGGCTGGGAGGGAGTGCGGTTCGAGTCGCTCTGTTGAGGGAGGCTGGGGACACTCAGATGTACCGCACGATTGATGCCGCATTTTGGACCGATCCAAAGATTCGGTCTCTTGGTCCCGAGGGTAAGTTGCTGGCCCTGTACTTGGTGACTAACCCACACGGCCACGTCGGCGGGATCTATTACTTGCCAGACGATCTAATTCGAGTCGAGACGGGCCTGAGGCAAGAAGTGTTAGATAGCCTATGGGATACCCTATCCAGCGTAGGATTCGCTAGAAAAGACAAAGAATTGGACGTTGTTTGGGTGCTGAGGATGTTCGCTTACCAAGGAAGAGGCGAGAAGAACGAACGCGCCGTGGCCAAGCAACTTGAGTCGCTTCATAACTCCAGCCTGATAAAGGACTTCCTGCAAGTTTACCCGACCGTGAAACGATACGCTATCGATAGGGTATGCAACGGCAGGACGGCGCAGGATCAAAGACGCACTCCGGAACAGGAACAGGAACAGGATATAAAACCCCCTATAGTCCCCCAGGGGACGAGTGATAGAGACGACGCGAAACCACGACCGCAGAAGAAGAAGCCGCCCGAGGAGTACAGCCGCGCCTTCGAAGAGTTCTGGTCGGTGTATCCGCCGCTTCGACGCCAGGGCAAGCGTGCGGCTTGGCAGGCGTGGCGCCTGGCGATCACGCGGGCGATCCCCGCGGTCATCCTGGCGGCCGCGCGGGAGTTCGCGGCGTCACCCCGCGGGAAGGGCCGCTTCTGCCCCGGGCCGGCTCCGTGGCTGAACCAGGAGCGGTGGCAGGACGACCGGGCCGCCTGGCAGACTTCCGGCGACGAGCCGGCCGGGCCCCATGAACCCGTTGACGCCCCCTATAAGGAGTATTAGGCGATGGACGACAAGAAACCATGGCCATCCGACGCCGTGATGGTGGTCGCCGCGACTCCGGAAGCTGCCCTTCGCGAACAGATGGACTCGGTGCATCCGTGCGCTTGCCGCGACTGCGGAAAGGCCCTCGTCGCGGACGGCTTCACTCTTCGGCGTGCTCGGATTCCGCAGATCGCGTGTGGCAGGCCCACCAAGTTCTTCTGCATTGAGTGTTTTGGAAACTACGACTTCTTCCAGGTGAACCATGTCGAAGACCACCGAAACCACAAGCAGTGAAATCCTTGACCGGCTGCCCCCGCAGAGTCTGGACGCTGAGAAGGCAGTGCTGGGAAGCCTGCTGATCGACCCGAACCTCTGCGACGAGGTCGCCCTCGTTCTCCGCCCCGACGACTTCTACGCCCGGGCCCATCGGAAGCTCTACGCCCACATGCTGGCCATTCACGATGGCGGGGGGCGTATCGACGCGATGCTACTGGTCGAGCGGCTCAAGGCCGCTGGCGAGCTGGAGGCGATTGGCGGAGTCGCCTACCTGGCCGAGGTGGCCCAGAGCGTCCCCGTGGCCGCCCATGCGATGCATTACGCCGGCATCGTCGTGGAGAAATCGCGGAGGCGCGCCATCATCCTCGCGGCGACGGAGATGCTGCGGGCGGCGTGGGACACGGGGGTCTCGGTCGACGAGATCGTGAGCGACTGTGAGGCGTTGTTGCACCAGATTCCCAGCGGCGAGTACGCGGGGGAGCCGGTGGAGTTCACGAAGGCCCTGGCGGAGGCGTGCGTAGTGGTGGACGAGATCGCCAGCAGGAAGCGGTCGGCCGGGCTGATGACCGGCCTGGAGAGCTTCGACTTCGCGGCGGGCGGGCTCTTCGCGGGTGAGCTGACCATCCTGGCGGCCCGTCCGAGCATCGGTAAGACCTCCCTGGCGCTCCAGATCGCGCAGCACGTGGGAGGCGATAGGAAGCGCGTGTACTTCGCGAGCCTGGAGATGCCGACGACGCAGTTGGCCCTGCGCGTCCTGTGCGGGCACAGCGGCGTGGCGATGGCGCGTGTTCGGTCGGGTGATCTTGGACCGGACGACCTGGCCCTCCTTATGGCTGCGGGAGTCAGCCTCCAAGGTTTGCCGATTCTACTGCACGACCGTGCTGGCCTGTCGGTTGCGGACATCCGGCGGGCCTGTCGGAGGATGGTGGCTAAGGGCGGGCTCGATCTCGTGATCGTGGATTACCTCCAGCGCGTGACTCCGGCCGACGCGAAAGTGGACCGCCACCTGCAAGTCGGCAAGATCACGTGGGACCTCAAGGCCCTCGCCTTGGAGTTGCGCGTGCCCGTGCTTTGCGTCTGCCAGTTGGGGCGCGTCGCGGAGGAGCGCGACCGGAAGACCGGGCTGGTTATCGAGCCGAGACTGTCGATGCTCAAGGAGAGCGGCGATATCGAGCAGGACGCGGACATGGTGCTCCTGCTGCACCGGCAGCAAAGGGCGGTGGAATCCCTGTTGATCCTGGCGAAGAACAGGCAGGGAGAGCAGGCGAGGTTCAACTTACAGTGGGACGGGGAGCGGACGCGATTTTCGTGTGACGGAGTTCCGGGCAGGGGGACGGCGTTTTGATGCTTTCCAGTTTAGGAGGAAAGAGACCGATGGCTGAAGTCTGTAAATACTGCGGCCTGACGGGCCGGATTCTGCACCGCCTTCCTGACGGAAGCTGTGCGCATCTACCATCTTACTGCTTGGAACTGCTGAAGGCCGAGGCCGACCGGATTCGCGGGCAGCGTGACCAAGCCTGGAATTGCCTCCAGCGAGTGGAGGAGGCGCTCGGGAGGGCGGACGTATCCGGTTTGGCGTTCATCCTGGCCGATTCGCACGGGGTCGATGATATTGCCGAGTGGAACGCATTGGTGGATGCTGCGAACGCGGCCGAGGCCGGGGAGGAGTGAGCATGGCACACCACCTTGAATTGATGGAACGTGCGAAAGTGGCAATTGATCGGCTGTTCGCTGATTCGAGCGTCTCGCAACAGGAGACGGACGACAGCCTAGGTGAGCTTGCCGAAATAATCGGAGCCATGCGTGAGACCTTAGACACCGGGGAGGAGTGAGGGATGAACATGAAGCTAGGAACTCGCGTTACGGTTGTGCGTAACGGTGGACGCAAAACGGGCCTGATCTCAGGCCACTGCCGCGACGGCCGCCTGGTCGTGAAGTACGACGACGGCAGCCGCGGGCAGCCCTTGCTCAGGGATGTGCGCCTGTTGACGCGGCCCCCAACCCCAGAGGAAGACGCTGTGTTCAAGGCGGACATCCGCCGCGTCTTCGCTGAGTTCGCGAGCGAGTTGGGAAGGCCGCCTACTGCGGCCGAGCTGTTGGGGTGGTTGCCCGGATCTCGGGCCGTGGAGCTGGCCGCGGAGATTGGGCTGGAGGTGACGCGGGTCGCCGCGTCTGGCCATAGGGGGATACCGGCATGAGCGTGGCAGTGAACGAACGCCCAACCTGCGAGACGTGCGCTTGGTGGGGCAGACCGAATGCACGCCGCGACGCGGGGGGCCCGCTGGCGATCAATGAGTGCACGAACCTGCGCTCGCCGTACTGCGGCCGGGTTTGGGGGAAACTGCACGGATGCACGGAACACCACGAACGGGAGGCGATCGAATGAGCACAGACGGCGAGAAGCCGAAGCGGGGCCGCTACGGTCACGCCCGGCGCAATCCGGCCAACCGTGGCCAGATGAACAAGCTGGAGATTGCCTACGCCGGGCATCTCGAAGGCCGCAAGATGCTGGGCGAGATCACCTGGTACGAGTACGAGGCAATGCGTCTGAAGCTGGCCGAAAAGAGTCCCTCAAGGCCGGCGCTGTTCTGGTCGCCCGACTTCGCGCTGGTCACGTGTACCGGGCTGATCGAGCTGCACGAGATCAAGGGCTTCCAGGACGCGGCAACCATCGCCAAGATCAAGGTCGCCGCCGACAAGTTCCCATTCGTGTTTCGTCTCGTCACCCGCAGGCCGAAGAAAGACGGCGGCGGGTGGATTCTGGAGGAGTTTTAGGGCGATGCAACGGCGGAACCTTCACGATCCAGAACGGCCTTCACCAGCCCGTGCGGCCACGTCGTTTTTCCGCGACGACTGATGCCGCGCCTCTCTAACTCCTGCGCGATCGCCCGCAGGCCCATCCCTGCCGCCCGTAGATTGCGGATCGTCGCAACTCCGTGTTGTTCTTCAGGGTTGGGGATCAATCTGTTCGGGTCGGCCGGGTCAATCATCGTTCCGTAGGGCGGGAGTTTCGACATTCGCCGTCCGTTGGCCTGGTGCTGGCGCATCTTGAGCTTGGTGCGGGCGCGGGTGATTTCCCTGTCAAGCTCCGCTTTCCACAAGATCACGAAGCGGATCAATTTCGCGTGGAGTGTGCTGCCGTTGGCTGCTGCCTCCTGGGGTGACGCGGAGATCACCTCCACGCCCTTCGCCTCTAGATTGGTTCTGAAAACAGTCGCCTTATCCACGTCGCGGAAGAGACGGTCGTAGTTGCGAACAATGAATACCATGCCGCGTCTGGCGGCGGCGGCCGCGCCGAGCATCCCCGGGCGGTCTTCCCAGCCGTCGCCCCCAGACAGGGCGTGGTCGGAGAACTCGCCGATCACCTCGTAGCCGTTGGATTCGGCATACTGGCGCAGGTCCGCCAGTTGCGTTTCGCAGCTCTCACAGTTCTGAATGACGGTTGTAGTTCCGCACGCCGAACACTTACGCTTGACGTTGGCGGTTCGGGGCGCTTGCACCTTGGCCACTTTGCCGCAGTACGAGCACGTGACGGAGATCGCGCGAGGGGAGAAGCGGGCGTAGAGAATCGCTTTCATCGCATCATCCTTTCAGCCGGCTGGCCTTAGCGATGGCGGCATGGGCAGCCTTCAGTTCATCGCACAGTACGTGCCCTTGTCCGCGAGTCAGGGCGTTGTAGTCGGATTCGTAGCGATACGAGAGCCCCACTAATGCCTTCAGCAGGTCCGCGTGGCAGTTGACGGCCCGCACGATTAAGCGAGCGTTCGCAAGCCTTTCCGCTTCGCCGTCTTTCCCTAACCGGAGGCCCCTTTGCCAATTCCACGGATTGTCCATCACGGCCAGCGGCGTATCGCTGGAGAATGGATGCTGGATCGGGCAAACGCACGTTTGTCCATTGATGATGAAAGCCCCCCAGGGAATGGGCGTGTGCATGCTTCTCGTCCTCCAGCCGGCCCCCGGCCGGCACGGGCCGCAGAAGCGGCGGTGGTCAATGACCCGCAGTAACCAGCATGCGTATTGCCTCTCGGTGACGACTACCACGACCGTGATATGGGTGGCCGGTATCACCGCACAACTCCAGGGCCACCGCTTTAGCGACTTCGTACCCCCAGGCTACATTGCCCTCGCCGTTCACCTCGCCGCCGAGTCCGCGCGACTGAATGGCCGCCTGCGTCACGGCGACTGAGTGAGTGGGCCAGCACGGTTCAAGGCCCGTGCTCTTGCGCCAATCGTCGGCAAGAGAAAGGGCATCGTAGATTCCGTGAGCGTCCAAATCGTTGAGAAACTCACTAGGCTTTTTCATCGTCTCTTCCTCTGCCGGCAACCGGCCGGCGCGGTCAGATTTCCACCGTGCCTCCGTCGCAGTATTTGACCCGTAGCGTCTGGCCACGTTGGGAGGTCATAATTTCCTCGTACCAGACTTGCTGGCACATCGATACCCAGTAGCCATGGAACGGTGTAAACCCCAGGCTGAGAATGTCACGGCGGACTTCACCGTGCCCATCCATAAGCCGGGGGCATTCGTCCTGCAATCTACAGGCGTCTGCCCAGGATTCCCTGTCTTCTGCGGTCGGCTCTTCTGCTGGCTCGATCATCGTCTCATCTCCCTGTGTTAGCCGGCAACCGGCCGGCGCGGATGGTAAAATTCCGTAGATAGTGTTTTCCCGTAGATAGCCTCACGCACAGCGCGGCTGGCGCGGTACAAGGTACTCCGGCAGGAACAGCCGGGCCAACAACCGGCACGCGAAAAGGGTCGCCCCCCTGTCGGGGGTGTAAACTGTCCAGTCGGGCATGGTGTCCGCGGTGGCCCACACAAAGCGCGGCGGGTCGGGCGCGGTCCACTCCAAGCCGGCGGCGCGGGCGGCCTGGCGGAAGTGGCGCGTCGAGAAGTCAAGAAGCTCCTGCGTGTCGGGCAGCCCGCACCAAACATGAATTTCGGGCAGCGTCCCGCGGGCAAGGGCGGCGCGGCTGGCGGGCGCCGTCGGGCTCCATGTGTATGCGAAGTGCGTGTCAATGCGTCCGTCGTCTTCTTCCCGGTGGACCCTCGGCCATTGCATGCTGCCTGCTTGAATCACTGGGCGCAGTCCGAAGCGAAGTAGGGTCGCGGCTACGTGGTGCGCGTAATGCAAGCAAAGTCCAGCCCTGGCTATCGCGCTGAGCGGTGCAAGGGCGGTCTCGATGGCGGTTATGATGTGCTGGTGCATACCTGCTACCGTGGGAAGAGGTCGCTGATGGGCTGATAGGTTCCCTTGCCGTTGGGCGAACCCTCTGGGGTCACGTCCATGTATCGTTCGTCAATTGTAATCGTGCCCCGTCCCGGGAGGGTTACGATCACGCAATCTGACTCGATCCGCGTTTCGTTGGACTCGATGGTTAGCATTGTGGTGCCTCCTGAAACTGGCGCGCCCCTGAAGCCCGCGGGGCGCGCCTGAGTATCGACCGGCGGGCGCGGCCGGCTGGAAACTAGATCGCCATAAGCTCGCCTATCGCATCGTTCTCGATGGAAAGGTCGGGTAAACACCACACCCTATCGGACACCGCTGCAAGGTCGCCGGGGTCGTCTTCGCCGATGACAAGCGTGTAATACTTCGCCTGGGCCCTGGCTTTCCATTCGAGGAAACGGGTTCGCATCTCGTCGGGTACGTCGACGATCGCGTCCGTGATTTGAATTACGTCGGTCACCCCCTCTGGGCATCCGAGCTCTTTCCAGCGGGCGGGGAGGGTCTCTAGTGGAACGTCCATGGTGGTTCCGCCCGAATAGAAATGCTCTAACCAGTCCAGCAAGGCGCCCTGGTCCCATTTGTCCGGGGGCATGGTCAAGAAGTTCCCCTCGGAGTCTCCGGCGAAGCCCACCAGCATAATCCAGCGGTGTTGGTGTCGGGCAATCCAAGCCATAGCCAAAGCAAAGGCCTTTGCGGTGGCCACTGGCTCCCCTCGCATGCTTCCGGACTCGTCGACGACAACGACGATGGGCCCCCGCGCTTTCGGTTCCACTCCGCGGTAGTCGCGCTGCATTAGGGCGCGTTCAAGATACCTCCGTAACGCGTCCATTTCCAGGTCGTCGTCGGCCAGTGCAGCAAGCTCTGACGGGCAAAGCCTCCCCAGGTCGTTGCCGAGCGTCACCCCGACAACGTCGTCCCGGCCGTGCAATACCTTCTGGCGTTGCTTCGCCTGAGCCAACCGGCGGTATCGTCCGGCCAGTTCCATGATTCGGCGGAGCTGGCGGGATCCCTTGATTCGGTCGAACCGGGCCTTTAACTCTGAGGCGGGGATACGCTCCCCCTCTGAGGGCCCGTCACCTCCAAGTGAGCGCTGCGCGTCGCGGAGGTCGTCGACGTCTTGGGTTGCCGATTGTAGGGCCCGGGAGGCCGCTCCTAGGGCCTTCATGTCCTTGGCCATCTCCTTTCGGGCCTGGTCCTCGGCGCTCCCTGGCGGGCCTCCTGCGTCGCCTGGCGGGGTGTCCTGCTCCTCCTGCTCCTGGTCGACGAGTGCGCGGTATCCCTGGGCGAAATGTCCGGCCGCAAGCTCCGACGCGAATTCGTCAAGGCGAGTGTCGGCGTGAAGTGCCTGGTATTCCTCGGTCTCGAGAAGCTGGCGGAAGAACCGGCCGCGCGTCTCGTCGGCGCATTTCTCCGCAATTTGGGGGGCGGGCTCAAAGGCGGCTGCCAGGCAATCGGCTGCGGTCGCCTCGGCCTGGTCCTGGTCCTGGCCGTGGAGAATCGGGCCTAGGATGTCCCCTTCCAGTGCCTCGGCTCCCCTCCTGATGCTCCAGTCGTCCAGCATGAGGGCGGTGGGGCTGGGTGGCGGGCCGGGCGGGGCCTGGCCGTGGTCGGGGCCGTCGTCCAGGTCGACGGGTCCCGGGTCCGGGGCAATGTCCAGCGCGGCGAGTAATTCGTCTCTGGTCATTAGAGCGCCTCCACAGTGGCAAGGCGAATCCGCTTAACCTCGGCCGCAACGTGTTCGGCGGCCATGGTGGCGCGGGCGCTGGTGATGCTCTTTAGCTGGGTGTGTACCTCGCCCAATTTTTTGCAGGCGGTGGCGGTCTCGCTCAAGTCCTTAAGGTCGGTGGAGCTGATAATCTGCTCGGCTTCCATCAAGAGCGAATTGATCTTCATCCCCTCGGGGTTGGCGATTTTGCCTACTATCTTCGCCAATTTCTGGGGCTGCTCGGCCGGGTCGTCCCAGAGCACGTGGGCGAGAATCTCCAGGTCGTCGGTCTGTACCTCGTCGTGGTCGTTCAACCACGCGAACGCGCGGGCAACACTGACGGCCTTCTGCATTCTCCGATCGCCCGGGATAATCCCCTCGTTCTTCGCCTCGCGGAGGATACTCAAGAACGCTTCGCGTGCCTTGTCAGTCCAGGGCAGGGCGCGGGCCTGGTCCTGGGCCTGGGTGATTTCCGCGGGCGTGATGGTCCCTGACAGGGTGATTTCAACCGGCGCCCAGAGTAGGCGCTGTAGCCCGCGTTCCGTGGCGATCGGGTGCACGTGTTTCCGCAGCAAGAAGCGGTCGAACAAAGCTCCAAGCTCCTTGCCGCCGTCTCCGTTGCCCCCTGGCCATTCGTTACTGGCCCCGATCAACTCCTGAAGCGGGCAAGCCACGCGTGTCCCGTCGTTATCAAACGCGCGTTCCTCCATTACGGTTAGAAACGTGTTGAGGATTGCTGAGCTGGCCTTGAAAATTTCGTCGACAAAGCCAATGTGTGCCTCGGGAAGTCTGCTGGTGGTGATCCTGCGGTAGTGGTCCGTCTTCAGTCCGGCAAGGCTGATGGGGCCGAAAACCTCCTCGGGCGTCGTGAATTTGGTAAGCAGGATCTGAAACCGCGTGCCGTCCAGCCATCGGACAATCGCGTCGGATAGCATGCTCTTGGCCGTTCCCGGCGGGCCGACGAGTAGCACATGTTCACGTGCAATCAGGGCCGTCAACACTAGGTCAATTTCCTGGTCGCGCTCAATGAGAGCTGACGCAAGGTCGCGGCGCATTG
>Ga0307377_10008525_pt1 | contig 10381 bp, 18 predicted proteins | sample TR3MG_FD_202535 | JGI IMG/M metagenome (GOLD analysis project Ga0307377, IMG submission 202535) | Soil microbial communities from Risofladan, Vaasa, Finland - TR-3 | ecosystem: Environmental > Terrestrial > Soil > Coastal area > Acid sulfate soil | place: Finland: Risofladan, Vaasa | collected... | reverse complement strand
CGTTCACGCCCGACTCGCTTCTTGCCCTGAACCCAAAGCTCGCCTGCTTCCAAGTCGACGTCCTCCGGGTAGCTCAGGGCGACTACCTCGCCACGCCGAAGCGCAGTATCGAAGCCAAGTCTAAGGATCGCCACGTTCCGACAGCGGCGGGCGTCATTCTTGTCGTCGGTGGCGACGGCGACGAGCGACATGAAGCCTGCGATGCCAGGGCCCTTAGTGTCGCGGTACGCCACGCGCTCCTCGCCCTCGACCTCGACGACCCAATCGATCGCGCCCTGCATACGGGCCATCTTCGTAAAGGCTCGGATCGTGTAGAGCCTTTGATTGATGGTGTTGGGGCTTAGCCCGACGTCTCGGTTCGGCCGCTCGCGGGTGCGCATCTCGAGCACGTAGCTAAGCACGAGCTGGTTCGCCCCCGGGCCGTCCAGGCTGATGAGTTGCTCCACCGCGTCGGCGATGGAGGCGGCTTCCACAAAGCGGGCGAAGTCTCTCAGGCTGTCCTGATACGACTGCCGTGTCCTGGCCTTACGTCGGGTGAGAAAGCGGCGTAGCAGGTCCGCTGGATCGACGGTGCGCTCCAGCTCAGCGGAACGCGACTTCGCAACCTTCTTGGTGGAGGCCGCCTTTTTGCGCGAGGTCATTGAGCAACCCCATGCGCCAGCCGAGGGCGTACTCGGGGCTGTTCTGGAGATTGCTCTCGCCACCACGGCGTGAACGGTCTCGTCCCGACGCGCTCCAGGCCATCGAATCGCTCGACGCCAGCGAGCCGCACAAAGAGTGCAGGGCGGCCTTCGACAGACCGAAGCCGTGCATGCGTAGGCCACGTTTGGCCAGCGACCGAAGCACCGACGCGACGTTCATAAAGGACCATCCGCCCTCGCGCCGGCATACTGATCCCACCCCCACTAGGGGCTCCGCAAAAAGGTCCACGCCCCAGAGCTGGTCGTAGATCTCGACGTGTCGCAGGTAGTCCTGCGCTTTCCAGCCCTGGATGACCGGGATGATCGGAAGGTCGGGCGCTAGGGCGCGCAGCTCGACGAAGTTCGCACACGTCGCCTGCTGGTGTTCGATCGTGGTGAAGCCCGTCTTGCGTCTGGCCCTTGGCTCGACCATCCAGTCCTGCGGCGCGGCCCATTCCATCATGCCGATCTCCTGGCTGTAGCGCCGGACTTCCGCAACGTACTCGGCCGGAGTCACGGTCCACTTTCCGTGCCGGTGAAGCTCGGTAAAGCCCCCGGAGTCGAGGGCCCAGCGGGCCGACGCTCTCGGGTACTTGTGCTTGAGCGCAGAGAGGGTGGTGCGAGAGACGAAGAGAGGCACGTCCAGCTCGCCGAGCCAGTTGGGCCGGTGGACGCCGAGGTAGAACGTGAACACGCCCCGATCTTACCCGACGACGGCCCACTCCAGATCCCTCATAACCCCGTTGCTGCGGTTCGTGGGCACGAGAGTAGTGTGGTCCTTGACGCCCTCGACGGCGACGTACTTGCCGTCTTTGCGCTGAATCAGCACAGAGCACAGCCCAGGAAAGCCGTCGTCCATTTCCGGCTTGGAGGTAGTGGTGAAGCGGGGGTCGATCCACATCGTGTCCGTGCCCTCGTGGAGCAGGACGCCGCGACAGCTCACCCACACCGCGTCGCCCTCTTCCAGCTCGCTAATACGCTTGACGACCTCCGCGGGCGGGGACTTCTTTACTCGTGAGAGGTGCGCTGGGTCTGAAAGTTCGCCAGGCCCGTTGGGGCCATAGGTGGTCCCGCACCGCATACACTTCACCGTCTTTTCCCAGGGGCTCCAGGCGATACAGGCAGCTCCGTCCACGACGACGGGCTCATCACAGCAGGGTGTTTTTTCGGAAGACATTAGTGAAAGAACTCCTGGCGGTGCGCGTGCACCCACTTGAGTTTGCGAGCCCGAAGGCCCGCGGCTAGCTGGCGTGAAAGCCTGCGTTCAAAGAAGACGCCCACGCGTCCCCCCAGTAGAGAGCCAGCCGCGTAGGCGGCGACCCTAGCGTTGCTCAGGGAAGCCGCCGCGCTGCGCACAAGCACGCGCCCCAGAATATCTGGGTCACTCCTCTTCACTGGTCTCCGCGTCGGGGTAGGGCTGTCCATCGTACGGGGAGGTGACGAACTCGATCGGGCGGGAAACCGCACGCAAAAAGTCGTTCCACCCCCTTCGGGCGTCGACATCCGTTTCGTAGTCGTCCATCTCGACCAGGCTCTCGCCCTCGTCATTCAGAACTATCCAGCTCCAAGTTCCCTCGGGCCTCGTTTCCTCGATCACTACCCTTGTTGTTTTCGTCGTCATCGTTTGTCTCCTCTTCCTTCTCCGGCTCAGCGTACTCCGCGACCATGCGTTCTTTGAAAAACTCAATCACTTCGCGCGACGTGGCCAGGTGCTCGTCCATCATGCCGCTGTGCTCACGGATCGAAGCTGCGACTTCAAGAAGCGCACCGGCCACCAGGGCGTCGCCAACGTCCGAGCCCTCTTTGAAGCAGTTGCGAATCACCGCTCGCAGCGCGTCCGCGTCGGCGTCCGTGTCAAGGCGGCGGCGTTTCTTAGTTTTGGCCATGTAGCGAATCCGTGAAGTCGGTCCAGGCTGCCTGGAGCCCGAAGAGGGTGGTGACGTTCGTGTCGGTGACGTCGGGGTCGCCCAGCACAATGTCGAGCTGCTCAAGCAGTTCGTCGTCCTCGACGGCCAGGCGAAGCGCCGTGCATGCGGCGACCAGCTCGGCGATGGCCCGGCTGATGCGCTCGATCCCGTCGTCGTGGACGGTTACCTCAGACCTTTGTGCGATGCCGACCGTCTGGCCGAGCCCGGCGATTGCCAGGTTCGACCAGAGGACCGCATCGTCGGCGTTCTCAAACGTGAGAGTAAGCGTGTCGGGGACGATTTTCATGCCAGCATCCTAGTTGTCTCCGCTCACGTCGAAGGGACGAAGAAGGACGACGGCGGCGATGATGTCGACCTTCCGAGCTTCGGGATCGGGGTGGTCCTTCTTGATGGTCTCCCCAACCTGGGTGAAGGGAAGCTCCATTTCGGCGAGGACCGTCTCGACGTGCGCTCGGGGGCCAGTGATCGTCAGGGTGACGCCGGGCTTTTGCTCGGTGGTCTCGTCGGTGGTGTTGGTGTCGTTGTGGTTCGTCATGGTGTGCATCCTTTTCTGGGCCGGTGGTCGGGTGCAAGGCGCCCCGACTCGGGGCCGACCGGAGCCTACCAGAATGTTGCCCCTATTCCACAATGTAGGCAACAAAGCGTGTCTTTTCAGGGGTTTAGAAAGCGCACCAAATTTGGGGTGCGCTTCTCGAGGAGCGCGAGCTCGCGAACGGTTGCATCGTTCAGGGCCTCCGTCATAGGCGGCGGCGGCTGTCATAATCCGACCAGGCTGGTAGCCTTCAAGTCGTGACCGACCAACCGCTCAGCCCTCGCCAACGCATTCTCCAACAGCTCCAGGCCCAGCGTGAGGAGCAGCGACAAAGCGAGCCCCGCCGCCAGCAGTCCCTACCGACGAACATCGAAGCGCTCCTACCTTTATATGTCGTCGCCAGGGGCACCAACCCCGACGACCTTGAGCAACACATCAATCTCTGCGCCGGGGACGGCTACGAAGTCGTGCCCGGCTCCGTTGCGATCCGACCTGGGACGATCGTCTGCGTCATGGTGCTTCTTACCGAAGAGGAGCCCGAGCCCGTGTACCAGCCCGAGCCCGCTCCCGCTCAGCCCGCCCAGCCTGCGCAAAGCTGATGCACAGCTGCCCTGAGTGCGCGGTGAGCCTGAACGACGCGCTCGTGCTCTCGGAGCACGGCGAGATCCGCGACTGTTCGATCGTCATCTGCGGTGGATGCCTGACAGCCATCGTCTTTGAGGACGGGCAGTTTCGCAAGCTCCTTCCGATCGAGCGTGCCCTGCTGGACCCCGCGTGCGTCTTCGCAATCGAGGAGGCCCGCAAAGAGGCAGCCGCCATCCAAGCCAGGCTCCAGGCCCAGCGCCCAAAGGTGAAGCGGCGCCCCGGCATCCTTCCCGACGTCAACGGGCTCAAGGTGCCCTGCGCTACTTGTGGCCTGATGATTATGCTGCCCTCGGACGTGAAGGTGAACCTGGAGACGACGGTGCACTGCGTCAGGGGACACGAGCGAAGCGTCGCGGCATGCGTACTGCGAGCACACGCCGACGTCTGCCAGGCCAAAGAGACTGTCGAGAGCTAGACGACGCTCTCCAGCATTTTGCGGGCTGCCTGAATGCAGCACAGCGCGTCAACCTGATAGCTTTCCGCTCGACGTAGGATCTGGACGAGGCGACGGGGGTCCGGCGGCCGGGGTAGGCCGGTGTCCATACGGAAGAAAGCCTCGAACGCGAGCTTGTCGCCGCCCCACCAGTTCGTGTCGCACTGGCCGATGCCAGGGACCGGCTCGGCGTACGCAAAGTCGCCGCCACCGGACCATTGCCAAAAGGCAAACGTGTCCCAGGGCAGGCTCTCCATCGCAGCCGTGGGGTACGCTGCCTCGCGGTAGTCGACGAGCCAAAGAGCGAGCTGGACCCAGAGATCGCTATTCGCAGTCTGGTAGTCCCAGATGGTGTCGCCCGTATAGATGATGGGGTCGCGCCCAAGCGAGTCCTGAATCGTCTTCACGCACGCGTCGATGTACTGGAGATTCGCAGGGACGCCCTTGCCGCTGTACTTTTCGTAGTCGATAGCCGGGGGTCCAGCTCCGCGGTCGTAGCCGCCAACCGCCTTGAGCGCTTCGCAAAAGTCCTCTGCCTCGGCAGCTCCGTCAGCTGCACCCCCGATCGAGTCGGGTCGAGCAAACATGTACGCGCCGCGGCCCATTTTGCCGTCCAGCTCCATGAGCTTGGTCCAGTTCTCAATAAACCTGGGGTCGAGGTACTCGCGGCCCTCGGTCGCTTTGACGTAGGCGAAGCGCTGGCCCGAGTCGTAGGCCGCTTGAAAGTCGCAGTCGCCCTGCCACTGGCTGACGTCGATGCCCGAAATCGTGAACTCCATTCGCCGATCGTACCGTAAGATGATGCGTGCGCTGGCTGCCCCTTGTCCTACTGGCCCTCCTGACCTCTTGCGACGACGAGCCGGCGACCTGCGCCCGTGACCTGGCGTGCATGGATGACTGCCTGGGCCCCAGCGTTTCGAGCTGGTCAGACGCCACGGTGCTGTCCTGCGCGGACTCGTGCGGCCCGATGACGCGTGCGACTGACCTTTATGTCCCGCCGGCCATCTGCTTTGACCCGGCCGTCCCAACGTCGGCCGCCGGGTGTGCTGCGCATCTCGAGCACACGGCCTGGCAGCAGGCTATCGAGGACAAGCACTCGTTCGCCTACGCGAACGCCAGCTCGGCGCTGGACCTTCGCCGCGTATGCGGCCTATCGAGTCAGTAGCGCTTCTTCTTCGTGCGCGCACGCGCCATCGCCTTTTTGGGCGCGGCCAGTGACGCTACGAACACGGTGCCCACGATCGCCATAAAGTACATGTAGCTCCGGGGGATCTCCTTGGCCATACCCAAGTGTTGCACAGCTCGGACCCCAGGCGGAAACCTGGCCTACCGCGCGGCGACGCGCTGGAGCTGCGCCAGGTCACGCCAGAAGGTCGGGCCCCAAATCTCGCGCAAATCGCTCGCCGTTCGGCAGCGTCTTTTGCCCTTGGTCCTTCGCTTGAGTCGGCGGCAAAAGTCCTCCGACCTTTTGATCGTGGTCGAGGCCCCCACGTCGAAGCGCTCCATTGCCTTGGCTGGCCAGCATCCGCCGAGGTACTTGGTCGCCTCCCAGTGGTTGTGGTCGAAGGGCCCACGCGTCCCGTGCTTCTCGGCGTCGTAGGGTCGCTTGAGCCATCGCTTACGCATGGTGGGTTCCACACGGCCGGGGTTTTGCAGGGAGCAGCTTCCGCCGTCCGCGTAGTCGCAGTGCGTGCGATACGGCCAGTGGTCAAGAATGTCGACGGCTGCCTGTGGTCGCTCGATCGTTTTGTCGACGACGTGGTGCTCGCATCTACTCGGGTCCAGGTATCCGGCCCGAACGCCGCGGTCGTAGAAACTGTAGCCGTACGGTCGGTCTCGATCGTGGATTTGAGACCCGTCGATCCGCGAGACAACGGTGGTGTCGCGGGACGAGTAGTACGAACGCAGGATGCACCATCGCAAAATCGGTTTGTGCAGACGCTTGTCAGCGACCAGGCGCGGCACGAGTAGCTCGCACGCTTCGCCTCCACTTGTGAACTCGTCCGCGGCCGGGAAGCCTGGAGGTCGGTCCTTTGCAACTACGACCTCCTGCTCCGCGACTTTCACGGGCATACCTACCCCAAAGACCAGTGAGACCAGCAGCGCATAGACCCTCATCTTTGCAGCCTAACGCGGCCGGTAAGCCCAGCGCCGTGAGCCACCGCCCCGGAAATGCAGCGGTTTGAGCTTGCGCAGACCACAGATTACGGCCAGACGCAACAGGGTCGGTAAGGTGGGGTACACTCCGGCCATGCCGCTGCCAGTTGTCCCGCTTGCTGTCTCTGCCGTCTTGTATGGCGCCGTCAACACCCGCCACAAGAGTCGTTCCAAGGGGCGAACTGGAAAAAAGAAGCGCAGTAGAGGCAAGGGACCGATGGGATCACTTGGTTCGGTGGGGAGTCGCAAACGCAAACAGGCAGCCGCCGAGACACTTCCCGTGGCCGAATCCGCACCGCTTGCGCCACCGCTGGAACAACGCGTTGTTCGTCGTCAACCCGTAACGAACGGCTCCGCGCGCCGCTCCACATTTCCCTATAAGGAAGCGCTCAAGACATGGGAAGGCGCCCCTTGGCAGGTCCGAGTCAAAGAGCTGACGGACGAGCCCGACGAGCACACGCCGACTGAGATTGCAGCGATCGTCGCCAGCGACCTTTGGGACGACCACAAGTGGCCTGCGCAAACCGGCGGTGGCCAGCGCGCCATGTGGCGTCGCGTCCTCCGCGACGTACACACCGAGCTGGGCGTCGAGCCCCCTCGATCGGCTCGTGCCGTACGGCCTGTGCCCCAGGCTGCGGAGACCGAGACGGACAAGACCGCTCAAGTTCCACCAGAGACGCAGGCCACCGGGGCACCTAACTCTGAGGCCAAGGCCGCAGACGCGGGGTAAGTCATGGGCGGTGTAGCGCTCCTGGCCGTCATCGCGGCCCTGGTACTAGGCGGGGGTGGCAAGGCGACAGGCCGTAGCAGCGCCCCGCGTGTCTACGCGTCCCAGTACCCGCCAGGGGAGGGCGACCCCCCAAGCGCATGGGTAGTTGGATTTGTCGGCGACCCCGTGATCGACGACCTACTGCTCGAAATGGAGGAGCTGTTTCTAAGCGCCGGTGTGCCTGCTGTGGGCTGGACGGCCGAAGAGATTACGCGGATGCCGAAGGCTCCCGGTCAGCCGGTCGCCATTCCGCCGAGGGGCATGTGGCCGAACATGATCCCCACGTTGATGCTCTACGCAGAGCTGCGCGAGGAAATGGACGTGCCGCTCGCGCTACGCGGCTACAGAGACCCGAGCTACAACGAGGCGGTCGGCGGGGAGCCCGGCAGCCTTCACCAGTGGTTCGCTGCGCTCGACGTGTACCCGACGTCCGGCGAGGACCGCGACCTTCTCGGATGGGAGGCCGCCGAGCTGTTCGTGGGGTCCGACGAAAAGGTGGGCCTGGGCATCTACGGCGTGCCGCCAGGCAACATTCATATCGACACGGGCTGGCGCTCGCGCATCTGGGAAGACTCCGAAGTCTACCTCGACGCGCTCTAGTCGCCGTCGATCCACTGCTGGATCGCCGCCGAGCTGGCCGGCACCCGGGCAGTGCGCTTGATCTCGCTGCCATCGTCGGCAAGAACGATGAGCGTCGGCGTCGAGCGGACGTTCCAGCGACGAGCCTGGGCCATCCCTTCGGGGGTGGCCGTGTCGAGGTACGTCGGCGCGATGTCCCACTCCTCTACAAACGCGTCCACGTGTGGGCGCACGGCAGTGCACGGGCCGCACCGGGGGCTGTGAAAAAAGATGACTGCGTGCGCTTCTTTGGCCATGAACTACTCCACTGTAGCCGGTGTGCGCGGGCGGTCGGGCTCTGCCTCTTCGCGGTCTCCACCGTCGTCGTCGTCGCGGTGCAGGATGATGCTCACAAGCATCATTTGCTCCTCGGGCGTGAGGTTGAACTCGCCGATGGTGAGGGCGACGTTTCGGAAGAGGTCTCGCGCCTTGCCCTTGATCCCCTGGACCATCAGCTCGGGCATGTCGGCGACCGCGTTGTTAAGGCGCTCCGCAGTGGGGCTCTCCGACATCGCAACTAGCTGGCGTGCCGCTTCAAGCACCGCGCGGGGCACGGCTCGGTTCCGGCGGAAGCGCTGTTTCTCTCTCCACTGCACCATAAGGAGCGCGTGTACCAGCTCGTCTTTATCGAGCGTGGCAAAGAACTCCTCACGTCGAGCCCACCACTCCTGTTTGGTCTCTCGCGTGTCGAGAGCGCGTGCGTCTCGGTCCATCCTCTTCGCCACGGCCAAGTTGTAGCATGCTCAGTCGAAACCTGGCCGAACGGTCCAGCGCCGGTCGCATCCAGGCAGCAGTTCTGCGTTCGCACTCCACCAGTCGGGGCCCGGCGGGGGCCCGGGTTTGTAGATCCACCAGCTGTAGTTTCTGGTGTCGGTGCCCCAGCGCTTTCCGTTCTCTGGATTGATGCCAGGTCCGCGGAAGCCCAGCGTGCCAGTGATTCGCAGCTCGCCCCAGGGCCGGTAGTCCTCATTCGCAAAAAGCTCGACGCCAGCCTTGGAGCGCTGCCCCCATGTGCTTAGGCCGAGAAAGGCCAGAACGCCACCGGGCTTGAGTCGGTGACGAAAGGCGATCAGGTACTCCTTCCACAAGTGGAAGGGCGGATTCGTGGCGATCAGGTCGTAGGCCATCTCGTCGTCGTCGAGCCAGACGTCCTCGCCGGGCCGACTGATGCGCTCGAGATCGATGGCGAGCGCATCGCCGATCGTTACCGCGTCGTAGTGGCGCTCAAGGTTGGCTCTCTCCTCCTCGCGTAGCTCGTAGGCGTCTATCGTGGACTCCATCGCAAGTTTGCGCGCAACAGCTCGAAATGACTGGCCAAACACACCACCGCCCGCGGCGGGGTCCAGCATCGTGAAGCTCTCGCATTCGTTGTCGACGAGCTTGCTCAGAAGCCACATCGCAAACTGGTCGACCACCGGCCGCGGGGTGAAGTCCGCGGAGTGATCGCGCAGTCTCTCGTGGTCGGGCTCTCCGCTGTCGAAGCCCATTGACGTCTGTGGCATTTCGTTCAAGCGCTCTACCTCCTACGGGACGAGATCGCCCAGGATCGTCTTCTGGAGAACGGTTACGCCGGCCGGGTTGTTTATCTTTTGCCAGGCGTTTGTGTAGCCGTCACAGTTGAAGGTTCCAGGGCCTCCGGTGTACGTCCCATCGAACGTCGTGAGCAAGATTCCGTTCGGACGGACGCCAGCAAATCCGCTTCCGGCGATCGACATTCCATCGTCGAAACGACAGCTCTGGATGAGACTGTAGTTGTCGACGCCGACCTCGCCGTCAAAGCGACAGCGCGAGGCGACCTGGAACTGCCAGTTGGTTCCAGCCAGCCTCCCTCTCATCCGACAGTGGTACATATAGCTCTGGACGATGGCTGTCCCGGCTTCGATGCAGACGCCGGTTCCCTCCGCAAAGATCTCGCAGGTGAGGGCCAGCTCGACGGAGCCGATGGCCCCTACGCCCCTGAGATCAATAAAGCCGCTGATGCGAGGACGAGTCAGGTAGGACTCGTGCGTCGTCATGCCCTCGCTGAGCGGCAGGTTGTTGGTGATCACCAGACCCGGGCGGATGCCGTCGATGTTGGCAGCCGCGCCGGTGACGACGATGTTGCGCGGTGTTCCGCTTGGGCCCCAGTCCCCGGCACCGAAGGTGCCAAGGTTCCAGGGCCCTGGTCCCGTAAGGATGATGCGACGGCGCGAAATGTCGATGGCGAGGTCTTCGTCGTAGTCGCCAGGGCTGATTTGCGCGACGTACACGTTGCGCGCTCCGGCCGAGTCGTTCCCGGGAGGCACTGCGTCGATGAATCCCTGGATCGTCTTGAACGCGAGCGTCGTTCCGATCGCTCCGGTAGCGTCGTCGCCGGTATCCGGGTTCACCAGGCCGACGTTGCGCATGGCACCGATGCCGGCAAACGAGGGTTCGGCCGAGCTGGCAGCGGCCATGAGGGCAACACTGAGGTCGCTGGACGCTGCCGGTGTCAGGTTAGCGATGATGTTCGCACCTGGGGCCACCGGCGGCGTCGACCACTCCACGAACACCCGGTCACCAGTAAGGATCGGGATCGCGTACCTCGTGTTGGCCTGGAACGGAGACGCCGGGGCGATGGGAAGCTCGAAAGGTCCGAAC
>Ga0307377_10008522_pt1 | contig 10383 bp, 9 predicted proteins | sample TR3MG_FD_202535 | JGI IMG/M metagenome (GOLD analysis project Ga0307377, IMG submission 202535) | Soil microbial communities from Risofladan, Vaasa, Finland - TR-3 | ecosystem: Environmental > Terrestrial > Soil > Coastal area > Acid sulfate soil | place: Finland: Risofladan, Vaasa | collected... | reverse complement strand
ATAAATTCTGTCCAATCAAATAACATCGATTAGAAAGTTTACCAAATCTTGTAGCTGCTTTATAGCTTACAGTATCAGGATAATTTACAACAAAAGGAGATTGCTTATTGATTAATCCAACATAAGATAATGCTCTTAATTCTGGAAAATCAATTAACTTTGGTAGAACTACCTTCTTAACAGTACAGCCCCATTCAACATCAGGACATTCACTATCAGCTTTATCAACAGCAACCAATGGAACAACTCCTAAATCTTGAATTAATTGAGGATCTATATCTTTTCCATAATCTGTAACCTCAAATAACCCTGAAGCTCTATATCCATTTATCCAAAAACGAACTTGTTTAATATTCAATCTTTCATCATCAGAATCACCTTGCCCTCCACGAGCAATGTTTCTAATATTAAAGGCATAATGGTCTAATGTAGGCATAATATAAAATTAAAAAAAGGCGGTGGCTTTGGACCACCACCTTTAATGTATAATTCAAGAAGTTGATTACGGTATTAACGCAACCAATGCAGCAGCTTGTGCTGGAGTACCATACCAATAGATTTCTCTAACAGTAGCTCCTGCAGAATCAATAAATGGGATAGCTACTTCGTGTTGGAATGTTATTCTAACAGTAGTGTAGTTAGCCGCAAGTATGTCTGCTTGAGGAACACCTCTATCTAATAAATCAGATGGTTGTCCTTCAGAGATAACAGTTGGAGTTAATACAGATACAATAGTACCAGCAGCACTATCAGTAAACGTGTAAGAAACCAAACCTTGCTTATCATCGTCAAACTGAGTAACAGTCATTACACCAGCTACATTTGAAACTGCAGAATAAGGAGAGTTTAATGGATTGTTTACATCCGCTAAAATCATTGCAGTAAATGCATTAGCAATATCTGTTACAGTAGTTAAACCAGCCTGTACAGTGTGAGTGTAAGACTTTCTAAACAACTGACGAGATGTTAAGTTAGAAGTAATAGTTAATCTTACCAAGTCACCTACAGCGTAAGCACCCCCAAAAGTAACCGTTAAAAAACCAGCAGCACCAACAACTTGTGGGATACTGATTGCACTCTTCAATTCAGAACGAAACGGGTTAAATTGTTCCGTTACGTTGATTTGCGGTGGAGTTCCTGAAGAAGCAGGTAAATTTGCTACTTCATTCACTATTGCGAAATAATTTCTTCCTCCAATCATGATATTTATTTTTTAAAATTTAATTAATTAATTTGATTTGAAGTTCATAGGATTTCTCCTTCTTAATGGTCTATGGAATACAGGCTTTTCAGAACTTGGTACCTCTTCCACTTCTACTACATTTTCTTCTACTTGTCCAGCAGAAGCTTCACTTTTTTCCTCAGCCACTACAGCTTCTACGGGTACAGTGCCTACTTCCTGATTAACTTCTTCAGTTGGTTTAGGAGTAACTGTTTTAACTTGTGATGGTTCTTTTTTAATTTCTGGTTGAGCCTGTGTCGCTACTTTCTCAGCTTTTTGAACTTTCATCATCTTTTTAACAATTTCTTCTTTCTTTAACCCTTTAAAGTCAATTCCAGAACTTAATTCAATCGTAGCCAATTCTTTTACAGTAAAGGCCATTAATTGTTTTTTAGTATAAGTTACTTTTACTTTAGTCATTATTTTTAATTTTCGTTAGCAATTTCATTTTGTTGAAGTTGGTAATTCTGAACTTGTTCAGTATTGGCCATCATCATTCGTACTGCTATGCTAACAATTTCATCATGCGTAAATATAGGCATTATTGAATCAATATTATTAGCAGGATTATTAACATCACGAAATACAGTACGAGGTATTTCAAGATATTTTAAAACATAAGATGAGGGAACAGTATTAGATATTATTAATGCAATATCATTAACACCATCATTCTCTTCCGTATATTGAGGATTATCATCTGCCGCTTTATTAAATGGATCCTTCTGCATTTCAACCTCATCATCAAGTTGAACAGGTTTAATTGCTTCTAAAGAAGTTCCATTACCACAAGGCTTAGGAAACACACCACTCAAACTTAATGTAAACATAAAGTTCTGAATAGTAGTATAGTTAACTGTTGCAGTATTAACCCCAGTAGACTTTCTAACTAAAGGTAAAAGTTCCTTACGAGTACGCTCATCTTTTTCAAAGTTTCTATATCGAGTTTCTGCAAATTCATGATGAGCCTTATTTAGATAATAATCCTTCTCCGTTGAAGTGTACCAAGGAGAATTAGCTTTATCTAAGCCAACATCACAAGCATCTTGCATTTCGATTATGTTCATTTACTTCAGTGTTTTACGCATTGATGGAATTAAATCATCGTTATCTTGAAGCCAATCTACAGCATGTTCAAAAGTCGCACCCATCAGTTGTCCTTGGTAACTATATCTACCATGTTTAACTTCAAACATACCCGACTCTATTCCTTTTCGTATAATAACTTTAAGTTCACGTTGCTCATCATTCCATTCATTAAGAATCATTCCCGGATTAGTTTCTGCTAAATCATAAACACTTCGTTTAATAACTTTATCAGAACTACCTGGTTTAACTTTAATTAAAAGTACTCTTGCAAAATTTATCAATTCAGCACCCTCAAGGTCAGCTATAATTTTCATAGCTATCGCTTCATTATCTTTTAACGCAACATAAGCATCTGCATCAGACTCATGATTAACAATTACCAGTACAGGTCTTGGACCATTAATATAAAGGGGATGAAGTCTTACCTGTTCATAGGTAAGCCTATCATCCGTTTCCTTCATATCTAAATATACTGTTCGAGAAAATTTCTTAACCCTTTCGTTTCCGTATTGGTCAACGAAAGGTCGATATCTTCCTTTGGCATCTGTATAACCACGAACTGTAATAGTACCTGTCCTTTTAGGGTCTTTTAAACGAATTTCGACATTCCCTTCAATGGGTGCCTCACCGCATAATTCCTTAATCCTTGCCTTATTCACAGGCTCCATAACTTTTTCCATAATCTAAAATATAAGTATTATTAATAATTAATTAAGCAAATACTAACTGTCCACAAGAAAGTGGGTTTCTTACAATGATACCTGATTCACAAAGTATCTCACAAGTAAACGCATCTCTTGAGTTTGCAGCTTCCATTGAACCTTGGTTAAAAGGATTTACCATACCGGAGATGTACTTGATAATCATACCTCTATCGATACCAGCGGCACCTTTAACTTTTCTTTCAATATTAGAAACACCATCAGTTGTTCCCATATCTAAGAATACCATTCTGAAAGACTCTTTTGGGAAACCACTAACAGGGTCAATGTTGTTTCCATGTAAATTCGGATCATCGAATAAAGAGTTATGAACTAAAGTTAATCGAGAACCTAATGCATTATAAGATGTGAAGTTCACTCCTATTTCTGTATCAGCCCCAACTTCAGCATCATATACTAAGTTACCAGCAGGGTAAACCAAATCTTTCATTGCTTCATGGAAAGCAACCTTACCAGCAGTACCAGTAAATACCATCCAATGTGCATTTTGGTTTCCTGTATTCAACTGTAATTGAGCTAAGAAATCAGTTAATCTTTTTTCAGTCAACTGACCGTTATAAGTATCAACGTTAGCAGCATCAATTTGACGAAGAACACCATCACCTTTTACGATAGGCTTACCATCAGTTCCAATTACTGTAGACACACCATTAGCATCCATTGTAGAAGTTGAATACCAAGAATCAAGTTCTTTTTGGTAAAGGAACTCTTCTCTCATCAATTTCTCATCAGTAAAGAACCAAACTCTTTGGCCATTGTTTTCAATCCAAGTAACATCAGTCAAGGCAGAACCAGTGATTGATTTAGATTTTCTTGCAATACCAATGTGGTTAATATACCAATCTGGGTAAACATGATTTTCAAATCCTCTATCAGATCCTTCAGGGAATGCAGAACCAACAGTGTTAGCTGTTAAACCAGCAACTACAGCAGCAGCAGTAATTACAGCTAAAGGCTCATTAGTTTGAAGGATAAAAGAGAACGTATAACCACCAACAGAAGGTACAGGCTCGCCCATCACAATCGCTTGTGACTCATCAGCAAATCTAACTACATCATTAGGGTTAAAATAATTTTCTTCAAATTCAACAGTAAATATAGAGTTACCTAAACCTGTTCCAACAAGTACACCAGTACAAGTAGATGGACGATTTAAACGACCTAAGATTGGCCATCTAAAAGCATTCTCACCGATTAATTCTTCTTTCGCAAATCTACTTGTTCCATCAAGGAAATAGTTAAGCGAGTATTGAGGATATTGTCTAATTAATGTTTTAGCAATTTCCGGATACTTTAATAAGTTTGTTACTAAAGCATTTGATTCTTGGGTTTCTTTCCCGTATGTTCCACTATGAAATTTCATTCTTTCTAAGGTTTTTAATTTAAGTTATTATTTTTTATTTTTACTTGCCCCATAAGTAAAAACCTTCGGGTCAAATTCATCTGAACCTTTTGGGTCTTTAAACCTCTGAGATTTAATAACTTCAGGATTCCGAATATCATCCAGTATCGCTGCCTTCCCTTTTTGTAAATTACTGTTTGCTATTGCTTTCATAATTGTGTCTCTATTTCGCCACAACCAAGAAGCCTCAGTCAAACTTTGATCATCTTTAAATACCTCATCCATGAACTTGCCACTTTCGATGTATTTAAAATGTCCTTGTTGAACTTTTCCTAAAGATTCTTCATCCTTAGCCATCTCAAGACCAAACATTGTTTTAGTTCCTTTGATGTGTTCTCCAAGACTCTTAACACTTTCTTCATATTCCTTCTGTTGCTTTGCATCAGCTTCGACAGTCGATTGTGTTATTTTTGCTTGTTCGGTAACTATCGCTTTATTGATAGTATTCCTTATTTTTTGAGCCTCAATATCAAGCATATCGTTATCGATATATTTTGATACTGCTGTCTCTAATTTGTCTCCTGCAAATCCCTCTTTCTCTAAGCTCTTACGAACCAAGTCTTCGTCAGTATTTGCACTTAACGCTTTAAGTTTGTCAATGTTTTCATTGGTAGCACCCGCAGAAAAACCTTGTCTTAACTTATTATTATCTTCTTCGAGCTTAACTAAATGTTCTTTAAACTCATCAATATTTTCAAATTTTAAACCAAGCTCTTTAGCTACGGCTTGGAACCCATTATTATCAGAAACAACTTCTTCTATAACAGGCTTATCATCTTCAGTTGTAGCAACCACCTCAGCCACTTCTTCTTCCTCACTATATTCGGCCCACTTAAAAGAACCATCATCATCATCAGCAACTACCTCTTCAGCAACAACCTCTTCCTTGACTTCTTCTTTAGGAATAGCTGGTTTATCTGAAAAAGCATTTACATCAAATTCTTTTTCTTTTTCACCTTCACCCTCATCCTCTTTCTTATCTATGATTACATCTTCTACAACTGGAGCATCTTCTTTAACTTTATCCTCTATAGGAGCTGTTTCTTTAACAACTTCCTCCGTAATTATTTCATCTTCTTTACCCATGACATTTTCTTTAGTTTATACAAATATATAATTTTTTTATTTATCTTCCATAACTTCTTCTTCTCCCGATTCAGCTAACATCATTTCATCCAATTTAGCATTCCTCCCTTCTTGTTGCATATTTTCCTTATGCTCTAACTCATCTCCTTGCATACCAACCTTTAAATCAAGCTGCATTTGCGTTACTTGAATTTCAGTTTCAGACTTCATTTTCTGAACCTCTATTGGCACTTGTATTTTCTGACCTTCAATTTCATTAGCGGCTTCTTGAACAGCAACGTTTCTTTCTTCCATTGCTTGTTGTTGTTCTTTAATAGCACCCAATCCTTCTGTTAAAATAGACTCAACTTCACTTGACCCCTCAGCATTAATCGCTTTGATAATTGATAATGGATCTATATTCCCTGAAGATGAGAATCTTTCCAACAATGCCATCATTTCTTGTTTACGCTGAACCTCTTTACCGCTGTTCTCAATGAATATACCATATTCCTCTAAAGCAATAGACTTATCAATTTTGAAAGTCTGCATTCCCATATCGCCAAAAACATTAGCCATACGACCTTCTTTAGCCCATGCAGTCTTCATTAACCCAGCCATTGATTGTAATACATCTCCAACTAATCGATAATGAATATCAAATAAAGGAGCAGTAATTAAAGTAGACTGCATTACATTACGTTCTGTAACCCCAACTAAATCCCCACTCTTTTGAACTCCAGCTCTTGATGCACTAATACCGGTAAGTTTATCAGCAGTATCTTCAAGCATCATTTTTAGATTAATCATTTGAGCAACTGATTGACTTAATGTAAAATCAACTTGTTGGAACTGATTAAATCCACTTGTTTGCATTCCCTCTGCTTTATTGTTAATTACAATAAGCCCACTATTCTTAGCATGATATATGACATTTTTCAATGACATATTTTTAGGTTTCTGAGAAACATCATAGATAATAGACTTACCACCTGAACGAGCCATCGCTAATTCAATTTGGTACATTGTAATATTATAAAGTATTTGGATATTCTTTAATGAATCAACTACAGATAAAGTGTTCCCACTAAAATTACCTTTAATAGCTCCATGGAAATCCATTTCGGTATTAGCATAATTTTCTTCGTATCGTATCTGATTAGGCTTAACTCCCCAATTTACTACCATATCATGCCCTATTAAAGTAGCTTGACGTATTTCAGTAATAGGCCTTTCTATAAGTGTTTCGTTCTTTTTTGCTTTGTAGTCGTCTGCGACTTTCTTCAAATAAGGGTTATCTGGGTCGTGTGGATTTGGAGATACCTTGTGCTTTAACATACGAACACTTCTCCATTGAAAATCTAATACTCGTATTTTTAAATCACTATCCTTATTGTAAGAATAAGACTCTAAAGTTAATGGGTCACTTCCATAAGAATTAGTATTTTGTAATTCCTCTAATTTGTCAAGCTTCTCTTCATCAAGGTCATATTCATCCCTTTCGATTATCTCATTTATCGTGTACCAATTTTCAGTACCAGCATATTTAGAATCTTTAAGATTTTCTTTGTCCAGGTCTAAATCATAAATCATTATTCTTGGGTCCAACCTTTCAGCGTAAGGATCCCCATTTTTAATATATGTTTTATAAAATTCTTTTCCAGTAATTGCTAAATCATAGAAACCTCTTTTAAAGGTTTGCTTCATATCCCATCGCTGAATACAGAATGTTAATCCAACGTGTACCATTTCCTCAATAGCATTTCTAAACTTTAACTTTTGGTATCTGGCTACATCTTCAGGAACTTCTTGCCCTACATTCTCATCAGGTATTGGCATACCCAACTGTTGTTCTATTTCTCTACGAATTGGTCTTAATACAACTTCTGCAGCTAATGTAACTTTTTCTTCATTCTTCTTTCTTACTGCATTTCTATTAACTACTTGAACAGTATATTGTAAAGGTTGACTAATTAGTTCACCCGCAAGCAAATCTAACTTCGTCATTATGATTGGAAAATTAACTAATCTCGCAGGGGAGGTCATTCCATACATATCAGTAACATACTCATACTGTTTGTAATCGAACTCTCCATTGGCAATTAAGTAATTCTCGTGGTCTTTTTTTCTTGAATCAACAAAGACTGAGTAGTCTTTGTGATGAAACATAATAGCCCAAATATTGTCTCTGTGCCATTCTTCAGTGTTTTTTTGAGATTCAGGAATATTCTGTAGTGGAAAATCCATAAGTATAATTAATCAGTATCTAAATCAAAATCGTAATCAAAAGTAGGAGAATTAATTGATTTATCAAAAAATGATTTCTCAGTTTTTCCCATTGCAACAATACCCCCCGAATTAGTCCTCTGAAATTCAGGCAGCCCTTCCATTTCCTTTATATCCTTATCTTCCTTTTTATCGTAAATTTTCTTAGTCGCATCCATATCATGAATCAATGCCATTCCAAATGCCATAACCCTATCTGTATTCTTTACACCATATACTGATAATTCATTTAATAGTTTCAAGAAATATATATCTTCCCAATGTTTTTTAACGTACTCATCAACAAGTTCTGTTAATAACTTCTTTTGAAATGACTTCATGTGAATACCCCAACGATTAGTTGCTTGGCTATACGGGCTATCTGCTGAACGTGGTCTTTCTTTTAAATATCTTGTCATTTTATGTTGCTGAAAATACTTCAAGAATCCATCATCATTATATTCCACAAGTATCTGTGAATCATAAAATATAGCCAACTTCAAACAATTTTCGTAAAACTTTTCTTTAGAATAAGGTCGGTCTGTATAGAACGCTACTGGCAATTCGCCAATAGTGTTCTGACCGACAAATCTTCTATAGACACACATAGAGCCAAGTGACCTATCCTTTTGGTCAGACATTTTCTTTTTCATCTCTTCCAAATCGTCATCAATATGATATGGATCTACTGCAGATAAGTGTGCATTCTTAATTCCTTCAAGTGGTTGTTCAACTATTTCCATAGGAAATAATTCCTCATTAATATCTTCACTGATAGAGCCATCATCCATTACAAATTCTGGCATTGTACCAAATACTTCTTTCCCCTCTTTATTCAATGGCCAATCTAATCTACCTTTCTGTACTCTACGAAATACTGGATTAGTATTGATATTAGCTATTTGTTTATTAATCTTTTCTAAATCAAATGGAGTTTTACCCGACTTAAAGAAAGCATGTTCTACTTCTAAAGGGTTTTCCTGTAAGTAAGAGTAATACGATTGTAAATCTCCAGTAGCTTTTCTTTTCTCGGCTTCAGCCTTAATGTATTTTTCAGCTCCAAGCACATCGCTTTTTCCCGAACCCATATCAAAGAAACTACCAAACACCTTTGAAGCCTTAATGAATACTGCCTTTAGATTATATTGTTCTGCATTATAATACATTTCCATATAATCATCAGACTCCACTTCCATAGCATTAGAAGTTCCCCCAATGATTGGAGTACCAAAGAATAAATCTCCCTCTTTAAAGCAATCCTCAGAAGATTGAAATGAACGTTTCAATTTCAGAAACTCTCCCGCTTCCTCAAATACCATATAACTTAATGATGTTCCCCTAAATGCATTAGGCTTTTCCATTACCCTAAAATGAATCATTGACTTCATTCCCTTCTCTAACCAAATACCATCTTCCTTTTCTTTATACCCAGACATTAAAATTTCTTCATTATTATGAAGTATCTTATTTCTTAATTGAGGTGGTAACTCATTGTAGGACAGTAGTAATTTCTTTCTAAAATCTTGAACGTAATCTTCTTTTTGTGCACCTAATCCATTTTCAGAATCAGCATAACAGGTCCACTCATGTAGCAATATATTTGCATTCATAAAGGAGAAACCCTTACGCCTTGCTTTTAAAACAATAATACCTCTCCCACCCTTATCTTCCTTTCCATCACCATACTTCGCATTGTTTACTTCATAAAAGTATTCGTGGTCTTGGTCACGATAGATTGGAGAAATCATTGACTTACGCTTTGCCCCTGATTTTAATCCATGTATTTTCGAGAAGTTTAAATAGAAATAGTAGTTACCGGGAATCCAAGAACCACCTGTTGGTTTATAACCATCTTTAAGTCTGGCTTGTTGTTCTTTCCAAAAGGCAAAATATTCTGTAGTATTTCTTTTAAGATTACTATAATCTTTTAAATGTTTATCAAAGATTAATGGAGAATATTTTTCTGCCTTTATCATTATCCCCTACCATGTAAAAGTTGTTCCTCAAATAAACTAAAGTCTTCTGAGCCTGTTCCTTTTATAGTGGTTTCTGATTGTTGGTCTTTTAAAATTAATGCTTTGATTTTTTCTCTTGACTCAGCTGATACTCCCATTTTCTTTTGAATATCATTTAACTCATCAAGGTTTTTAGCAGTAGGCTCAATAGATTTATAAACCTTATTCATTTTATACATTTGCTCACCCATAGTATTATATTGGTCAACAAGTGGATCGTATTGTAATTTAAGATATTCCTCAATAGCTTCTAAAACTATTTTCTCAGAAACTCTTGTAGCTCTGTCTTTACCATAAATGGAATAAGCAACCCTACTCATTCTTTCATCTTCAGGTAATCTACGAAATGGAGATTTGTAATCGTACATTCCAACAATGTACTTTATCATTTTACTTCCAAACTGCTTATGCTTATAGAGTTCCCACATTTTAGGCATTAAAGCAATAGAGTTGTCCTTGAGGAACACATTGCCATCGGTATCTATATCAATAAGCTCGTTATACATTAATACTTAAACTTTGATTTACCCTTTCTACTAACTGGCTTCATAGTACCCTTTACTTTGCTTGGGTTCTTTTTTCCTTTTTGTTTTCTCGCTAACC
>Ga0307377_10008518_pt1 | contig 10387 bp, 16 predicted proteins | sample TR3MG_FD_202535 | JGI IMG/M metagenome (GOLD analysis project Ga0307377, IMG submission 202535) | Soil microbial communities from Risofladan, Vaasa, Finland - TR-3 | ecosystem: Environmental > Terrestrial > Soil > Coastal area > Acid sulfate soil | place: Finland: Risofladan, Vaasa | collected... | reverse complement strand
CTAATGGACATGACCAAGACTACTATAACTTTAGTTTAGGAATACCAGCGGGCGCTACTGATTTTTCTGTCGAAGTAACGCTTGAGGGTTTGGCAAATGGCACGATTGTCATTAATGGAGATAACGTTGCTATTAAAGTAGACCTCTCAATAGATGGTAGTACATACGGAACAAAGATACAACGCATCTTCGCGGTGGGCACCTCCGAACAAACTCAAACATGGGGCGGATCATCTACGGCTGGCGACGGGACGTACTGGGGGCTTACGTTTACTGAAGGCGGTTTTAGTGATGCCAACTTCCGTGCACGAGTTGAAATGGACAGGAGGACTGGCGGAGCTACAGGGTTTTCTCTCGACCAAATCCGTGTAAAAGTTTACTATACAGAAGCTGCAACTGGAACTAATATGCAAATCAACGTTGGAGATGTTTGGAAAGCAGTTCCTGCAGCAAAAATAAATGTAGGAGATGTTTGGAAAGATGTTGCGGGGATTCAAATAAATGTTGGCGATGTTTGGAAAACTGTATTTTAATAACTCTAAAAAATTATTTTTTACAGGAGATTAACATGAATGAAATGATAATAAACTTATTTACAACTATAGCAGTAGCCATAATTTATGGACAAGTAGAAAAACACATTTACAATAGTGGATATGTAGATACATCTGAACATTTGGGAAACACATTCAGTTATTATTATCATTTACCTATGTTAGTTGTTTTATTATTAATAATGTGGAGACTTAATATTTTATGGTTTACTCCAGCATTTATGTTGATAGAAGATATATCCTTTTTTACTAAAAATAAAAAAAAGAAATTGGATGAAACGTCTTGGATAAATTTTAAAATGGGTGGAGTAAGAGTACTCAATCAATGGATTCCATTTACATATTTTGTACTATTAATAGCGTCTGCCATACTTTATAGTGTTTAGATACTCTCATCGGTTATACGTTATCCTGGGTCATTCTAGCCTACCTTTAACAGCTTAAAAACGATAACAGAGGATTAAAACCCACCCAAAAATCAATGAAATTACTTGATTTTGTCATTTATTTTTTGTATATTATAATAACTCATTTTATACCCAATCACAATACCTCGGAGTATGTTTTCTATGAAACAAATAGATTCAGTATGCGGTGATACAATCAAAGAATACAAACGACTTTCTGGAAGTGATAAATTTGTAAATGTTTTCACTACAAATTCATTGGAACTTAGTGAAGAAATTTTACGTAATACTTTGGAAATATACAAAGATAAAAAAGTAAAAAGTAAAATTCCTCATAGTTATGAACAACTTCCATATGGAAAATTTATTCCATACAACGTTGACCCATTTATTGACAGAGACAGAAAACATAGATTTGCTATAAAAGAAAAAACTGGATTGTTCAAACTTACTTTCAATGACGGTTCATTTCTTCTTATCGCAAGATGGATGGAAGGGTTCGGAAAAAATTGGACAATCCGTTCAATCGCTGTCGGTGATAATTATACTTATTACGCACTTTTGAAAGCTGTACAGGCTCAGATTAAGAAAAGAGCAAAACCAAAAAATGGAGTTTTCAGAGCGATATATAATCAACAATTTGGAACTGTAGAATACTTAGAAGTAAAAGACTTACCGACTTCTCCTGTTATTCATCCTCAAGTAGACATTGTAGAAAAGGATTTGAATTTCTATTTTGAAAACGTTTCTATTTATACTAGATATAAACAGAGTGGAATCAGAAAATTCATGTTGATTTCTGAACCTGGAACTGGTAAGACAAGTTTGTTCTATAAAATTGCTCATGAACATAGAGCAAAAAAATGTATTATTTTTTGTACAGATATTCAAACAGCTGCGTCTCATATTAGTGCATGTGCAAAACATAAAGTGTCTACTATAATTTTCTTAGAAGATGCAGACTCTTGTTTGAGTGCTAATCAACCTGGTGGTACTGGAAGTTCTGTACTTAATTTCCTTGACGGAGTTGATACTCCATACAATCCTTATGGAGCATTAATTTTAATGTCAACAAATTTTCCTGATAACATTGAGGAAAGAATTTTGGCTCGACCGGGACGTATTGATAAAATCTATAAATTTGATTCTTTGTCAGATACGTGGGCTTATAAATGTGCGAAACTCTATTTTGGAGAATACTTCGATGTAACTAAATGTGTCGATGAAATAACATCTCTCGTAGATGGAATGACCGGCGCTCAAATTAAGGAACTATCTCTGTCATCAATGAGTTTTGCAGCAAGTAATCAGAGAGAAATTTCTATTCCCCTTATCAAAGAAGTTAAGGACATATTCTCCAATAATCTGAAAGACGCTATGAGATATGCTGATATGAATAGTCTGAAAAAACTTAAGGGGAAAAATAAAAGGTTTGGATTCTCCGATGAAGAGGCAGGATGGTAAAACACCCAGTTAACTAGTTAACTAGATCTCCAGTTGATCAAGATCCAGATCCAGATCCAGATCTACTGGAGATCTGGTACTGGCGTACAAAATCCATTAAAAAAGAAATATTAACTAATACTTATATATAATGATTAACTTTAACGAAGATAACGAATTTTTTAGCGATGACTCAGGTTCATTAGACCCAGACTCATCTTACTTGAATGTCTTAAGGGAACTTAACATAGATATTCCAGAAGTTGAGGATGATAAGGAGCCGGTAGCAGTTCATGCTAATAAGTTTGGAAACTTCAGTATAGTGTGTAATACTAAAAAACAAACTAAAGAAGTAAAAGATAAATTTGGCTTGAAAGGATTCTTACCATTATATCCAGGAATTATGTTAGCCAAAAACAAAGAAGGTAAAATAAAATATATATTGTCGTATCATATTCACTCAAAGATGCCGACAGTATGTTTCAATTAATATGGGGCTGATATGGCATTCGATTATATGCGATTAGTCTACGGTGCATTCAGGTAGCTGACTACCTTAACAGCAGAAAAACATAAACGCAGAAGAGAAATCTTCTTTCACCTTTGAGGATGCTATGTCATTCATCAGTGGTGAAGTTGTTTTAGCTTAATTAGCTAATCCAACGTAAGGACTCCGATTGTAACGACCTTACAATAACAAAAATCGGAAGGCCGAAAGGCTTCGTAAGACCTGGTGGGTGAATCATGTATGGCCAGAAGAAATCAAACGTGATTCTGAGATATGATAATGGTTGTTCGTACCAAATCCAATCATATCAAAGTTTAAAAATGAACTATGAATGTGAAAGACTGTAGTTGATTTGTATGTAAGACCTGGGATCGTTCCCCAGCAGCTCCACTAAACTAAAGAAAGGTTGCGTGATGATAGTAGACGTAGTAGTAGACGTTCAACGTGGTGATTGCGGTAAGGGAAAAATTTCTAAATGTTTAATAGAAGAATATGGATATGATATTGTAGCAAAATATAATGGTGGTGGAAACGCTGGTCACGCTGTGTGGATTGATGAAAATAAGTTTACAGCTCATTATCTTACCTCTGGTATATACTTTCCAAATACAAAAATTATAATTGGTCCTGGATGTGTTGTTAATCCAGAAGAATTTTTGACAGAATATAATTCTTTTAACGCACACTTTAAATTGGATGGAAGAGTATTTATTCATCCCTACGCTCATATCATTCAGAGTAAACATATTGAGGTAGATGACGTTGACAATAAAATTGGAACTACTAAAAAGGGAATAGGGCCAGCGTATTCTGACAAATATAATCGTACAGGTATTCGTGCAGAAAATTGTCCAGAACTAAAACAATTTTTAATAACAGATAAAAGATTTATTAAGACTCTTGGAAATCCAAATAGAATATTAATGGAAGGTTCTCAAGGATGGTGGTTAGATATTGATTGGGGAAAATATCCATATGTAACAAGTTCTCATATACATCCAGCATTTGCTTTTGCTACTTTTGGAATTTCACTTTCTGAACTTGGAACTGTTTTTGGTGTTTGTAAACCATATGAAACTTACGTCGGGTCAAGTGAAGACGAAGTACATTGTTCTAAGGAGGACGAAGAATTATTAAGAACTATAGGACATGAATACGGAGAAACTACTGGAAGAGCAAGAAAAATAGGATATCTTCAGCTAGATAATTTGATTGAGGCAATTAATAGAACTGGAGTAGATTGTCTTATATTTAATAAAATGGATGTGGTTGAGGAAACTAAAATATTTAAATTATTTAAATCATATATTAGTAATTATAATTTTAGGAGAGTCTATACATTTCATTCTGTAGAAGATTTTAAAAATGAAATATGTAAAGAAATTAAACAAAACTGCCCTTCCATAACTGAAATAATATTTTCAGGAAGCAAACAAGGGGATGACATTTCAGGTAACTTACCATGACCGAAATTTTAAATGGAGAGGCTGGACGAAAATTTTGTGTATTAACAAAGTACGCAAATAACTTTCACTCTCAGGACGAATTTACCGAATGGGAACTTTCAGTAAAATCAGATGACATATTCGTATTCTTGGGTCAGGCAGACGTTCTTGTATGTTATGAGATAAAAGATGCGGAATTTTCTATGATTTGAGGCTTTATATTTTCAACACAGTACAAAATGGTGATTTTTTAATAATCCCCCATATTTATCTATATAAAACATAAAGGAACGTTATATGAGACATAAAAACTTAATTACAGATAGATTAGAATCTACAGTTACATTATTAGAAACATTGGAAAGGTCACTTGCACGAAATGACCGCCCAATTCAGGAGATACGTCAATTAGTAGATAGAGTCAAAAGACAAGTGGAATTTATATCAGAACGAATGGAGCTTGAAGGTCAAGATTAATGCACATCAAGAATAAATACTTTCCGTTCTTATTGGCATTCTCTGCCATAGTGGTTGAACTCTGTGCGGCATTCTTTTCAGTATACGGTTTAACTAAATTATTTTCAGGAGCAGTTATCGCAGTTGCTACTATGGCGGCAAGCTTGGAAATAGCTAAAATTGTAAGCGCTACATATTTATATCGCCAATGGGAAAATATATCAAAATTGTTTAAGACATATTTTACAGGAGCCGTAATTATTTTAATGTTGATTACGAGTTTGGGTATTTATGGATTTCTTAACAATGCATTTCAGTCTTCTACTCTTGGTATAGATAAAGAGAATACTCAACTTGTAATATATCAGGATGAAATCTCAAGACTTACTGAACAAAACACATCTATTAAGAGAGATAAGGCATCAGTTCAGAAAGCATTAGACGATGAGTTAGATGGTCTTGTAGTAAAAGAAGAATCAAGATATTACGATGCCAACAAACGAAGGGATGCAGTCAATAGATATCAACCATTAATTACTGAAAAAGATGAAATGCTGTCAGCGAATAATCAGAAAATTTCTGCATTTACTGATTCTCTAAGTGTTCTGAAAATGAAGATGGTTGATACTGGTATGGATGTCGGCCCGATTATCTTTGTGGCAAGAGCATTTGATACTGATGTATCAACCGTAGTTCAATATTTAATTATCCTGTTCATAGTTGTATTTGACCCACTTGCTTTAGCATTGGTTGTTGCGTTTAACCAAATGATTCTTGTGAAGATTAAAGGGGAAGACGAACCATCAGAAGATATTAAAAAAAAAGATGAAACACCAGAAATTACTGTTAAGACAGTAAATCCAACCGTTCCACCTGTAGAAGAGGTGGTTCAGATACCCGAAACACCAGAAATTACCGTTGAGACAGTAAATCCACCAACTGTTCCAACCACAAACCCTCCAGTAGAAAATAATCTTGAAAAAAATGTAGCCACTGCGAAGCAAACTTCGTCATTTTAACGCTTGACTTTAACGTTTATTTTTTGTATATTATATGTAAGTATGTATAATATATTTAAGAGGATACATTAATGATTTTTAGAGTAAAAGCAGAATCTCCGGAGATAGAAGAACTTTATACAGAACATGACAGAGCATACAAACACGATGCTGGATATGATTTAATAATCCCAGATGATACCATGTGTTTACCACGACAAGTAACTTTTATAGACCACAAGATTTCAGCAGAGATGAAAGCACTTCACGAGGAGGGTACAACATATTATGTATCCTATTTTATAATTCCCCGTTCATCAATTTCAAAAACTCCACTTATGTTAGCCAATTCAATTGGACTTATAGATGCAGGATACAGAGGAAATCTATTAGCTCCTTTATTTAATTGGAGTGATGAACCATATATGATAGAAGCTGGAACAAGATTGTTTCAAGTAATACTACCGAGTTTAGAATATTTTAAGGTAGAATTCATTAAATCATTTGAATCATTATCATTTACTGAGAGAGGTGAAAATGGCTTTGGGTCGTCCACGAAGAACTAAAGTACCAAAAAATTTCAAATATAACAAAGACATAGTAACTAAAATTATTATTTGTGAACGAGGATGTGGTAGACACATACAAGTTTTCGAAGATGTTATATCTGTAACGTGTTGGGAATGTTGTTCCCACATGGCACCCGAAGTTAAAGCAGCTCAACCAAAAGAAAAAACTGGGTTTCCCCGTGGTTGGAAACTCTATAAGGAATATGTTACTCAGGATGGAGTAGTATATCATAAGGGAGTTGAAAACCCAAAACTGAAAGGAACTCTCAAACCCACAGTAATAAAAGAACCACCGAAACTATCTAAACATGAAAAACGTAAAATCAAAGAAGAAAAAGAAATAAAGAAGATGCAACGACTTGCGAAACAACACCAAAAGAAAATGAAGGCGAAGAATAAATGAACATACCAAGAGGATTAACATACAGTCAAGTGAGGCTCGTTCCCAAACATTGTTCTACTCTTATGCATAGAGCAGAGGCGAATACATCACAGCGTGCATTTGGTACTACATTAGAGTTTCCATTAATAGCATCTCCAATGCCAGACGTATGTAATGGAGAGATGATATCTGATATGTTAAGATTTGATAAAGAAATAAGAACTACAGGAATTATTCATAGATTTCAATCTATAGAAGACCAAATAAAACAATTTCAGACTGCTACAGTAGGAAGTTGTATGATACCAGAAGTTGTATATAAAGTTCCATGTGCAATCGGAATAACAGGAGATTACATGGAACGTTCCAAAGAATTATACAATATGGGGTGTAGAGTATTTTGTATGGATACATCAAATGGATTTAGTCAACGAGAACGAGAAGCCATATTATTATTTAGAGAAACATTTAATCCTCAAGAAGTATATTTGATTGCCGGAAATGTTGCTGACGAAATGGGATATACATTTTTATCAGAAGAACAATTATATGTAGACGCGGTTAGAGTAGGAGTGGCAGGTGGTTCGGCTTGTAATACAAATCAAGAGTCAGGAGTCTACTATCCAATGGCTTCTGCAATTCATTGGTGTAAAGTAACAAAAGATTATTTGGAACTTAATAATAAAAAAGCGCCATTAATAATTGCTGATGGTGGAGTAGTAACTCCTGGTGATTTTTCAGTAGCAATTGCACTTGGAGCAGACTTCGTTTTAGCTGGTGGTATATTTGCTGGAACTAAGGAAGCTCCTGGTAGATTTATCAAAGACGAATCGAATGGAAACATCTATAAATTATACAGGGGTGCTGCATCTTATGGGGTACAACTTGATTATGACGGAGAAGAACCTGAATATAATGAAGGTGCAGAACATCTCATTAAATATAAAGGAAAAGTGGAAAAGGTTATAAAGAGATTCCGCAATGGATTGCGTAGCAGTATGTCATATATGAACGCAAAAACTTTGACAGAATTTCGTCAAAATGCTTCTTTTGTTGAAGTGGTTTAATATTTATGTTTATGATACAGGAAAAGAAAACATATCTCATTGACGGTTGGGCGATATTATCTTTACTTGATATAGTAAAGAATTTAAAAGTCCAAATAAGCGCTAATTATAAGACTTTTTCAAAGGAAGAATTCTTAACGTGCTTAAAGGGATATGATTCTACAATGAAGTATTTAATTAATTTGAAACAGATTGACTTAAATGAAGGAACTACACAAGAAGAAGGAATGGGTATACATGAGCAGTATATCAGAAACTTATTAAGTTCATTAAATATTCCAGTACAAAACGGAGGTGAAGATGAAAAAAGTTAGTACGAAAGCGACATCCGTTAGAAAAACACCCACTAAAAAAATCCCAAAAAATTCTGATACGATGGATTTAAGTAAAGATTTAGTGGATACATTGGAAGTACTGGATTCTGTTAATGACAGATTATTCTCTACTGAAAAAACCGTAGCTGAAATATCAAAATTCTTAAACGTGATGACGAACACCCTAAATTATTGTTTGGCTACGATGTTTGTTTATGAGTCGTATTTAATTGATTTGGGAGTTGATAGGAACGAACTTCAGAAGCAGATTGATTCTGTTTATTTTGAATCATATCAAAAAAAACAGTCAACAGACCAAGTGTTTAATAAAAGCGTCCTCACTAAAATAAACAAAAAGATAACAGAGTTTCAAAGCAAGTTGAATGAAAATGAACCAAACAATTGATACATATTTAACTACTTTATATCAAGTAGAACAATTATTACAAACGGCTATTGCATCAAGGGACAATTATTCTCTGGAAGAAGCGTTACAGTTAGTCAACGAAATTATATCTGAGTCAGAACTTAATACATTAGAATCAGAAGACGAATACGATAACGAAAATTATATTCCACCATCAGAATAACATGAAAAAAATAATATTAATTATCATATTGTTTATCACATTTTCTAGAGTATGTCTGTATTTAGAAAAAGAAAATACAGACTCAGTTGTAGCACGAACCATTCCAACTGAACACCACTTACTTGTAGATTATTGGTTAAATGTATATACCAATCAATATAACATTCCAAGAGAGATTATGGATGGTATGGCATGGCATGAAACGGCATGGTATCCAGAAAATACAAATTACAATGCGTTTAGGGTTGGTGATAAAGGAAAATCATTTGGCCCACTTCAAATTCAACTACCAACTGCTAAAAGTGCATGGGTAGGAGTAAATAATATTGTTGTTACTTCAAAAAAATTGAGATATGATGTCAAGTTTAATATTGAAACAGCATGTAGGTTGATGAGACAATACCACGATGATATGTCAAAAAAATATAAATCAGAAAAAGATAGATGGTTAGCGGCACTAACAATATATAACATGGGACTTGGAAAATTTATCGCAAATAATAGAAGATATAACTCATACGCAAAAAACATATATAACTCATACGTGGAAGGATAATAAAATGACAATATTTTTACTTTTAGTAGCAGCTGTTGGTCTTATAATTGCTGTTGTATCAATAATTAAACTTAATGATACAAAAATCTCACTTGAGGCTCTGAGAGAATTATCTGCTTCAAGATTGGAAGAAATATGGAAATTGGAATCGGAAGTTAGGGATTTGAATAACGCAAATTCGGAGTTGATTAAGAATAAAGTAGCTACAGAATACGCAATGTCAGGAAAAGCGGCAAATGTTAAAACAGGAACATTAACATTTCCGAAATCAACAAAGAAGGCCACACAAAATAAAAAAAGACCTAATAGTAAACAGAAAATTCGTAGGGAACGTTCTTAAATAAAGAAAGGTTACGTATGTTGAATGAAACTCAGATAGCAGAAAATTGGTCTACTTTTCGTGAATTAATAAATACTTCATTTGATGGAGAAAGAAAAGACAGACTAAATGTTATGTATGATGAGCTTGAGGACAAAGTTATTTTGGCTCCTGCGTCAAACAAAGAACACTTTCATAATTCTTTTCCTGGTGGATACGTAGACCATATTTTAAGGGTAGTCGATTATACAAAACAGGAATACGAAATGTGGAAAGCTAATGGCGCAAATATTGACTTCTCAGAAGAGGAATTGATTTTTGCCGCTATTCATCATGACTTGGGAAAAATAGGAGACCCTGACCACGAAAGATATTTACCAAATGATTCTCAGTGGCATAGGGAGAAAATGGGACTGATTTATAAATTCAATCCAGACATGATTCATATGTCTACTAGCGATAGGTCATTTTTTCTTCTTAATCACTATGGAGTTAGAGCAACGCAACTTGAGTTAATTGGAATAAGGTGTACTGATGGATTGTATGATAAATCCAACGAAACATATTTAGTTCAATCAGACCCAGGAAGAAATATGAAAACAGACCTGGTATATATTCTACATCATGCCGATTTAATGGCGACTAGAGTTGAACATCATAAATGGAAATCAGAAGTGGTTGTGGAAAAGGTTGTTAAAACAAAATCTTCTAAGGAAACTAACAAAGCTAGAGAAAAACTGTTTGAGGACATATTTAAATGATAGAATACATCTTTATAG
>Ga0307377_10008516_pt1 | contig 10388 bp, 28 predicted proteins | sample TR3MG_FD_202535 | JGI IMG/M metagenome (GOLD analysis project Ga0307377, IMG submission 202535) | Soil microbial communities from Risofladan, Vaasa, Finland - TR-3 | ecosystem: Environmental > Terrestrial > Soil > Coastal area > Acid sulfate soil | place: Finland: Risofladan, Vaasa | collected... | reverse complement strand
CTTCGTTTCGCCCTCGATCTCGACCACGCCCGTGCGCCCCTGATGCGGCATCTGCATTCGCGTCATTGCATCCATCCTTTCTCGGCCTCGTGGCCTCGTGTCCTCGCGTCACCCTGTCCGTCGGCTGGTGGAGGGTTCGACCGGAGTGATATGCTTGCACCGGACGCTCTGCTTGAATCCCTCGGTCACCCACACGCCGGGGTGCTCGCGCCGCAGCCATCCCGGGGTGCTCTCCACGGTCGTCGCGTCCTTGGCAGCCTCTTTCGCCACCTCCTCGGCCTCTTTCGGGCTAATCGCCTCGACCTCAAAGTAGCCGATTGACTCGACACGCCGCTCCAGACGTACCACGAACTTGCGCTTCTTCGGAGGCTTTCCATCGGCACATGCGTCGAGCCGGACCCGGAAGTCCTCCAACGCCGCGAGCCGCCTCTGATCGCCCTCACGGCCCCATTCGTCCTGACCGACTGCATCCCGGGCGATCTTCGCCATCTCCCCGGTGATGGGCGCGTGGATCGCCATGAGGACATGAATGACCGCGAGCACCGACCCATTGGACATCTCGTACTTCGCCTCGCTCATCTTGCGAACGAGTCGTTGCACCTTTGCCCAGTTGGTCTTACCGGTGACGCACTTGTTGGCCTGTTCGGCCAAGTTCGTTGAGTAGATGAACCCTCCACGCTTGTCGTAGTCCCATCCGACGGTCTTTTCCAACTCACCGACGGCGTCCAGCGGGGTGTCACCACCCAGAATCTCTGATCCCCACCAACCCATGATTGTTTCCCTCCTTCATCCTTACCGTCGGTCGGGGTAGGGCTACAGTGCGACAATTACGGATTCGGAACCGGGGATCTCATCATGGTCTCGGCGCCTTCCAGCCAGGCGATATCGGCGTCTGACACCGCGATATCCTCGCGCGCCCCTATTTCGAGCGCGTCATCTACGGATAGCGCATACGCATCTATCGCGCCCTGCGGTATCTCCTCCGTAGTGGTCTGATACGTGTATGCGCCGCGAAGCGAAAATCCTAGGGCGCGAGTCATCGCTCACCCCCGGCGATCCACGCACGGCGGCGGGTGCAGCGTCGAGCGGCATCACGCGACGAGTGTGTGCACGTCGCATTGATGGGACGCCCGCCCACGCCTGCATCCGATGCAGTCGCACCACAGGCCCATCGGCGCACGAACCGGGACCCCAGGTAGTATGACTGGTCGACGGGTCCTCGCGTGGCCCGCGCTACCCGGCGCGTTGCTTCTAACATGTCCATTCTGATCTCCTTCCTGCTTCACCAGTTCCGTCGGCTGATGTAGGGGTCAGCTAGGCTTGATCCCAAACACCTTCTCGATGGACGACACCCGTCGCGTCGGGCGGGACGCTATCGCTTCCTTGAACGTCTTAGGCTCGGGCACGTCGTGTTCGTCGTCGAAGAAGTAGCCCTGATCGAGTGCGCCCGCGCTCGCCTCGGTGTACTGGCTCGGACGTCCGGCAAGTTCCCAGCACTTCCGGTGATAGCACTGCGGAGCGTTCGAGCCGATATCGTTCCCGTTGACTCGCCCGTAGCCATCATACTCGCCAACGAGAATCGAGCCGTCCTCCTCGATCACGACGACATTGGCCATCCAGTCATTGAGGTGGTTGGTCGAATAGGGGCTGAGCAGCGAGTGACCACACACCTTGCAGTCCCACGAAAAGAATCCCATGTGTTCCTCCTTAGGCTAGCCTTCCGATAGAGCGTTGAGCGCCGCGTTGTGGCCTACTCCGGAGCGCTCTATCAGCCGGAGGAAACTGTCTTCCGTATAGGCCATCGAGTGCCCGAGATGCTCCCGCTGCATGTTCTCAGCGTGCATGCCCATTGCCTCAATGAGCGCCGCCACCGATTGCGATATCAAGAATGCTGCCCTTTGCTGCTCGTCCATGTGTTCCTCCTTCATCAGTTCCGTCGGACGGTGTAGGGGGTCAGAAACAAGAGGCGAGCGGCCGGGTGGGAGCGCCCCCGGGATACACCCAACCAAGTAATCCCCAGCGCTTTTCGACCGCTCGCCTCAAGTACCGTCACAGCCTCAGCACCGAACGTGAACGCCTGCCGCCGCCACCTTTTCCTGCACCCACATAGGAAGTGCAAAGCGTGTTTCGTCCATCGGTGCGGTCCAGACAGCGAACACGATCTTTCCGTGGCCCGACATCGGCCCGTACTGGATGTTGCGCATGTTCGCCTCAAGCGCACGACGGTTGAGGTGCTCGTCATCCTCATAGGTCGACCACGTAACCGTGTGGTAGTTCGGCACGTAGGCGTTCCCTATCAGGAGGTTCCCGTCACGAGCAAGAATCATGATCGCACGTGTCATGCGTGTCCTCCTTCACCAGTACCGTCGGACCCTGTAGGGCTAGTAGTTGACCGGATCTACCACGTCGTCCAACTGGTCTTCGGCCACCTGCCAGTTTCCCCGACTCTCCTCGTCATGGCTAGCTTCCGCCTCTTTCGCGGCGTCCGAGCAGATCTCGGCGAGAACGGAGGTGACAAGCGTCAATCCATCTTGCCGGACTGCTTCGTGCAGCAGCTTCTTGAGTTCCGCTCTGGTCATGAAGTCTCCTCTCACCAAGTCCGTCGGCGTATGTAGGGGTCCGCCGGAGCGCGAACGGTGTTACATTGCAAACGGCGATGGCATTATGTCGCGCGCCTGCATATACACGTGCGCGGGGGAGACCAGTCATACGCACATATACGTGTGCGCGGAGGCAAAGAAAGGGCCGTCACTCGGCGGCCCGAAGGGAAACTAGTGAATGCGCTCGGTTGGTCCCAGCATGAGGTCATCTTCTGATACGATGAACTGCAAGCTCATGAGACTGACCATATACGTCTTCTTGCCGTCGACCCGCGTCACAACATCATCAACTGCTGCAAGCTTCCCTTTGAGTGCCTCGGGGAGTCTTGGACTATCAGCAACTCGTACGCACTGTCCTATGGAGTAATCCATGTTGCACCTCACTTCTTCTATACCCCGGCAACCTCCGTTTCGTCAAATACCCAGCACGCCCGTCCGACACGCCTCTTTCAACGCGGCGACGATGTCGTCCTTTGTCGTTTCGTCGGTATGGCGACAGGTCTTGTTGAATCTCCATCCGGCGCACGTGCAGTACAGCGCCCCATCGGTCCGCGAAATCCGAACCTCGTACTTCTGGGAGCTATTGCTTGCACTCTCGTACTCCATCACGAAGATTGCCGGTGGTCCTTTTCTCGCCATCATCATCTCCTTCCATCATATCCGTCGGACCGTGGTGGGTTAGCCGCCGCGATTGCCGCTGTACTCGCTCTCTTTATGCCGAATGATCGTACCGCCCTTTACCACGAAGACGCCCTTGTAGGCCGCGCCCATCTCAAAGTACTTGAGCATGAACTTCAGCGTCTTGAATGCCTCGCTCATGGCGTCGATGCCGCGTACCTTCATCGACACGTATGTAACACTGAGTCATGCCGTATCACCCGCTTCCTCGTCGTCAATGTATGTTGCAACGGCATCTGGATCATCCAAAACCGAGAAGTGCTGTATTACGTGGTAAGGACGGGTACATACAAACATAACGCCGTGCTCCCATGGAACCGAAACGTACTCACGACCCCTCGACGTAATGCGGATATGCCCGCCCTTTTCAAGCAAAGGCAGCAGCGCGTTCATCCTGTCCCAGTACGCTTTCACGCCTGCTCTGCTTTCAACAGCTCGGCCGTGATAACTGCTGTAGCGCAGCCAACGGTCGTATGCTTAGGGAAGAAGTCCCAATATGCAGCATCTTCTGATACGTGCAGTACGAAACATTCCGTCCGTTCGTACTTGTTAAGCGCGGCGTCCCATGCACGTTTAGTAACTGTAACTTCGACAGCATCGCCGCCGCTCTGGTTAACCTGTTCCAATGTGTCCTCGTCTATTAGCTTTGCCATACTGGTAAGTGACAGGATTGTTGGCGATGAATCCCACACTTCGATGCCTTTCAGGCCAACAATCGTCTTGTCGAGCCGCGAGACAGTAGTCATCAGCTTAGTCAACTGTGGTTTAATGTCATCGACGGAAACTACTGCATAGTCGCAGTCCATCGTTGAATCAAAATCACCAGTTGCGTGCACGGCAAGTACGAAGATTCTCATGATCTCTCCCCTTGTCTGTAGCCTACGCTCGGATGAATACGGCCTTCGCCCCGCGTTCCCTCGCATCGCGTTGGCATTCCCGGTACGTGCCCCACGGATAGAGCACGTGCCCTTCCGGAGTGATCTCGGCGTATCCCTCAACTAGGTGATAGTCGAATCCGCGCTCGACTAGCCCCTGATGCACATATGTGATTGTCTTCTGTGCCATGGTCTCTACTCCTCCTGGCGCTTGTGCGCTCTAGACTGTCCACCGCGCCCCCTGCGCACACTGCCCCCGTGGGGCGTGTGTGCTAGTCCTCGTCGGGTCGCAGATCGGCAGACAGGACGATCACGAGCCCGCCCCCGCGCTTGCGGGGCTCGACGGACTCGACGCGCCTCCACCCCATCGCGTAGCGGGCGACATCGCATGTCGTGCCTCGCCAGCCGTGGTAGCGCCTGATGTTGTGATTCATGTTCCCGGGGATCGCGTCCGGGTACATCGCCGCACCATCCTCGCAGCCGGCCCGCGTGGACATCGACAGACAGCCCTCGTCTCCTATGCGGACTGGGCGGCTGTGGTAGTCCGCGTCCACGATATAGAAGGCTAGGTCGATGTCCAGGTCGTCGTAGTACTCTGCCCGCAGCTCGATGCGGATCGTCCCGTCACGGCGCTCTGTGATATGCATGTCTAACCTCCTTCACCATTTCCGTCGGAGGGTGTAGGGTAAACAGAAAACCCCCGAGGACCGTGTCCTCGGGGGTTTGATGCGACACAAATTATCTTCGTGGACGGCGTAAGTCTAGCCGTATCCACTGGCCGGTTGCGGAGTCGTACGCCGCAACCCACTCATATATCGCCTCAGGTTCAAAGGTCGCGGCCACTTGGCCACTTCACCACGAAGATCCACCTCGACACCTTCGAGGAGTCCAACGATCAGCAGTATCAACATCGTCAACTCCTTTCCGTGTCTCTCAGGCACGCCGTCCTTCACCATCTCCGTCGGCCTCTGTAGGGTCAGAAACCTCGTCCGATAGCATATCGAGGTATTCGTAGTCTCCGGCAAGCTCGAAGTACGCCGTCACGGCCTCCAGAGGATCGACCGGAAGTTCTTGCCCCTCCTCGGCGTAGTCGGCCCACCATTCCTCGGCGTACTTCCTGACCTTGGCGTAGACCTCACCCTCGGTCAAGCCCGCGAATACGTCCGATCCATGCTTGTGATGCAGCACCCCGATATGTATCGTCCTCATTACTCCCTCTTTTCCAGTTTCTTCAACTCTTCCAGCGACACCGTCGATGTTGAAACACGAACATCGGTGTGCTTCGGAGTGCATGACCACCTGACTCCACTCTGAGTGATGTGCATTTCGTCGTACTCAGTCCGCTCGGATTCGACCCCGATGTCCTCGGGGATTTCCACGCGAACGGGCTCGGTAACATCGGAGAGGGCGAAGACTCGGTCGGCCTCGCTATCAGTGATAAATTCTGCGTTGCCCCAGAAGACCATCTCTGTCAAGTCTTCGTGGTCGTAGCAGAGATGCGCGAGAAGCTCGATGTACTTCTGAATCCGTTCGATGTCGATCTCGATGAGCGCGTAGTCGCATCCCATCGTCGAATCATCGTTGCCTTCCACCGAAGCCGGAATGAGTACGTGCATCAGATTCCTCCCATCGTCAGAATGCCTGCCCACGCCATTGCCGCCCCGATTCCCGTAGCACGAGTCCGGCGCTGCTGCGGAGGACCGTTATGGAAGAATGTAACTGTCGTGCTCGCTTCCCACATGCAGCACTTCTTCCACTTCCGACCGCTCCCGCACATGCACTTGCCATTCGGCGGGAGATCGAGTCGTTGATGACAGACCACGTTGACACACTCCATCTTGGCGAGTTCGATGACTTTGTCCTGAAGAGCCTCAAGCTCTTCAGGAGACTCAGCATTGATCCGTATCACCCTCGTTGACATCGGTGCTCCCTTCACCAGTTCCGTCGGTCGGTGTAGGGTCCAATCGACTGGACTACTTCTTCGCCATTAGCTTACCTTCGCTTTCTCGCGGTTTGCGAGAAGGGCTTTCCGGTACGCCTTCAGATCTTCGGCAATCAGTTCACTGAGCCGCTTGACGAGCCACTTCGCCGCCAGTTTGTCCCCCCGACCACGGAGCTTCGGAGTCCATTCGGTCCGCTTGGCAGTGTCGGTCGTGTCGTAGAAGTACTTCCGGCAGTCAGGAGCATCCCAAAGCTCGTCGCTAGGATGATTCGTCGTGTAGTTGAATTGATCCGGTCGGCCAACGATGACGAGTGCGCCATCGCAGCTTCGGCCCTCACTGAAAACACAGGCAGCCCGACCGACCACGTCCTTGCTGGCCTGAATCCAGTAGCCCTGCTCGCGTCCGTTCGCCCAGCACTTGAGCCAGCCTTCCCACTGCTTCGGCCATATCTTCCGAAGCTCTTTGAGAATCCGGTCGGCGTGCTTCAGGTTCTCGCTCTTCTCGATCTTGCCTTTGCCACTCATGTCTTCCTCCTTCACCTCTTCCGTCGGCTCGTGTAGGGCTAGCTGACGTCGAAGTGCTTCATCATGGTGGCGAGGAGATTATCGTAGTCGCCCGACATCGCCTCTTTCATGACGGAGGCGGTCTCTTCCTTCGGCCACCCAGCTTCCTTCGCGGCTCGCTAGGCAGCGCCCAAAATCCCGAAGGCGTTCCCATCGTTTCCGATCAGCTTCGGCTTTTTCTTCGTAGTGGGCATGGCCCCTCATTTTTCTGTGCTTCCAGAATCTCCTCGGTGGACTTCATCGAACGAGCGTTTCCCCACGGAATCGAGTCGCGCCACGCCGTCGGAATCTGCGCCTTGGCGGTGATCTCCCTGATGTTGAGCTTCGTGTAGATGTGATTCGACCTAAGCTCTTTCGCGGCAAACGTCGTCACCGCGAAATCGCTCGGAGCATCGCTCGACGCGATCATGACTTCTACAGTCACCTTCGCCAGATATAGTCGCATGTCGTCCTCCTCACCAGTTCCGTCGGTGACTGTAGGGCTACTTCTTGGGCTTTCGGACCAGCCGGAACCCCGTCGCGTCGGCCCAATCGCGAAGCAGTCGTTCCTGCGATTCGGGTGTATGATGGGTGCTCCCGAACGCCCGATGAACGACTGTCGCATAGTTGCCGCCAACGGCGATGAGATTCGTCTGGTCCGCATGACCCCTGCCTCGATAGGGGACGGGGCGAGGGTGAGGCTACTCCTCGATCTCCTCAGCCAGATGCGCGAGATCCGGGGGGAGATTATGCTCGTTGGCGAGTAGCCACCTGGTGGCCTCGTGCTCGGACACCCACTCACAGTGGTCCCGCGATCCCTGCCACTGGCTCCAGTGGAGGATGTAGTACCTGCCCTTGCGGCTCTTATACAACCGCTCGTGGGTCCACTGCGACCCGGTTGCCTTGCTGCAGGTGTTGCGCCCGTCGAAGTAGGTGTCTTCATCCCACATCAGCACCGCCTTCTCCGGGTTGATGATCGTCCCGTCTTCCATCCGATACTTCATTACATCCTCCTCCTGCCCGTGTGGGCATTCAGTCGCGGCGTAATTGCCGCAAGTGTGTGCTACTGCCCGTTTGGCACTGCCCTGCCCCGGCGCTCGCCTGACGGTATCTCCTCAAGCGCGATCCGCAGGTCATTCACTGCCCCGGCCAAATCGCCCGATTCCCAAGCTGCTACAACCGCCAGCCCCGCATCCTGCACGGCCTCGTGGAATGCAATCAGCGACTCCAATTCCGCGATATACTCCGCGTCTGCGCAATCGTGCTTATCCGCCATGCTTCATCCCTCCTGGCGCTTTGCGCTCACCTACATCATTCATCAAGCTCCTTCAAAATTTCCGTGATTGACTCCCGGAGCATCAGCAAGGATGCCCTGACCATCAGATTGACCCCGGGATTCTGGTCACTGAGCGTCCGAATGTGCGAGCACATGCGCCGCCAACGGTATCCCTCGCAGTCGCAGTAGATCAGGCCGTTACGACTGAGCCTGACTTCATGGATCACGCTGGGATCGCTGTTGCTCGGCACCGTCGCGATCACACCGGGGGTCAGTACGACCTGTCCGTTCGCCGCCATGTTTGAATCTCCTTTCACCTATTCCGTCGGATGGTGTAGGGGGTTAGTGCGGGAGCACGCAAGTCAACGACCCCCGCATGCACCGGGTGCACGACTTGCAGCTTCCCGGGCATACCCGGTATCCCGTGGGAACCTCAGCCGCGCTCCGCACGAACTTGAACTCACCGTGTACCTTGAAGCCCGAACCGTTGACGATCAGCGAGTCGACTCTGGAATAGTCCAAGTCGCTTCTCGCCGTGTAGCAGTAGACCTTGATCCCAAGGTCTTCCAGTCGGCGAGCGATGGAACCGGCCTTGTTTACGTCGGCCTGCGTCCTGAAATCACCCGATTCATTGAGCCGGAGCGCCGTCGTGTCGATTCTACGACGACCTACGACCTGTAGGAACTGCGTCGCGAACTCGGAAGAAGTCAGCGAGTCCCATAGCTTTTCCTGCCGCCGCCGATAGTTGAGCGGTCCGGCGTAGAATTGCTCGTCGCGGAGCGCATAGCACTTGTGGCCTGCGTTGACCACCTGGCACAACCCGAGCTTGCGACTCGGGCAGTCGGTGGCCGAACAGATGTTGAAGATGGCCGTCGTGCCGGGAAGCTTCTTATTTCCGAACCTGATGTTTTCGCGATTCTGGAGCATATCATGCCCTCCTCACCATCTCCGTCGGATGGTGTAGGGGAACATGACGACCGACCCCCGGGGGCGAGACTTGGGGGTCGGTCACGAAGAAGTGCGTATGCGCACATACGCATACGCGGGGACGGTTAGCTGGCGATCGCTGCCGAACGTCCGGCGGACGTTTCAGGATGGATCTGCGGAGTGTCCTTCGGAATGACGTAGTCACCCTTGTGGCGGTCTCGCAGTTCTGCGATCTTCGAGCGATTCCAATTCTGGATCATCGAGTAGTAGCCGACGATGCGGGTGATGTGAGTCATGATTCGAGGAGGGCGTGCTCCTGTCACGACTGCAAACAACTCGTCCCACGAATGATCTTGAATCGCAGAAACGGCGATGGCAAACTTCGCATCCGTTGGCCGATGCCGAACGATGGCAACGTCGTCAGCAGGAGTAGCACCGTCCCTCGAAGCCATCCACTCAAGATCTTTGCATTCATTCACACGAGTGTAGAAATCCCGGCCGTTCATTCGAGTCCCCTTTCAACGCAGGCCGGTCATGGTACTCCTACGATCAGGAGACGCAATAGATGCCATACTACTGCAGCAGGAATGTGCCCGACAGACACGCAGCAACCCGTGCCGCGTGTTGGCGTTAGAAGAAAGTTGGGAAGAAAGTACAGATAGTTGCTCTTATATTCGAGACGGATCTACTTCGAGTCGTCGATTCGAGCGGGAAAGAAGAGCGGATCGTCGAGTACCCATTCGCCTGAGTTCTGCGCTGTAATTAGGTCTACACGAAAGTCTATGATCCCTTGCTTCATGAGACGAATGAGGAGCGTCGCATTCGCGAAGCTGGGAAAATCAACGAGAGAAAAACCACCGCCGGTCTCGCGATACGCTCGCCTTCCATCGACGGTCTCATTCATCCAAACGGTGATCGTTTCTCGAAGAGCTTCACGAAGCGCCTCTTCGGTGGCGAGCGTCTCCGGCACGGAAGCCGTCACAAGTGCGATCATGGAATCGCCTTCGCGCATCACGATGAACTGCACGTGTTCGAGTTGGATATCCGCGCTCATGTTTTTTCCTTCATCAGTTCAGCGTACTGCTCTGCCCCGAAAAGATCTCTCGATATCAGAAGGCTCGCATGAACGGCGCTGGCACCCGTTGCGAGACAGTCGAGTGCGTGCATTCGCTCGATCATCTGAAACCACTCTCCAATCATACGCGTGAAGTGCGGTTCGAGTAGTTCGGATGGGATGTAAGGAAGATCGCTCATTTCTTGCCTCGAAGCGCCTTCGCGATCTTGTCTCGATGTTCGAGAAACCAGACGCAAGCGAAACGATTGTTGCGCATGAAGTCCAAGTCAGATTCAAGATAGCCGTCTGGCTCATTCTCGTAGTACGGACGACGAGGCTCCACCTTAGGGACTTTCATGCCGTCTTCTTCGATCCTTTGACGCCCACCTTCTCGATGCTGACGAGTTCTTGCTCGTCTACGCAGGTGAAGGGAAAAAGCGACATCTTCTTGAAGAGCATCGCTGCAAACTCTTCCCGACTCACATCGAGGTCT
>Ga0307377_10008514_pt1 | contig 10390 bp, 7 predicted proteins | sample TR3MG_FD_202535 | JGI IMG/M metagenome (GOLD analysis project Ga0307377, IMG submission 202535) | Soil microbial communities from Risofladan, Vaasa, Finland - TR-3 | ecosystem: Environmental > Terrestrial > Soil > Coastal area > Acid sulfate soil | place: Finland: Risofladan, Vaasa | collected... | reverse complement strand
AGCATCAGCGACATCATCCACCGGCTGAGCCGCTGGGTGGCGCTGGAGCCGGGCGATGTGATCGCGACCGGCACTCCCTCCGGCATCTCCCCCATCGAGCCGGGCGACGTGATGGAGGCGGAGGTGGAGCGGATCGGCGTGCTGAGGAATCCCGTGGTCGCCGGGAGGTGATGGGCGGCGGGATCTCGCAGGCGGGCGACGTCCTGCCGGGGCCGCGGCGCCGGCCCTGCGCGAGCGGCTGCCCGTAGACTGAGCTAGGGCGATGCTCGGACGTCCAAGCTGCTCTATGTGGAGGAGATGGCCGCGGCCGTAACGAAGGGGATACATGTCTGGCGCGGGGGCCGGAAGGCGTGCCGAGGGGCGGCGGCTCGGTCGCGGACTGACGAGCCATTCGGCCGGGAGTTTCCCGCCGAGGCGACCGATGGGATGCTCTCGGGGGATGCGGGGACACTCCGATCGCGGACTCTAGCTCCGTCTACCCTGAGGGCGACGATTCGCCGGCAAGGGTGGAGGGGTACGCGACGGCTGGGCTTCAGCTTCGACTGAACAACACTTTCGGAGTGGAGAGGAGTCTGATATGGCGAAGGTACTCGTTGTCTATCACTCGCTTGGAGGAAACACGAAGAAGATGGCGGAGGCCGTGGCCGAGGGCGCGCGCGGCGTGGATGGCACCGAAGTCACTGTCAGGACCGGGCTGGAAGCCGGGATCGACGACCTTCTGGGTTGCGATGCCGTTGCGCTCGGCTCGCCGGACTACTTCAGCTACATGGCGGGAGGTCTGAAGGACTTCCTCGACCGCACCTACTATCCGAGTCAGGGCAAGGTTGCGGGGAAGCCGGCTGCGGTGTTTGGGAGCGCGGGTGGGCCGGCCGAGAACATCCTCAACGTGCTCCAAAAGGCCGTGGGGTGGTTCAAGCTCAAGCCGGTTGGGGAGCCGGTTGGGAGCTCGGGCGGTGTATCCGCCGGCGCCCTGGCCGGATGCAAGGAGCTGGGTCGCACGCTGGCGGAGGCCGCGCGGGCGGAGGACTGAAAGGATCTGGATGGCAGACGCTGAGAGAATCTTCCACGCATTCCGGGGAATCCGGTACCGGACCGATGAGTCGCGCGATCTGTCCGCCGTGATCGCTCCGCCGTACGACGTCATCTCCGAGGAGACGCAGGCGGAGTTGCACGCCCGCTCGGAACGCAACTTCGTGCGGATCGAGCTGGCGCAGGGAAGCAGCGAAACGCGCTACTCACAGGCGTCGGCCGTCTTGGGCCGGTGGCTTTCCGATGGCGTGCTCGCTCGCGATGCGGCCCCCGCCTTCTACGTGCTGGAGCAGGAGTTCACCGTCGAGGGCCGCACCTGGAGACGGCGGGGAATCTTCGGGCTGGTGAGACTGTCGGAGGCCGATAAAAGCGTCGTCCTCTCCCATGAGGGGACTCTTCCGGCACCCAAGGCGGACAGGCTGCTTCTGATGCAGGCCTGCCGCGCCATGACGAGCCCGATCATGCTGATGGCAGAGGACTCGGACGGCGCGCTCATGCGGGTGCTCGACGGAGCCGACGGCGAGCCGGAGGCGACGGCGATGAGCTCGGACGGCACGACGAACCGGCTCTGGGTAATCCGAGATCCAGAGGCGGCCTCGGCGGCCTCAGATGCGATCGGGCCGGGGCCGCTCTACATCGCAGATGGCCACCATCGCTTCGAGACCGCCTCCGCCTATCGCGACGAGATGCGACGCGCCCATCCCGACGCGCCGGAGAACGCGGGATTCAACCACGCCCTCGCCCTGGTCAACAGCGCGCGGGACGAGGGACTGCGCATCTTCCCCACCCACCGGATCGTCTCGGGATTGGACGAGGCGGCGCGGAAGAGCCTCAGTGATTGCATGGAGCGCCACTTCGAGGTCAGCCGCGATAAGGTCGAGGACGTGGATCGCTGGGCCGATCTTTCCTGGCTGGAGGAAGCAGCCCCGGGAAGGCCCGCTTTCGGCGTGTACCGGGATTCCCACCTCTATCGTCTCGTGGCGAAGGAGGCGCCTCTGCCCGTGACGGGGAGCGTCGTGGACAAGCTCGACGTCAGCATCTTGCACGGCCGTTTGATCGACCCCATGCTGGCGGAGATCGGCGGCGAGCGGGACGGCGACATCAGCCACGATTCGCACGCGGCCGGACCGACGATGCGCGGCGCCCGCCTCACGTACACGACGGATGCACGAGAGGCGATGGCCGCGGTGAACCGCGGGGATTACGACTGCGCCTTCTTCCTCCGGCCGACGCGCGTCTCGGAGGTTATGGCCGCCGCCCGTGCGGGGGAGCGCATGCCCGGGAAGTCCACCTACTTCTACCCGAAGATACCCGCAGGCCTGGTCGTGAGCGACGCTTCCGAGAATCCCATCTAATGAATGTCGCACAACGAAGTAATGTGCGACATTCATCGAAAACTCAGGAAATGCCTGGAGCAAAGACGGTCGCGCAATGTTACTTCATTGCGCGACCGTCAGTAGGTCCCCCTGTTCACGATGGATAACCTCACCCCCATGCTCGCACAATACCGGGCGATCAAGCGGGAGCATGAAGACGTCATCCTGCTCTTCCGCCTTGGGGACTTCTACGAGATGTTCGGCGACGACGCCAAGATCGCCGCCGACGTGCTCGATCTGGTGCTCACCTCGCGTGAGGCGGGCAAGGGTCGCCGCATCCCCATGTGCGGCCTCCCCTACCATGCGGCCGACCGTTATATCGCCAGGCTGCTGGCGGCGGGCCACAAGGCCGCCGTGTGCGAGCAAGTGGAGGACGCCAAGGAATCGAAGGGCCTGGTGAAGCGCGAGGTCATCCGCATCCTCACTCCGGGCACGGTGGTCGAGGAGCACCTGCTGGAAGAGCGGATGAACAACTACCTCGCCAGCGTGGCTGCGGTCGAAGGCAGGTTCGGGCTCGCCTCTGCCGACTGCTCGACCGGCGAGCTGATGGTGACGGAGTTCGCGGGTGACGATCCGTGGGGGGAAACGGCGGACGAGATCGCCAGGCTCCAGCCGGCGGAGATGCTCATCCCGGAGGGGGACCAGGGCAGGGTGGATTTCCGGGGGCTGCTGGCGGGAGACGGCACAACGATCAGCACCTGGGGCCAGGAGGTTTTCCTTGCTGAGGGTCCCGCGGAGCTGCTGAAGAAGCACTTCGGGGTCAGCTCCCTTCGCGGGTTCGGGTGTGAGGCGATGCCGGCGGCGATCGAGGCGGCGGCCGCGCTCGTCGCCTATCTCAGGAAGACCCACAAGTCCAGCCTGGAGCAAATCCGCGACATGCGGACCTACTCCCGGGACGAGTTCATGGTGGTGGACGCCACCACTCGCCGGAACCTGGAGCTGCTCGCCTCGCTGCGAGATGGATCCCGCCGCAACACCCTCCTGTGGGTGCTCGACGACACGCTGACTCCGATGGGCGCACGGCTCCTGCGCCGCTGGATCACGACTCCGCTCCTGGACACCGGCCGGATCGAGGCGCGGCTCGACGCGGTGACCGCGCTGCACCAGGATGCATCCCTCCGCGCGCGCCTCCGCGACGAGCTTCGCCGCGTGCGCGACCTGGAGCGGCCCGTCGCCAGGGCCGCCGCCGGCACGGCCAGCGGACGGGACCTGGGGGGGGTGCGCGACTCCCTCGGACGCCTGCCGGGGTTCGCTGAATCGCTGAGCGAATCGGGCGACCCCGCGTTGGCCTCCCTCGTGGCGGACTTCGACCCACTCGCGGACCTCCACGAGTTGCTCGTTCGCGCGCTGGAGGACTCCCCGCCGGCGACGCTGAGAGAGGGCGGGGTCATCCGGTCGGGGCACTCGCCCGAGCTCGACGAGCTGCGGGAGGCGAGGACGAAGGGGAAAGAGTGGATCGCGGGGCTCCAGGAGCGGGCGCGGACGGAGACCGGGATCAAGTCCCTCAAGGTGGGGTTCAACCAGGTCTTCGGGTACTACATCGAGGTGACGCGGCCGAACCTGCACCTGGTGCCGGAGTCGTACCAGCGTCGCCAGACCATGCGGAATGCCGAGCGGTTCATCACGCCCGAGCTGAAGGAATACGAATCGAAGGTGCTCGGGGCGGAGGAGCTCATCCTCGCTCTGGAGCAAGAGCTGTTCGCGGCGCTGCGGACGAAGGTGGCGGCGGAGGCGGGGCGGATTCAGAGGGCGAGCGATGTCGTGGCGCGCGCGGACGTGCTGGCGAGCTTCGCCGAGGTGGCGGCGCGCAACGCCTACGTCCGGCCGGAGATCACGACCGATGACCGCATCGAGGTCCGCGCCGGCCGGCATCCGGTGGTGGAGCTGACGCTCGAGGACGAGCGGTTCGTGCCCAACGACGTGCATCTGGACTGCTCCGAGCAGCAGCTTCTCATCATCACCGGGCCGAACATGGCGGGCAAGTCCACCTACCTGCGCCAGGTCGCGCTGATCGCCTTGCTGGCGCAGATGGGGAGCTTCGTGCCGGCGGAATCGGCGACGATCGGTGTGGTCGATCGCATCTTCAGCCGGGTTGGGGCCTCGGACGACCTGGCGACCGGTCAGAGCACCTTTATGGTCGAGATGACCGAGACGGCGAACATCCTGCGCCATGCGACCAAGCGGAGCCTCATCATCCTCGACGAGATCGGGCGGGGCACGAGCACCTTCGACGGGCTGAGCATTGCCTGGTCGGTGGCCGAACACATTCACGATGCCCCGCGCCTGGGGGCGAAGACCTTGTTCGCCACACACTACCACCACCTCAACGAGCTGGCAGACTCGCTGCCTCGGGTGAGGAACTATAGAGTGGGAGTGAAGGAGAAGGGCGATCAGATCGTCTTTCTGCGCCGGATCGTTCCGGGTGGGACGGACCGGAGCTACGGGATTCAGGTGGCGCGCCTGGCGGGGCTGCCCTCAGAAGTCATCGAACGGGCGAAACAGGTGCTGTGGTCGCTGGAGGAGCGGAACCACACAGGCGACAAGGGGCCGCTGTCGCCCGCTCCTGCGGCCGCCGGCCGCGCGCCGTCGGCCGATCAGCTCGCGCTCTTCGCAGGCGCGCCGGACCCGCTCGTGGAAGAGATACGTCGGATGGACCTCAACCAGCTGACGCCGCTCGAGGCGTTGAACAAGCTGGCGGAGCTTCAGCGGAGGGTGCGCGAGCAGTCGCCCGATCCCGCGCCGCCGGCGCACGACGAGGAGGAATAGCAGATGCCACAATCAGCAAAGCTGACGCATGCTGTCGAAGACGCCCTCGCCAAGGACGAGCGGACCGCCGGGCAGGAGCACGTTGCCGTGAAGGCGGTCGGGGCGGCCGTGTTCCTGGACGGCGAGGTGGAATCCCGCGAGCTCAGCGAGATCGTCGAAGAGGTCATCAAGAAGGTCGACGGTGTGGGCATGGTGAGGAACCGCCTTCAGATCAACCCCCAGGCGCGAGGTGGCGGGTGGCGGGAGCCGCATCGGCACGAGGAGTAGTCGGGGCGGGTTCCGTCTCTGACAACTGGTTCGGCGTACGGGCCAGGAGCCTTGGGCGCCTCTGGCGGCGGATATCCTGCCCTTTCTCTCTACTCCCGCTCGCCCAGCTCCACCACCGTCACCCCCGCGTCCCCCTCTCCCACCTCCCCCAGCCGGAACGACTTCACGAGCGGGTGCTCCTTCAGGCGCTCGTGGACGGCCGAGCGAACCGCGCCCGTGCCCTTGCCATGCACGATGCGCACCCGTTCGTGCCGCACGACAGCGGCGCGGTCGAGGTAGCGGTCCAGCTCGTAGACGGCGGCGTCGACGCGCAGACCTCGCAGGTGCAGCTCCGCCGGCACCGGCCCCATGGCGACGCGGACGTAATCCGGAGCGGCGCGGGTCACGGTGAGCATCGCCTCTCGCACGGGCGAGAGGTCCGTCACGGGGACCAATAAGCGCAGAAGCCCTACCTGCACCTGGACCTGGCCGCTCTCGTCCGGAGGCTCCAGGACGCTGCCCTTCTGCCGCACGCTTCTGACCTGGACGGTGTCGCCACGCACGAGACTCCCAACCGGCTCCGGTTCCGGCTCCGGCACGGGCGGCACCTCGGGTTCGGCTGCTTCCGCGGTCGCCTCCGCCGCCTCGGCCGAGATCTCGGAAAGCTCCTCCCGGGCGATGCTGGCGACATCCACCGGCTCCGGTGGGGCGAACTTCCGAACCAGCTCCGTCTCCCGCTCGATGGCGTCTTTCGCCTCCCGCGCCTCCTGCACCGACTGGCGCAGGAGGTTGAGGAGGTCTTCGGTGCGCTCCTTGGCGCGGCTGACGATGCGGCGAGCATCCTCGCGCGACTCGGCGAGCATATCGCGCCGACGACCCTTGAGGTCGGCCAGGAGCTTCTCGTATTCGACGCGGGTCTGCTCCAGGTCGCGTCGGGCGCGGGCCGCCGCGCGGCGCTCTTCCGCGAGGTCGCGCTGATCCCGCTCCGCCCGCTGGATCACCTCGTGAAGCTCGACCTGGGACTCGCCCATCATCTCCGCGGCCTGGCGGAGGACGTCGGCCGACATGCCCAGGCGGGAGGCGATGGCAAAGGCGTTGCTGCTGCCGGGGGTCCCGATGCGCACCTCGAAGGTCGGCTCCAGGGTGACGGGATCGAACTCGACGCTGGCGTTCTCCACGCCCGGCTGGGTGTAGGCGAAGGCCTTCAGCTCCCCGTAGTGCGTCGTCGCGATGACGCGGGAGCCGCGCCGCAGCAGCTCGATGAGCACCGATTTGGCGAGGGCGGAGCCCTCTGCCGGGTCGGTCCCCGCCCCGATCTCGTCGAGCAGGACCAGCGAGTTGCCGTCGGCGGAGTCCAGCACTTTCACGACCTGCGTCATGTGCGAGGAGAAGGTAGAGAGGCTTTGCTGGATGCTCTGCTCGTCGCCGATGTCGGCGAATATCTTGCTGAAGACGGCGGCGCGGCTGCCGTGCGCCGCGGGGATATGGAGGCCGGTCTGCGCCATCAGGGTCAGCATGCCGAGGGTCTTCAGACTGACCGTCTTGCCCCCGGTGTTCGGCCCGGTCAGCACGAGCGCGCTGAACTCCTCCCCTATCTTGATATCGATGGGAACGACCCGACTTTCGAGCAGCGGATGGCGGGCCTGGATCAGATCGACCTTTCCGTCGCTGTTGATCTCGGGGTCGACAGCCTCCATCTGGTCGGCGAGGGCGGCGCGGGCGAAGATGAGATCGAGCGCCGCGAGCGTCCGAATCGTGGCGAGGATCTCCTCCCCCACCTCCCCGACCATTCCGCTGAGGCGGGCCAGGATTCGCCTCACCTCGCGCTCTTCGGCGGAGCGCTCCTCCCGCACCTCGTTGTTCACCTCGACGACGGCGAACGGCTCCATGAAGACCGTGGCGCCGCTGGAGGACGAGTCGTGGACGATGCCGCGAAACGCGCCCTTGAACTCGCTCCGGACGGGGACGCAGTAGCGGCCGTTGCGGACGGTGACGATCGGCTCCTGAATCATGCGGCCGTGCTGCGAGGAATGGAGGATGGCGTGGAGCCGCTGCTCGATGCTCTCCTGGAGCCGGCGGATCTTCGTGCGGATGGCGCGGAGCTGCTCGCTGGCGGTGTCCGCCACCTCTCCGCGATTGTCGATGCTGGCGGCGACGGCCTGCTCGATCTCCTGGAAGGTCCCGAGGTCCGCCGCCCGCGACGTGATCAGCGGGGCTTCGACTTGGGTCTGGTTGAGATAGCCGCGCATGCGACGTGAGGCGTAGACGGTATCCGACACCTCGAGCAGATCGCGCTCCGACAGCACCCCACCGCGGGAGGCGTTGATGACCTGCGCCCGGACGTCGTGCACGCCGCCGAGGGGCGGCCGTCCGCCTCCGGCCACGAGGGCCCGCGCCTGCGTCGTCTCGGTCAGCAGGCGGCACACCTGCTCCAAATCGTCGGCAGGCTCGACCCTTTCCGCCAGCTCCTTGCCCAGCGACGATGCCGCCTGCGAGCGCAGGCGCTGGCGTATCGCGTCGTATTCGAGTACTCGGAGTGTGCGCGCGTCCATTGGGATTCCGGCCCCACCCTCGACCGCTAGTGTAGCACACGGACCGGCAGGGCGGGAAGGGTCGGCCGGAGGCGGGTTACGGGGGTGTCAAATCCTTGCGTGCGGTCCTTCTTCTCGCTGTCTTATAGAGTTTCTTGCATTATGGGTAGGAGTTCCCATAATGCAAGAAACTCTACAGCGCACGGCGTGAGGCTCACACAGCAGATTCTCTTGCATTACGGTCACGACCGTAATGCAAGAGAATCCGTAGGCGGCGCGTCTACCGCTCTTCCTGAAGCGCCTCCGTGACCTGCTCGGCCGCCCGCCGAGTGCCATCCTTCACCGAAACCTTTCCGATCCACATGAGGTCGAGCTGCTCCTGGATGAAGTGGCTCACGCGGTCCCACTCGGGGATGTTGGGCGCCTGGCGGGCATAGTCGAGGGCCTCGACGAAGACGCTCCGGTCGTAGCCGACATCCTGCTCGAGGTAGGGCCCGTTGGCGACCGACTGCCGCGAGGGCTGCTTCTCCATGTCCCGGCCCATGCGCTCCTGCGCCTGCCTGCCGAGAAGGAAGGCGAAGAGCTGCCACGCCTCCTGCGGGTGCTTCGTCCCGGCGGCGATGGCGTAGTTCTCCATCCCGAGAAGGGTGGCGTGGTCCTGCTTCTTCGGGAGCGGGGCGATATCCCAGCGGAGCGCCTTCGCCTCTTTCATCTGCTGGATGTCCCAGGCGCCTGTCTGGAACATGGCGACCTGGCCGTTGACGAACTTGGCGATGTTCTGTCGCCGGTCCGCCATCGTCGTGGGCGGACAGACCTCCCACTTGTGACGGAGGTCCACCAGGAATTGAAGCGCTGCCTGCGACTCGGGGCTATCGAGAAGACACCTCTTCCCGTCTTCGCTGACGATCTCGCCCCCCGCGGCCCAGATCCACGGGTAGATGCGCGCGCCCCAGAAGTCGATGACCGCGGCGAGGCGGCGCTTCTCGGGGTCGGGGTCATTGACGGTCAGCTTCCGGGCGGCGGCGAGGTAGTCGTCCCAGGTCCAGGTATCGTCCGGGTAGCTGACGCCCGCGGCATCGAAGAGGTCCTTGTTGTAGAAGAGCACGTAGACCGACGTGTATCTCGGCAGCGAGTAGAGCTTGCCCTCGTAGCGGCACAGCTCGACCAGCTCGGGATAGAAGTCCTCCAGATCGAAGGACTCGTCTTGCTCGATGAACGGGTCGAGATCGAGCAGCGCGCCGTTCGCCGCCAAGGGGATGAAGTAGGCGCCGTGGATGGACATCACGTCCGGCGGGTTGCCCGCCGCGACCATCTGCTGGAGCTTCTCCATGGCGCGGTCGCCGGGCTCGTTCACGATCTCCACGCGGATGTTGGGGTGGGCCGCCTCGAACTGCATGCAGAGGTCCTGGTTCGCGGCGAACTCCGCCGGGCGCGTCCAGGTAAACAGCGTGATTTGTACAGGTTCGGTACCGGACGTTTGTCCACCGCCGCAGCCGGCGAGGGCGAGGCCGAGGAGTATGACGACGAGGGGTAGGAAGCGCATCGGATCAGTCCTCCTCATAGCCCGGGCCGGGCGGGCAGGCGTCATCCGACGGGACGATCTTCTCCCGCAGCGGCCTAAAGCCACAGGTGCGAAACTCCTCGTCACAGTACCCCATGGCGAACGGGTGGCACTTGACGACCATGTACTTGGCGATCAGCGGGAACTCCGGCTCCAGCGCCCGGCGACACGCCTGCATCATCCGCCTGATCTCCCACTGGGCGCGTGAGCACAGGCGCACGTGGGCGACGTGCAGCAGATTCCTCAGGTTCGTCGTCCAGATGAGGTTCGTCTTGCCCGCGTTCGGAATGATGTACCGGGCGTCTTCCTGGGCCTGCTCGCCCTTCTTGCCCTTTGCCGCGAAGCGCTCGATGGTCTCGCGGTAGTAGCCGACCGTCTCGCCGATCACCTCCTCGAAGCGGCCGCCGTCGTCGGCCAGCGAGTCCGGCTTGATGAAGTAATCGGGGTCGCCGACGTCCACATATCGCTGTGACTGCTGGTTGTAGGAGGAGAGACGATGGCGCACGAGCTGGTGGGAGCAGGCGCGGCTGATGCCCTCGATGCCGAAGGTGAAGCTCGGGTGCTCCAGGGTGGAGCCGTGCCCCTGCCGCACCAGCTCCTCGAAGAGCCGGTTGCGAAGCTTATCACTGCCGGCCTTGCGCCAGGCCTCCTCGGGGCTTCCCTTCTGATAGCAGAGCAGGGCGGCGGCGACGGTGAGCCGCTCCGGCTCCGGAGTGTGCGCCAGCAATGTGACTTTCACGGTGTGCCTCCCAGGCACGGTGTGCCTCCCAGAGATCTGTGCAACCCTTTTAGCGTGGCCTTGGCGGCTAGAGCTGAGAGAGAATCTCGGCGGTCTGCTCGATGGCCTCGGCGAGCGCGTCGATCCCCCGGTCGAGGTCGGC
>Ga0307377_10008513_pt1 | contig 10391 bp, 9 predicted proteins | sample TR3MG_FD_202535 | JGI IMG/M metagenome (GOLD analysis project Ga0307377, IMG submission 202535) | Soil microbial communities from Risofladan, Vaasa, Finland - TR-3 | ecosystem: Environmental > Terrestrial > Soil > Coastal area > Acid sulfate soil | place: Finland: Risofladan, Vaasa | collected... | reverse complement strand
AACACGCTTCGACAACGTAGTTATGACATAGAAAAGACGGCCTTTCCAACTATATTTTTGCCCGCAGACTCTCCCCTTTAACAGTCGGCGTGTGAGATATGCAGGTTAATACTTCTCGTACCACAACCTATTGTGGTTACTGTACTAAGGCAGCCACCCCACTTAACCCGATTTTCCGCCGCGGGAAACATTAACTTAAGCAATGCGGGTGCCGCGTGGCAATCGAGCGACAGCCGTCTGACCGGCAGGTGAACCTGAATTCCATTCATGAGCCGAAGCCTGCCAAATTCAACAATGCCGGCACGCTTCGATTGCATTACGAACGGATACGATACGCAAGGCCTGATGAATGAGCGCGTGTCCGATTGCATGGGTGATGGGTCTCTTGTCGGTTCCAGTTCAACCAGGAAATCAAGAAGCGACTGGCTCACGGATCTGTACGTGACCTCGGACCCAGCTTTCGGACGGGCTTCTTGCGAGCACCAATGTCGACCGCGGGCTGTAGCTGCCACAGGTACCAGCCGCTCCATTGTCTCTTGAAGCGCGTTCCTCCCGTCCCTGTTGGGACGCCCCATCTGATGCTTCCGAGGAGTAATCGGACACAGGCGTACCCAGACGGGGAAATTTAATGCGATTGCAAATTGCAGATGGTTCGCAAGTAGCCGCTTTCTCTTTCTGCGTTCGAAATCCCGTCGTGCGGCCCCCAGCGCATCCAGGAAGTGAAGCGGCGGACATTGAATAAGTTTCTGCCAGATGAGTCACAACTGCTGCTGAATGCGCCCAACCTCACCGTGCCTGGAAACCCCGGAGTGGACAACGCCAAACCGCTGCGGCACGGCCGCCTCGCAAGGTATATAGCCTCAGAATGAGCAAGCTGGAGTCAGGGCCGTTAACCCAGTTTTTCGTTTCAATATACCTCGGACCCGGATATGACGAAAAGTTCATCTCAAAAACCGAAAACGTTCCCGCGTGACTGGTCGATAAGCTGGGAGGAGGTTATTCCATGAGTATGTCAGTCATCAGTTCCGTCGCTGCCGCCGTAAGCCAGGCCCAACCGCAGCAAGCCGCGCCTGTATCCACTGCAACGCCGCCGGCTTCTGCTTCTTTGCAGAACGACACCGTCACCCTTAGCCCTGTGGCACAAAAAACATCGCAGAGCGGTGATGTCGATCATGACGGCGATTCGCATTAGAATTTTCATGCCTTCGTCTATTTTTCAGAATCAATTGATAGATGACAGAAATTCTGGCATCGCAATTGCTCAGTCCTTTCATGAAAGGTTCGGCTGAATTCTCATGGCGGTTGAACGGCCATAAGACGAATGAGAGGCAACACTGTGTGGCGCTTCTCATCTCTTCAGTCGTTCGCCGATTGAAAAGAAAGAGGATATCTCGGATGAGCATATCGATTGCAGGTATGAGCGGCGCTACGATGCCCAGCGCGGTATCGGGTGCCAGTGTGCACAGTTCGCCCCAGCAGAAGATGTCCAGCCTGTTCAGCCAGATTGACAGCGCGGGCTCAGGGTGTATCACCCAGTCCCAATTTAATCAGGCCTTTCAAAGCTCCAATACGCCTGCGGTGTTCAAGGCCGCGGGCGCAAGCGCTGTCTGGAGCGCGATCGACACCAGTGGCGCTGGACAAGTCTCGCGCCAGGACTTTATTAATGGCATGAAGGACCAGATGGTCCAACTGCGACAAGACAGCAGTAGCACGGACGCCGCGCAGACATCGTCGGCCAGCACGCAGACGATCAACTTGATGGCCTGACTCGGGCCCGCATGGGAATCAGGGAAGAAGATCCCCTCCTTGATTCCCCGCGGAGTCTATCCATCGATGCGGAAGGCCTCTTTCAGCCAGCCAGGCAATGCCGTTTCCTTCTTTCAGCATGGCGATAGTGGCAAAGCTGCCGGCAACCATGCACTGCGGCGCAAGCACGGTCACCGAAGACAAGCCATGAACAGGCCATCCGGTATGGGGATTCAGGATGTGGCAATAGCGCTGCCCGCGGATTTCAAGACAGCGCTCATAGTCTCCGCTGGTGGCCAATGCGCCGTGGCTTAGATCCACTTCCTCCACGATTAACCCGGCATGATGCGGATCGCGAAGGCCGATCTTCCAGGGCTGGTCGTCTGCCTGCGGACCTAATGCAAAAAGATCGCCGCCCAGATTGATGAGTCCACGCTCGATACCTTCGGACACCAGAAGAGTGGCAACGCGATCAACGGCGTACTCCTTGCCGATACCTCCAAAATCCATTTCCATCCCACTCAGAGAAAAATTCAAATGAGGAGATCGCCAGATCAGCTTATCCATTCCGATCAATGAAAGTAGCACTCGGAGTTCACTGTCCGACGGCAATTGACCGGATGAGAAGTTCCAGGCGCGGCGCAAAACGCCCGCGGTAATGTCGAAGAGCCCGCCACTTTTGCCATAGCAGGCAAAGGCAAACTCCAAGAGCCCCGCTGTTTCCTCGTCGACGAGAACAGGTTTTCCCTCGCCTGCAGCCCGATTTATGGCCGACAAAATACTAGTCGGTGCGTAGCGCGAGTATTTTTCCTGGATGCGCTCAATTTCGGCCACCGCTAATGCGGCAACCATGTCGGCATGTTCTCGCGAATTTGCGAATAACTGCAGGGCGCAAGATGTTCCCATGGCAACGAAAGAATAGCCATGTGCCTCGTGAGGCGACGCGGTATGTGCGGGAACGCGCATGGGCTTGAGCAGAGAGAATTTCCAGATTTCAGTCTACGACTTACTTATGGGCCGTTTCAGAAAACGGCTCAGTGCCTCCTGCTTCCAGGCCAGATTTTCCCTCTGAAACGCCCCAGTGTCAGCGAGCATCACAGAAACCTCCCCGGGCCCCCGGGCATGGGATTCCAGTCGCCATGCCTACATTAGAGGAACTATTCCGGATATTAGCCATAACTAGCAGAATAAAAAAATGATTGCGGCAATTGGCGCCTGGCTTTTTGGGTTGAGATGCCCGCTTCCTGTCGGAGTCGAAGAGGCCGGCCATAGCGACACTATGCTGCCAACGGGAGCATCAGGGCAACAACTAAAGCACCAGCACCGACGGTGTGCCGCCCTGTTGATAAACTGGTAGTCATTATGGTGTGGCCGGTAACACGCCCCGTATTCCTCTGAAGTACTTTTACGCTTAACACGATCGCTAGATCGGACGGCATCCATCGGCTTCCGCAAAGCGTTACAACTCGGAAGGAGCGATCTGGCTGCAGAAGGTCCTGCGGGTTGGAGCAGTTCCTAAAAACTAGAAGGAGTATTTCCGTGAGCGGATTGAGGGCCGACAATTCAATAAGACTATTTGACTTCCGGTAGCTCGCTGAATCCCGGCAGCATGCGAGAGGACGAGCGGAACAAGTGGTAGTCTTCGTACCTCACATCGTTCAGGATCGTTTCAAACGGCGCATAGACTTTGAAAATCTCGCCGAATTCTGAGACTTGAACGACTGATCGTTGTCTGGAAATTGACACGCTACGAATGGGGCAAATATAGCTCGTGCCACCGAGATTTACGGGGCCGTATTCAATCATGATGTCGGAATGTTGGAGCGGAAGACGCCACGCCAAGTCGGCGCGAATGGTGAGGCGAAGAATAGCGCCGGTTGCCGGGCCGACCGTGATCTCTCCGTAAGTTGGCGCATCGGTTTCGAAGGTTATTTGGCCGAAATCCACCGCCATGCAGCAGAATCCAACCCTGAAGATAGGCGTGTCCTTAGAAAGGGTGTAGCGAAAAACGGCCAGTGGGCCGCCATCTCCCTTTTCCCACCGGGCCCACAGTAATCTGCTCTGAGGCTTTGCCGCCGCAACAAGCACTGAAGCGAGGATTGGACCGAAGGCACCCTCCGTCTGCAACGATCTGCGCTGGTAAGTTTGCCGTAGTGCTGAGAAAGATACTTCCTGCGTGATCTCCCTGCCTTTGGAAACGCTAACGGCAGCTTTGGCAATACTTACCGGTTCGAGGAAATCGTCACCGGCTGCAGTCTTCCACGTTTGCCCGCTGGCGCGCGGCGGCTCGAGATAAAGTGTTGTGGTACGCTCTGTGCTCAGATTAGGCAAGATTGCTATCGTCTTACTCACGTAACCGACAGTTCTCTGGATGATTTGCTGCTGATCTGCGATGCTTGGCGGCGCCTCGTTCACAGCGTCTTCAATGGGAGGAGGAAGAAACGCCGACTGGTCAGCAAGCGCCGTGAGAGCTTGCCGTGCCTTTTTCTTGCCTTTCAGCGCCGCTATCCATTTCGCGAGATCCGCACTCGACAGTCTTTCGGTGAGTTCCATGCTTTTGAGGCGTCGCTCGGCTTCCGAATCTGAAGCGCATTGCAACTCAGCCATCGAATTTCGAAGTTGAGCTACAGTCACATCCGCTGCATCTGTGCGCGCTTGATCGTAGTAGACCGGCTCATCATAATAACCGGTGCGCGTGTGTGTTGTGAGGCCGGGTCTGCCAACATCTACGTTCAGGTTGTGATACTCATCCACCACATCGGTTCGTGGAGGATCAATTGTGATGGTGTAAAAGGTATTTGCCTGCGCGACCTGCCGGCTTATCAGATCCGCTGGGTCTCCTTCTCCTCGTAACACACCTCCACCGCTCTGCACTGCAAGAACCTGCAGCGCAACATTCCCGAATGTCAGTGACTTCTCGGAAGTGACACCCGCGACAAAATTCTGGTACGGAAAAGCGTCCTCGTCCGGCTTCCTCCAGAAATCGTTGACCCAAAGACCTATGCGGGCCTCGCGCAAGCGAGTCGATAGCTCGGTCACTGTGTCGAAAAGGTGCTTCCACCGACTCTGTCCAATGGGCCATCCGTTTCCAAACCAGAACAGGAGCTTCCTTTCCGGCGTGCGGCGCTCCTCGATTGCAATCGATCCCAATGCGATCAGGGAATGAGGCAGCTGGGACCATCCGGCTTGGAAAAGTGAGGCAGAAGACACGCGGGGACTGAACCGAGTTCCGCCAGAAAGATCCATTTCAAACAGCGAATGAAGTTCAGGCGACGTCCAGATGGTTCGGAGACCTTTCTTTTCAGTGATCTCCATCGCGAGAGCTTTTCCATCCATGGTGGGAACTGTTGAAGCAAAAAGCCCGTCATCGCTGATTCGGTACACCATGGTTGGTTGAGCCAGATGTCCGCCGTTCTGCAATAGGAATTTTTGGGCAGCTTGCTCAACGCTGCCGAGAAGCACAGCCGGAAGATCCACTTCGTCGATGACGAGGATGATCTTGACAGGCGGATCAGGCTTGGAAGACGCATTGTCGAACGTCTGGAAGGTGACTATATTCCGCGGTTGGCCGTTGTCGAGAAGAGTCAGGTCCTTTTCGCCCAGTCCTGCAATGGATCTTCCCTGCTGATCCGTTACGACGACATCGAGCTTCATCAGCCCCGAGTCCGGATCGGGTTGGAATTGCGATTCCAAAATAGTGCCAAGCGAATCGAGAGCCGCTGCATCTTGTGTAGCTGGTGTTTTCTTGTGCGCCGGAGAACTCGACTGCCGTACCGTTGGCCAAGTCCCAAGCCGAGACGGGATCGGAGAATTAATCTGAGCCGAAGATGAAAGGCATAGCAAGCCGATCACAAGCGCTGCAGTATACCGGCCCATTTTAAGAGACCTTGCCATCTGAGAAATTATAGATAGTCTACGAGATACCGTCAGCTACATACCGATTCTGAGGGGAAGAACCTGCTTCACTGTCTCACAAATTCGTCCCGCCCCGATTGTCGCCAGTTCGTCTCTAACCCCAAAACAGGACTTGGAGAGGGATTGGCGGTGATTCAGGTGTAATGTGCAAACGACCAGCAGGGCATCTGTCACCCAATTGGTTTGGCCCTGATGACTCGTATGTGTCATTGAGGGTTCTGCCGTCAAGTGTCAGGATTCGCGTATGCGAGTCAATCTCACCACTCAACTGCCCAACCGCTCCGAATCAGTCGCAGGAACGATTCCAATTTCGCTGACAATTCGCCCAGCATGCGGCTTGCCCGGCGACTACGAATACCCCACCGACAGCGCGGCGCTCCTGAAACTGCTTCGTCAACAAACCGATCTGCCCTCTCATGTCCTCCAGAGTTTTGAAAAGAACCTGCACACCCGACTCGGTGCGCGTCTGACGGGCGTGGAACTGAGTGACAGCGTCCTCACGGACATTGGCTACTTCATTGACTAGGCGCGATCCTGCTTGTCCCTTGCGGTCGGTCGCGCGCTCGGATTCTGCTGAACCGTCGCTCCTGTGAGAGTTCTGTCCGGTTAGCCGGTGAGAACGAAGCCGCAGGCGCCGCGGCCGCTGCTGCATGGGCTTTCGAGTAGTTTTGTGGCGGGGATAGTGTGTGAGTCACAGGAGGTAACACACTGTGACTCGTCTTCGCAAAATGATGCTCGAAGAGCTCGAGCGTCGCAACTACTCTGCCGGCACAACGCGGCGTTATCTGCGCTTCGTCGAGCGGTTCGCACAACACTTCGGCAAGTCGCCGGACAAGCTCGGTCCGGATCATCTGCGCAGCTACCAGGCCTATCTGCTCAGGGAGCTCAAGCTCTGCCCGGGAAGCGTCGAAAACCACGTGGCCGCACTTCGGTTCTTCTACGTGCGCACGCTTCATCGCCATGAGTTCCGCGAGTTCCTGCCCTATCCGAAGAGTCCGAGGAAACTGCCCAGCATCCTCAGCCAGGAAGAAGTCGCACGTCTGATCAACGCCAGCAGCAGTCTGTTTCAGCGCACGCTGCTGACGGTTCTTTATGGAACCGGCATGCGCCGCTCCGAACTGGCCCGGGTCAAGATCGCCCACATCGACAGCCAGCGCATGATCCTCCATGTGGTGGACGGCAAGGGGCACAAGGACCGCGATCTGCCCCTGAGCCCGACCTTGCTCGAGAACCTGCGTGTCTACTGGCGATGGCTCAAGCCCCGCATCTACCTGTTCCCGTCGCGGATGCATCGCGATCACGAGCAGCCCATCAGCGACAAGATCGTGTGGCTGGCATGCACCCAGGCGGCGAAGAAGGCCGGCATCCGCAAGAGAGTTTCGCCGCACCTGGTTCGCCATGCCTGGGCCACGCATTTGCTCGAAGCCGGTACCGACCTGCGCACCATCCAGATTCTGCTCGGCCATGAGGATCTGGAGGTGACGGCCCGCTATCTGCACCTGTCCGCACAGCACCTGCAAAAGGTCGTCAACCCCATTGAGGGACTGAAGCTCTCCAGTGTCGATCAGAGCAGCCGCCTCTATCATCGTCCGCGTTCATGACGCGGCCGGCCATCGAAGTGGCCGACATCGTCCGTCGCAAGGGCAGACAGTTTCTCAAGCGCTTCAAGGCCGTTCTCAGCTATCAGCAGCTGAAAGCATACCGGGCCGTGGAACGCTGCAGGACTGCCGCCCTTGGCGGACACAAGGATAAGTGTGAACAGTGCCCCTACGAAGCACCCATCTCCTATAACTCCTGCCGATCGCGTTGTTGCCCCAGGTGCCAGGCTCAGGCACGCAGGTTATGGCTCGAGGCTCAGCGGCGCGATCTGTTGAACACCAACTACTTCCACGTTGTCTTTACCCTCCCCCACGAACTGAACCCGCTGGCACTGACTTCGCGCAGACCCATTCTCGATCTGCTCTTCGAAGCCAGCTCACAGACGCTGCTCGAAGTCGCCGCCGATCCCAAAAGACTCGGCGCCGAAATCGGATTCCTTTCCATCCTGCACACCTGGAGTTCGAACCTCCTGCCCCATTACCATGCCCATTGCGTCGTCCCCGGCGGCGGATTGTCGGCTGATCATCAGCGCTGGATCTACACCAGCCATCCGATGTTCCTCCTGCCGGTTCCCGTCCTGCGGACCGTCTTCCGCAACAAGTTCCTTGCCGGTCTCCGCCGACTTCATCACAGAGGCCTGCTCAACCTCAGAGGTTCAGCCGCAGCCTTCCGCGACCCCGTACAGTTCCAACAATTGATCGACAAGCTCGGCAACAAGAAATGGTACGTCTATGCCAAGCCGCCCTTCGGCGGACCGGAGCATGTGCTGCGCTACCTCGGCCGCTACACCCACCGCATGGCCATCAGCAGCCACCGCATCACCGCCTTCGACGGTGACCGCGTCAGCTTCCGCTGGCGAGACTATGCCCACGGCGGCAAGCAGCGCATCATGACCCTCGACGCCGGGAACTTCCTCGCCCGCTTCTTTCTCCACGTGCTGCCAAAAGGCTTCGTGCGCATCCGCCGCTACGGCCTGCTCTCCAACCGCTTCCGTAAACAACTGCTTCCCCTGGCGCGCACACTGATCGCCCAACAGGGACGCGAACCGCTGATTCCTTCGCCACTGCCCGATTGCGCACCGTGGCACTGTCCCCGCTGCGGAAAGGCCATGCGCGTTGTCCAACGCTACACCGCCACAGAACTCCATTGCGCAGGCTTCGATACTTCATGAACGCTCGTCCCAGTCCGCCCCACCGGCTTGCTCCCCGCACGTCTTCACGGCAGTGTGCGCCCAACGCTCAGAACGGCTTGAACACCACGTCTAAACGCATCCCAAAAGCACCCCATCGCAGATCGAACCGCCATCGACTCACCCTTCTCCACCCTCAACGGCGAAAAACCAGCCCACAGAATCGCTCACCGAAAGTCCAATTGCTATTCAAAATCCATAAACCCTTCCAAGATCACCGCGGCCACGGCGCCTGCGGCTTCCTTCTTACCTCCTAATCGAAAACGTCTCGAAAAAACTTCCCTCACTCTCGCGGCTGTCGTGCGCGAGACGTTTCCGATGTAGGCTAGCGGTGATTCAGGAACAACCCCGTCGTGGCTTCTTGTTTGCGAAGCGAAGAACTTCGCCGGCAGAGGCCCTTAGTTGGTAACCCCTAGGCTTGAGATTCGCAAGGTGCTATACCAGCAAGGTCGGACGGTGCCCCTTTGGGATGATTGAGTAAAGTGAGTATCCTTATTGGAATAATGGCACATCATCATGGTAGTGAGACGACGATGGCTACAGTAATAAGAAGCACCATGGATTGGTGAAAGGCCACGATCGTCCCCGGATTTTTCGGCTTGAGATTTACGGCCTGGAAGAGCAGGAAGCCCACCGCGATCTGTGCCACGGCAAGATAGAAGGCTACTGGATAGGCGGGCATGAACCAGCCCAGCGTTGCCACGATCGTGAGCGCGGCAACGATATGCGCCGCCAAAGTCCAATGCGCGAGTCGCCGTGGTCGATAAAAAGCCCCAATGGGCTGGCCGAATCCGCGCTGCCCGGTCGTCATGCCTCCGAGGAACACCGCCAGCAAGAGCGCATGCAGGGCTACCGTAAATTTCAGATAAAACCAGAATTGAACGCCGGGGAAAGCAAGCCCAGTGAGATAGTTGAGAAAGACTCCATAGGCCAGGAGCCCATGCATGCCATGCACAAAGGCAGGCATTCGCCCAGCGAGAACATGGAGAGTTCCTATGCCGAACACGCCGGCGATGATCACCAGCGCCAGACCGTTTATGGTCGCCGAACTCGGCGCCACAACCACCAGCGCCACCCCGATAAGGCCCACCAACGTGGCGACCAGCCGATGCGCCGCCTCGGGATCCCCCTCGATCATCAATACCAGGATGTTGCGCGTATAGGGCCAGCGCGTGCCCAGCGAGAGCCCGTAGCCGTATTCCTCTACAAGGCTGCCAAGCAGGATCAGGATACCGGCCAGGATTACCTCGGTCAGAAACAGGCCGGCCACCAGTGCCGCTCTGCCCGATTGCAGGCCAGCACTCGCCTTCCAGATGCCGGCGAGTATGGCGCCCGCCACTAGACAGGCCATAACTAGCCCTATAACGCGCACTCTGCGCGTCATTTCTCCATCGACGGCTGAGGAGACGGGTACTGCTACCGTAGTATGCCGTGCGGAGTTTCGCTCTTCAGCAGCGCTGTGGTTTGTCATTGCCTCAAATCGGAATTTCCATTTTGGGTTCACGGCTACGAGCCAGTATACCCGCAGTTGCCTCCGCTGAGTCCGTTCCGGGCATCCGTTGCCATTCCAATGACTCGGGCAGGCCGGAAAAGGCCGTCTCCGGAAGTTAAAAGCCGGGTATTGGTCATGTTTCAGGTGATTCTTCTTATACCTCTTCGTCAACTCCCCGTTACATCTAAATTGGTTTTGCCAGAACTCCGGTTGATTTTGCCGTCTTCACGGAAGTTTGGCGGTCAATTGTCGATTGCCAAACGCGCTCATTGAGGTCTGGCGTGGATTCGCTTTCCGAGTTACGGGAGGATAGAGCTCCAAACTCATTCTCAACTGATCCTAAAAACAGCAGTTGCCGGTTAGTAGGGCGGATGTTTGGAGGAGTTTTCGGGTCCTACGCGGAACGATTCTGGCCACGATGTAGTCCAGCAGGGTCTTCCATTGGACTGT
>Ga0307377_10008512_pt1 | contig 10393 bp, 16 predicted proteins | sample TR3MG_FD_202535 | JGI IMG/M metagenome (GOLD analysis project Ga0307377, IMG submission 202535) | Soil microbial communities from Risofladan, Vaasa, Finland - TR-3 | ecosystem: Environmental > Terrestrial > Soil > Coastal area > Acid sulfate soil | place: Finland: Risofladan, Vaasa | collected... | reverse complement strand
TTATTTGGTGGGGGTAATGATGAACCTGCTGAAGAAACTAAAACCGAACAAGCGGCACCAGCGGCAGCACCTGTAGTCGTAAACGTACAACAAAACCAAGAGAACAAACAAAAGGTTGAGAATGGTGGTGGAACACACGTAATCGAAAGAGTTATTGAGAAACCAGCGGCACAACCTGAGAAACCAAAGAAAGTAGAAGAAGATTCTTGGTAATAAATAAACAATAAATAAAAAACAAAAATGGCACAAAAGAAAACTAAAAAATCATTCTTCGTAAGAATGTTTATGGATCAAAACGATATCAACGAGAAATCAATCGTAGGTTTCGGATCATTTTTAATGATGGTTATTTGTCTTGGTGTTGATATCTACACAGGATTACACGGACAAGAAATGCCGATCAATCAATTTATTTTTGATGGTTTTTTATGGATCACATTAGGTTCATTTGGTATCGCATCAGTTGATAAGTATTTAACAGGTAAATCATCAAATAACGAAGAGGAAGAAGTAGAAGGATAATGAAAAACCTACTTTACATATTACCATTCTTTTTGATTGGATGTAAATCATTACAAGCCCAGCCCCCTCAAAAAGGAGGGGGTATTGGTACTGTTAAGACAGAACAATATCAGGCTGAGTTTGAAAAGAAACAATCAATAGATGTGGTAGCAGATTACGACGGTTCAGTTCAGGTCCCAATCCAATTGTTAAAGATTGGTATTAACGAGGAACTATATGAAATGTACCCTGAGTTAAAAGACAAAAGAGTAGGTCTCGGTGTAACCAATATCGTTATTGAATATTTGGAATACACCAACAGATTTATTTTCACAGAAGAAAAGGAAGACATCAAACAAAGAATGATAGCACAAGACAAGGCATCAGACAAAGGTATATCTTCAAACAAAATAGAAGTGAAAGGTAATGTTGTATTGGCAAAGTACTTTGTATATATTGAGGTATACGACTTTAGTGTGTCTGAAGATGAAGTAGTAAAAGTCAACGGACAACAAACCGTAAATCAAACAACAAGACTGGGTCTACAGATTAAATTTGTTGACGCAGAAACAAGTCAAGTGATCGTAGGATCAGGACTTGGTGAAGCAGTTACAATCAAAACCTCATCTATATTAGGGGACATCTCTGATGAGGTAAAATTCAACCAATCAACTATAGGTATTTCCACAAAGAAAGCCTTAGAGACAGCATCTTCAAGAGTTGTCTCAAGATTAATAACTAAAGGAGTATTTCCAAAGTGAGAGTAAATATTCTTATATCATTTGTATTTGTGTTATTTAGTTTCTTTAATCTAAACGCACAAACCTACAATTATTCTTACACAGATCCTTGTACAGGAAACGTTAAAAACATCATAGTCCCCATCAACGGATCAGTCACGGTGGGGTACTATGGTTTCGTTGAGAACTTTACTCAACAACAATTTACCGATGGAACTTTTGAAACTTGGGCTAACCAAGTTTTTTCGCAATATGACGGATCACCTTGTGCTGAGATAGTAGGACTTGGTGGACAAATTAATATCGCTCAAGATGTTACACTTAATACTGTTGGACTTTTAAATTCATTATCATCATTAATGGATCTATCAAATGGGGCTACAGATTTTTTAAGTGGATCACTAGCGGCGGCATCTAACTCTTCTAATACTGGTAACAACGGTGGAAAGAAGAATGGGAAGAGATCCCAAAATGGAAGTGGAAACAATACAACAAATAATAGTAGTATCACAACGACAAATACTAATAACACCACGACCAATAACAATCAAAATGTAAATAATGGAACAAGTAACACTACTGAAGGAAGTCAAACCACTTCTGGAACAAATGAAACAAGTTCAAACGGAGGAAATGGAACCACTAATCCAAATGTTGGAAATGAAAATCCAACACAAGCAGGAGGAACTTCAACTCAAGGTGGATCAAATGAAAATGGAAGTCAACAGGCTGGCGAGCCTATAAACCCTAATCAAAACGGAAATGAAAATAATAATAACCCTACTGGTAGCAGCAATACTGGGGAGCCTAATAACTCTGGGAGTAGTGGGAATGTGGAAGGATCTGACCAACAAGACGAAGTAGGTGAAGGACAAACCAACATTACACAAGGAGCAACCAAAACAATAAATCAAAATAAAGAAGGTGGTAAACCTACAGTAATTGCATCAAGCGATTTTGTAGGTTTCAACTTCCAAAATTCAGAAGTTAGAACAGGATTAAAACTTACTGGTGGATATCATAATATGCGTTGGGATGGTGAAACTGCTCGTGGTGGTTTGGTTGATTATGTATCGGCACAACAAGGACCAAACTTAACAGGGTATCACGCTTGGATCAATAAAAAGTCCATGACTTTATTATCAGGAACTTTATCATTAGGTTTTGAAGGTAGAGGTTCTATGTATGGAACTATAGCTGGAGGACAAATGTTAATGTTCCCAAAAATACCAAGCCTCAAAGCAATTTACATGGGAACTGTATCATACGGACAAGTATATAAAACCGAGTTTTTGGGAACTGCGGTTATTGCTGGTGGGATGTATGATTTGAGATTCGGAAAAAGAATTGATATGAAAATAATGGGGTTGTTTGTTTACTCACCTTATATTAGTTATTACAACGACTTATTATTGAAGTCACCTTATGTGGTAATACCAAGTTTGGGGACAAACATTAACATTACAAAAAGATTTAAGTTTAACATAAATGCCGGTGGTGCGTGGGCGATAAAAGAAAATGCACTTAATTATACAGTAACATGTGGAACAAGATTATTAGTTGGGCAGTAGTGTTGTTTTGTGTGTTCTCATTAAACGCACAAAACTTTACATACTCAGGTTACATTTATAACGCCGATGGAACTGGTGCTATTAATGTGCCAGTTAAGTTATATAAAAGAACTACACCTACATTAGCGGGATTTACATCTCAAACAAATTACAATGGACATTCATACTACCGTTCAACAGGATCAATGACTTGGACAAACGCAAAAACCGCTTGTGAAAATATGGGTGGACATTTAGTTACTGTAACTAGTGCAGCTGAAAACTCTTTTATATTTGGACTTTGGCCATCCGGGTGGATTGGATTAACCGATGCGGTTAATGAAGGCGTTTGGCGTTGGGTAACTGGTGAGACATATTCTTACACATCATGGAATGGCGGGGAACCTAACAATGCTGGTAATGAAGATTATGTGCAGTTTGTTGGAGGAGGTAAATGGAATGACTTACCAAATCATATATCATTACCATATGTTATAGAGTTTGATTACATTAACGATTTTACACCTTGGGTTCTCCATCAAACGGTTTACACTAATTCATCTGGTTATTATAGTTTTTCACAACCAACAAACCCGGCGACTGAATGGTATATAAAATACGACGCAATGACGCCAATAACAACATTACAAATAACAGATATGGTTGAGGTTTCTAAATTGGTGATTGGTATAACCCCAATTAAAAGTATTCACTACCACAGATACGATGTTAACTATGATGGTAAAATAAATATCGCAGATGAAAACTACATTAATCTTAGACGTTATGGATTATTAAGTAATTGGATTACAATGACACCATCTAAATTATTCACACCTGCTCAATATACAACATTAACAACAAATACATCAGATCTAAGGACAACAATTCCTGGTGTATCATCTATAACAATAAACACACCTGTAAGTGGGGGATCACAAAACTATTACTTGATTGCTCCTGGGTATAAAACAACAGTCAGTTACTAATGAAAAAACTATTACTTACCTTAATCTTTATTTTACCAATCTTTGCTTTCTCTCAGAAAACATTAAGAGATTCAATCTACATCAAAACTGATATGTTTGAGATTGTTTATTCTGAAAAATTACAACAACCAAAGTTTATCAGGTATAATGTCCCATGTCCAAATGGAACTGCGTCAAGAAAGGGGATGGACTTTTATGTGTGCGATTCAATTTTAACATCAGATAAAAATGACTATGTAAATAACCCATATGATAAAGGTCACTTAGCGCCCGCTGCAAACTTTAGTTGTACGAGAGATATGATGTATAGAACATTTACCTACCTTAATTGTTCGTTACAACAGGAGAACTTAAATAGAACTACTTGGAGGTTATTGGAAGCTCGTGAAAGAGAACTTGCAAAGACACAACCAGTAACAGTAGAAATACGATGTGTATTTACACCAAAATCAGTTGTTCTACCAACAGGAGCAACAATTCCTGACGGATACTATAAAACAATTAAATACGGAAAGACCGTAGAGAAGTATTACTTTAAAAATGAGAAACCATTATCAACTGACTTTACAAAATATAAAATAAAATGAGAAATATAATCTTACTACTTGGTATGTTACTACTTGGTAACCTCGCAACCGCTCAACAGTGTGTTTACGTTGATTCAGTTTACAATACAGCAAAACTAAGAGAACTTGGAAACAGAGATATCAGGTTTGGTATTAAACAAATTGTTGAAGAAGAATTATCTGAAAAGTTCTGTCTATCTGATGATGGAAAAGATATGGATGTTGAGGTGTTTTACTTTGGACTCCCAAAAACAACGATCAGAGTCGTAGGTGTTGAAAAAACTGAATCCGTAACTCAAGTTGGTGTAAGAATACATTATGATGGTAAATGTTATGAAGGTATTGGTGAGTCATCAACTGAAGTTAGGGCGATGATGATCGAAGTAAGAGAGGGAATGATGCCGTTTGAAAAGATGACGGTATCATCGGCATTAAAGAAAGCCATACACGAAGCAATTATCAAAATATGAAAATATGGCAACTTTTGATATCGTTAATGTTATCGTCATTATCTTTCTCGCAAATCCAAATTGCAGATGTTGGGGATGGTTGGAAAGGTAAAGTTCAACAAGCGTTAGATACCATACAAAAATACGACACCGTAAAATATAATAACTTAATTACCGTTTGTAATAATATTGGTTATTGGAATAATACATTTGCAACAACAGAACCACCACACACAATCCTTATCCCAACCAAAGAAATGAACTTTGGTAACATTTATAACATCTGTGCAATCCTAATTCACGAAAGTTATCACCTACTAATTTATGGTAGAAACATGGGCCCAAACAAAGAAGAATATTGGGCTTATTCTTATGAATTAGATTTTTTATTAAAGGTCCCGAATGTTGACCAGTGGTTATTGGAAAACGCAACAACAAAAAAACAAAGTTTTATTCAAGAATAATTGATTTACTGAAGTAACTCATTTATTTTTGTTTTATGAAAGAAGTTTTATTAGGTGGATTATTTATGGTTGCATTGGGGTCATCTATGATGATTGTTGCGGCCTCTTGTGAAAAACAATCTGAAATCAAACAAGGATCTCAAGAACCAATCGAATTATCTAAAGAAAATGAAAACTATTATTACAGGGTAGTTGAGTATACCTATGAAGGATGTGAATACATCAAAGTAGGATATGGTAAAAGTATTTGGGGCTCACATAAAGGTGATTGCAAAAACCCAATTCATGATAATAGAAGATAAGAAACCAGATAATGTTGCTGACAACCCCGCTCTATTACCCTATGGATCAAATGTCGGCGCTCCTGCAATTGTTGTTAACGATATTCAGTTTTGGAAGAGCCCAAGGATAATCCATGTCAATCAACAATTCGAGGATAAGTTTGAAGAACTCAAAAAAGAATACGAGAAACTTATCGAGGAATACAGGTGGAACGACTTGGTCTACAAAGCCAAGTTTAGTTTTGAACCGGTAATTGGAAAAATATATCACTTATATTACGGTACGGATGGGAATATTTTCTTATCTTTGATAGAACCAAACGAGTGGAACCGAGAACATATCGGATCCTTCAAGTATAACCACGATAATAAATGGATAAAACTATGAAACTAACTATCATATCAGATACTCACACCAAACACAAAAAGGTCACGGATGATTTACCTGGTGGTGATTTGTTATTACATGCCGGTGACTTAAGTTCTATGGGTTACGAACATGAGATCCGTGAGTTTGCCGCTTGGTATAACAAACTAAGTAACTATCACCACAAAGTGTTCATTGCTGGTAATCACGATTGGGGTTTCCAAAATAACGTAGAGAAAGTAAAAGAGATTATTGGTTCATATGATACAATAACATACCTCCAAGATGATTGGGTTAATGTTGGTGACAGCGATCCTAACGACCCAAATGTAAATACTGTGAAAATTTGGGGTAGCCCTTGGCAACCTGAGTTCTATAATTGGGCATTTAACTTACCACGAAATGGTGAGGAGTTGAAAGCGGTTTGGGATATGATACCCGAAGATATTGATATCTTAATTACTCACGGTCCGGCTTGGGGTATATTAGATGATGTTGAAGGTAACCGAAATTTTCATCTTGGTTGTGAGTTACTAGCGGAACGAATCAAACAAATTAAACCAAAGATCCATATCTGTGGACACATCCACACTGGTTATGGTCACCACTACGATGGGAATACTCACTACTTTAACGCGGCTGTGTTGAATGAACGATACCTTTATTCACATACACCGTGGAATATTGAGTGGAACCCAATAACAAATGAAATTCAATTTTTATAATGGAGAAAGCACATTTTATTGAGAACAAAGTATTCAGAGACAAAAGAGGGACATTCAGTCCTTTAATGTTAGATAAACTTGATAAGAACTGGCTTCAGAGTAACATCAGTGTAAATCCCCGTAAATATACCTTACGGGGACTACACTTTCAAAAGAATGAGTATGCTCAAGCCAAGTTAATTAAAGTGATCTCAGGGAATATATTGGACTTTGTGATTGATATGAGAACCGTATCGGAGGATTATAATAAAGTATTTTTCTTTGAAATGAAGGAGGGTGATGAGGTATATGTACCAAGATACTTTGCTCATGGTTTTATAACAACCGAAGAAAACTCGGTAGTTCAGTATTTGGTTGATAACGACTATAGTCCTGAACATGAAGGTGTTAAAGTTTGGACCGATTATCCTGAAATTAAAAGTAAGATCAAAGAAATTGAACCTTTGTTTGGTGAGGAACTTGTAGTCATTGCGGACAAAGATTTAATTGAGAAATAAAAATTTCATAGTATTTATAATAAAAATACAACTATGAAAAGTGATTTGAGAAAAGAATTGATCGAAGAATTAAAAAAGAGGAATCTTTTAGAGCAAGAAGAAGATGAAGATCAAGATACTGAAGATACTTCTGAAGAAACTGAAACTGAGGAGGATTCGACAAACGAAGGTTTTTGTGATATGATTTGTCATTTGTTACATTCTCAGACACAAGTACATATATTCCATTTAGGTACTAAATCTTATGCTGAACACAAAGCACTACAAAAATATTATGAAGGTGTTGATACAATCACTGACGGTTTAGTAGAATCTTATCAGGGTAAGTACGGACTAATGAAAAACTATAAGACTTTTAAAATGATGTCGTATAAGAATAAAAAACAAGTAATGTCATACTTTACGCATGTTTTAAATATTATAGAAGAAAATAGAGAATCAGTAGAAGACAGTTACATCCAAAACCAAATTGATACGGTTCAGGAGTTAATTTACTCTACGATGTATAAGTTGAAATTTTTGAATTAAAGACCTATTTCTTTATATTCGATAACCCACATATCTGTACCAGATCCATCTCCTTTGTATGCCATAGGTTCGTATTCATCAACTTGACTATCATCAAGCTCCATACGAGAAATTATTTTTGGATTGAGAAGTATATTTTCTTGTTCATCTGTTAATATGGTGTCACTCGGTAAATTACGAACATCGGGTGATATACTTGCAATCATACCTGTATACTTATCAAAATATTGATTTGATGATTCCACCTCACCGTTTCCGTCACAATATGTACAATCTAGTTCACCTTCCCCATCACAATCATAACACGTTGTGTAACCATCTCCATAACAATCAGGACAACTTATTTCACCATCTCCACTACAGTCATAACAAGATTCACCTTCAGAGTCTTCACCTGATCCATTACAATCGGGACATTCGATAAGTCCGTTACCATCGCATCTATCACAATCTTCCTGACCTCTTCCATCGCATCTATCGCAACTTTCATTACCTCTACCTCTACATTCAGGACATTCAATAAGTTTATAATCGTAATTATCAAAGTGAATAACGTCCATAAAAGTGTAATTGTCTAAAACATATTTTACACTCTCATCAAGATTTTTGTTCTCAGAAAAAAGATATACCATAAATGATATTGCCCTTTTTGTGTCAGGGTCCATCTTACTGGTTAGTAAGTTAAGAATATCATCCCTACGGTTAGTAATCATGTCATGAACCTCTTGAGGTGTTATACCTTTATCCTGACCATATTCATCGATGATATGATTATATATTTGTTTGGTAAAAACCTTTAGTTTGTTTTCTGTAATTTTCACTATTGTGTTTTTCTAATAAATACTCTATTTTTAGTATATGGTTGAAGATATAGAAATAAATGAAAATTTGTTTTATTATATGGTAAGACACTACCAAGTGTTCTTCCCATCCAATAATGTATTCAACTCAAATTTACCACATTTAATGGTTGACGATAAATTTTATCAAATAGAAGGTAATAGAAAATATCTTAGAGGAAGACTACGTAACCTAATTGAAGAATCAAAACCTGAACTATTCGAAGATAGAGAAATGACATCAACAACTAATAAAACAATAAAAGAGTTTGTGAACTCAGCAAATAAAATAATTAAATAATGGCACACCCAATCTTACATTCAAAAAGTTCCGCTAAAAAGTTTGGTGGAAAGTGGGAAGATTACATACACATCCATAACTGGTTAGATGAAACTAAAGGATGGTACGGACATTCCTTACACAGAGCGTTTAGACATCACAGTGAAGGTATATTTGAACTCCAAGAAAAGTTTGGCGCAGAATTTAAAAATAGTGATGGTAAAACTGTGTATACTCGTTATGTTGGAGAGCAACATGTAAAAGAAGATTGTGATGGATATATACCGTCAGCCTCTGATTGGATGAAAATTTTATTATCGGGTGAAAGACCAACTTGGGTTACAAGAAGTCAAAAGTTAGAGTTTGAAGATTAAACTATTTATAAGTAAAACATTTTTATGAAATTAACTGAAGAACAATTAAAAGATTTAAGAAAGTTTTCTCTAATTCTTAACTCCATGAACTTAGAAGATGGAGTTAATTATAAATATAACTGTTATGACGATTGGGATCATGGTATGGATGGACCAACATATAGAGGGAGATCGGTACGTGAGGTAGGTCAATTACCTCAATCAATAGAATTTTTATTTGATGAGATTAAAAATGATTTCGATATAGATAAACTTTATAATGACTTTTATGGTGGTGCTAATGGTTCTTTGAACTTTGAGATTAATGCCGACAAAAAACAAATCATAATTACATATGATTTTTATGAAACAAAAACAGATGAAACTAAAATAGATCACTCTTTTCAGGACGTTGTAAATACAACATCGCCGTGGTACCGAGAAGGGAGAGAAAGGAAAGACAAATTATTGATGGACCCAAAGTTTATCGAGGAGATGTCAAAAAAATATGGTGAGTATGTCAAAGTAACTTATGAAGGATCAAGCGATAGTGGTTGGATAAATAATGAAGTTGAGTCATCTAAGAGTGGACAGACACCATTAAACCCTAGATTAGAAGATATTACATATGAATTACTAGATTTATATCATGCAGGGTGGGAAATTAATGAAGGATCAACAGGAACATTTACCTACAACTTCAAAAATAAAACCTTGAGTCTAGACCACTACCAAAACTATGACGAAGAAATTGAGGAAAACTATATGACAATTGATTTCTAAAGTATTTATCATTAATGGAAAGTTTACTCAAAGAAGAAATATTAAGAATAACCGAGATGATGGAGATCCAAAACCCCAATAAATCGGATTATAAAGCCTGCCAAAGATTTTCGGGTAGCCCACAAAAAATGTTGGTGTGTAAAAAAATAATGTCTTTGAAAAGTTGGTTATTCAGGGACAGTGGTTTGGGTCTCATGAAAATTATAGACCAAAAAAAGAAAAATCTTGAAACTGATATTCCTGAAAATTTGAAAAAAAAATTTGTAGATGGTGCTAATTTTTTACACACAATTGGTAAAATAGATCAAAAGGAATTAGATAGATTTATTGAAAGACATGTAAAGAAAAAAAAACAAGTTTATATTGATGGTGAGTGGCAACCAATTAATAAATTGAACACTAACTATTATGATCTTGCAGAATTATTAACCGATATGATATATAGAGGAGGTGATAGAGCAAAACCAACAATCCAACATAT
>Ga0307377_10008510_pt1 | contig 10393 bp, 11 predicted proteins | sample TR3MG_FD_202535 | JGI IMG/M metagenome (GOLD analysis project Ga0307377, IMG submission 202535) | Soil microbial communities from Risofladan, Vaasa, Finland - TR-3 | ecosystem: Environmental > Terrestrial > Soil > Coastal area > Acid sulfate soil | place: Finland: Risofladan, Vaasa | collected... | reverse complement strand
CTTATTACAGTCGAGGTCACAATTGCGTTCGATGGTGCTCCAGCACTGACAGTAGGCGACAGTGGCGACAATTCTCGATTGATTGACGACACGCTCTTTGATCTTAGCGAGATCGGTACGTATAGTTGCACGACAGACGTTGTATACAGCGGTATTCCTGACACGGATATCAACGGATACTTTGCAGCAGGCGGCGCAACCGTTGGTTCCGCTCGCATCCTAGTTTCGTACGTGTAAATTTCCATATAATAGATAAATACAACTGAGAACTACACTGATAGGAACCCACAATGGCAACAACTAAAAACTATGGCTTAGCAGGTGTTGGCGCAGATGTCCAGCTTGGTAAAGCAGGTGGACGCTTTGTCTACAACACTGGCGCATCCGATTTCCGCGTAACCACAGATGGTTCCACGCTAGCGCACATACAGGTACTAGATCCTGTAGCCGATACAGATGCAGCAACCAAATTATACGTAGACAGTGTTGCAGCAGGCCTTGATCCGAAAGCAAGCTGCCAAGCAGCAACGACCGCTGCGGGTGTAGGTACGTATGCCGCGGGCGGTGGTGATGCCGGCACAGGTTCGTTTACATCGGTGGCAGCGTCAATTGACGGCGTAACACTTGCGCAAGGTGACCGCGTCCTAGTTAAGGATCAGGCGGCTCCTGTACAAAACGGTATCTACGTTGTCCAGGCGACAACGACAACACTTTTCCGCGCCGATGACCAAGACGGTGTACCAGCGAGCAACGTTAGCGCGGGTAACTTTACGTTTGTCGAAGCAGGTACGGTCAATGCTAACACAGGCTGGGTGCTACAAGGCGACGGCCAATTAACGCTAAACACTAATAACTTAGACTGGGTATTGTTTAGTTCCTCTGGTACGCTTGTTGCTGGTGTAGGTCTTGTTAAGAACGGTAACGCACTTGATCTAGACTTTTCCGAACTAACATCTGCAGCAACTATCGCAACCGCAGACGAACTTATTTTCCAAGATGGCACCGTAGAATCACGTATTACCGTTGCTAACTTTTTGGCCGATAGAGACATTGTTACGGCTACGTCTAACGGCATCGTAACTCGCACAGCTAACGATACATATGCCGCCAGATCAATTGCTGTATCAGCAGTAGCAGGCGATGAAGGTCTAAGCATTGTTAACGGCGACGGTGTAGCTGGTAACCCAACGGTTGGACTTGATATTCTCGGACAAACGAACCTTGTAACTGACGATGTTGATGACGCTGACGAACTAATAATTTATCACTCAGTTGCAGGCGGTACAGAAGGCGTAGGCAACTATGCAGTCACAGCAGCCAAGCTAAAGACGTACATGAATGCTGGCACATCCAGCACAAGCATTACAGAGGGTGACACAACTGTAGCAGTATCGGATGCGGGTTCAGGTACAGTTACAACGACAATTGACGGTGTTGTACAAATTACAAGCATTGCAGCAAGCACAACGTTCGATCAGAACGTTATTGTTTCTACAGGCAATACATTAACTGTAGCTGACCTAACAAACAACGATGTACTGATTGCTGGCACAGGTGGCTTGGTTGAAGATAGCGGCGGCAACTTAACATTCAGTGGCACACAACTTGGTGTAACTGGTAGCATTGTTTCTAGCACACTAACAGACAATCGCGTACTAATTGCTGGTACAGCAGGTCTTATTGAAGACAGTGCTAACTTTACGTTTGACGGCACTACAATGCAAATTACTGGTGCTGCAAATATTACTGGTGATCTAGACGTTGATAACATTAACATCAACCTTAACACCATTAGTAATACCAGCACAAACGCAGACTTGATCCTACTTCCAAACGGCACTGGCTCAATCATTCTACAGAATGGTTCAGGCGAGGAAATACTAGAACTTAACGATACAGCATCAGCAGTTAACGGTCTAGCTATTACGGCAGGTGCAACAGGTGTTGCTCCAACTATTACAACAGGCACAGGCGCAGAAGCTAACATCGACATTGGCTTCTTGACAAACGGTACCGGCGTAATTACAGTCGTTGCTGGCACAGGTAACTACGAAGACAACGTTACTGCCGACGACGATATTCCTAACAAAGCGTATGTTGACAACGCGGTTACCGCAGCGGGTGTATCGGGTGTCCTAGACACAGTGACTGGCACAGTTAACTTGGCATCAGCAACCACTCAAGCAATTGGTTCCGCAACGGGTATTCCAGACGGAGCGACAGTTGTGAGTGTATTGCTACGTATTACAACAGCATCGGACGCAGCAACAACAGTAACAGTCGGTGACGCAACAAACGGTGCAGCAAGTTACATGGCAGCAAGCGAGAACAATCCGCAGCTAGACGACGAAACATTCATTGCTGATACATGGGTTGCTAACAGTGGTGCTGCTCGTCAAGCGAACGCAGTGGTAGCAACTGCAGGTTCCACAGGTTCAGCGACTTGCATCATTACGTTTAGACGACCATAATAGAACACCTTAGGGCTAGCCAACCGGGAAGGCTAAACCGACGATTGCCCCTTACGAGGGGCTTTTGTTTGAGCGCGTGTTCTGCAGGTTGTTTGATAAATACATATGAGAAGATTTACAGGAGAGACCCCACATGATATGCAACGATTGCGGTACTTGCGATGGATGCGGAACTGATACTGATACTGATGCCCAGGTGGCTGTTGGTACAAGTAGCAATCATCCAAGTCACCACTTAGAACACGGCTTTAAACGCTTCTGGCGGCCAGCAGCAGGTTATATATATTTGTTTATATGCGTTTTTGATTTTTTCGGTGCCCCGCTTTGGGTGGAGTACGCCAATCAACAAGTAAACAAAGAAGCATTTGCAGAAATTAGGGCGTTTGAGGACAAAGAAGTACAGATGGCAGCCATAGAACATATTTCATTGGGTGCTAGAGAATGGAAGCCGCTTACGTTGATGGGCGGAGCATTTTTCCATATAGCGTTTGGAGCTATACTTGGAGTTGCAGCATTCTCACGCGGTAAGGAAAAGGTAGCAGCAATTGAAGGCGTTGACCCGGTCCCGACCGCAAAACCAAGCCGTAGGCGCGTTAACGTAAGCGTAACAGACGGCGACGAGGATGCTCCGGCACCTCGATTAAGTGACTTAGAATAGGAGAATTAAAATGACACGATACGGACAAGACGCAATAGATTATTGGAAGGACAAGCAAAAGCGTAACAAGATTATCAAGCGAACACTACTAGTAGTTCTAGTTTTTGCAATTGGTTATGCATCACTGATTCATTACTTCGGCTAATACGATGAGACTAAACGAAATTGTAGGTATTGCAGGGCAAAAGATTATCAAGGATACGCTATTGCAAATGCGTCGAGAAGGTAATAAGGCCGCTGCGGAAATTTCACACTACAAAATCGTCGGCGGTGATAACCTTGTCACCGTCAAATTTATGCTTGGCGATGGGCCGAGGGCGGCAGGTTCAATGAGCTTTGCGAGCAGCGGCAAGACACACGACGAGCTAGACTTCGAAAGTAAGCAGCAGCTTGCCAAAGACCTAGCAGAAGAACTTGTACAACGCTTAGGCGATTTCATTCATATTGAAGACTACGGCATAGACAGCAACGAACCAGGATACCAACCATCAGTAGATTTGTTTATGGTGTCCGATGGATTTACAGGAAATCAATTATGAACGAAATGCGCAAACTAATGGAAACAATCGAAAAGCTTAACGAAGAAATTTCTGAGCAGGAGCTCCTACGCGAATTGCGAAGCGATCTATATGCTTTATCAAATAAGGCTGTACAAATCAAATTTTTGTTTAGCGAGATGCCTGGCACTGAGGAAGGTGCGCGAATAGCACAGGAAGTCGAGCGCGAATGCGACCGTCTACGCAAGCTCATACACTCAAAACTATAATATGAGACTGTTTGAACTAACACAACCTTTGACTGAGGGTAAAAACGACACCGTTGTTTTTACCTTTGGGCGGTTCAATCCACCGACGATTGGGCATCAAAAGCTTGTGGAAAAAGTTCAGGCGGTGGCAGCGCAAGCAGACGCCGACCACGTGATATTTTTGTCTCAGTCGCACAAGCCTAAGACGGATCCGCTGCCGTGGAAGGACAAGGTTGCGCTGTTTAGGAAAATGTTTCCTACGGCCAATGTCGGCACCCAAAAGAACGTTATAAATCCATACGTGGCAATGGAGGAGCTAGGCAAGAAATATGACAACGTCATTATGGTCGTTGGCTCAGATCGTGTCGCGCAGTTTGAGAGCCAGATGCAGAAATATTTAGAAGGATGGGAGATAGAAAACTTCCAAGTGGTCAGTGCTGGCGAACGTGATCCTGACGCGGATGGCGCAGAGGGCATGAGCGCAAGCAAGGCACGACAACTAGCAGTAAGCGGAAATTTTGCCGCTTTCGCACAGGCGCTTCCGTCGTCTGTCAATAATGCTACTAAGAAGATCGTATACAATACAATCCGTAATAATTCCTAAGAAAATCAAGCACTTATAAGTCGTTGATTTTAATCACGACTACGTAAGTCGTTGATTTCCAACGACATATAGGCGTTGACTTTGTGGAAATAACCACGTATAATGTTATTTAACAGTTAGGAAAAGGACATACGTGGTGAAAACAGTTAAGAAACTCCTAGGACGAATGTTCCTTTATTGCTGGTGGGAAATTGATAAGCCGTACGAATGTAAATTCGGCGAACGCTTCGTCTTTATTGGACAAGATCCCGAAAAAGAAGTATGGAAGCGCATTCGTGCTTCGCTTGGCGTCCGCAAGGACATCATCGACGACGGACTTGTGAAGCTAGAAGCATTTTGGGACGTTTCAGACTGGGCAGAGAGGGTCGGTCGTAACCAGAAGCAGAAGCGCATGGACGACTTAGTCCGTGAGATGGTCGGTTTCCGTAAAGGCGCCACCGGTGAGATCCATTCTCTGTCTGCGGTTGAGCTTGTTTGCAAAGTAAACGAACTCCTGCAAACGCATGACCAGCCGCTGCCTGTCGCAGGGCTTTCGCAATGGCAGTTTGATACGGCCGTAGAGACAGTTGAGGCCATCGAAAACGGCAACCGGGTTATTATGGCAGAGTTATGCGCTCGCTTCGGCAAGACAATTTGGGCAGGCGTCCTTGCACTAGAAACGGAAGCGCCACTGACCATTGTCGCAAGTTATGTACTCACAAGTTTCTTTTCCTTCAAGAAGGATCTCACAAGCTTTGAGCAATTTCGCAACCTTGCTGTGATTGACAGCGCCAACGACAACTACCTCAAAGACGTAAAGGCTGCACTAAAAGAAGGCAGGCAGGTGGTTGTATTCCTTAGCATGTGCGGTAGCAGCAAGCGACAAGAGCGCATCGACGAACTCTTCAACATTCGCAAGCAGCGTCTGCTTATCATTGATGAAGCTGACTTTGGTGCGCATCGCGAAAAGCAATCTGATCCGTTTATCGAAGCACTGAAGAAGAATGACAACGCAATTTTGATGACGGGCACTAACGGCGAACGAGCGTGTGGTAACTGGAGCATTGACTACTACCTAGGTATGACCTACGCTGAATTGTTGGTCGCTAAGGCAGAGGCAGCGTAAGTCATTGATTTTATTGAAATCGTAAGTCATTGATTTCTAATAGACTATGAAAAATTACGTAAGTCATTGATTCATAAAGGATCATAAACTTGACAAGTGGAAAAATACCGCGTATAATTATATTTAACAGTTAGGAAATAGGCAAATTTTGATGCTCAAACTCAAACATTTTAAGGTCAACCCCAAACGCACCAAGCTGGTAGTACCTGTTCAGTTTTACCAGATGAACCTTGCACGGGCAGTTGAGCAGGCGATGAAGAACGATCCCGATATGTTTACTGACGGAACCGACACCCTGCCTAGCTGGAGCAAGTTTGCAAAGAATCCCGTCCGCGCCAAAGGGTTGTGGACTCGCATGTTAGAAGCTACGTTCTTGGGGCAGGGCAACCTTCCCGAACTGTCGGTAGATAGGCAAACCGAAGGCGATGCGTTTGATAGTGAGTTCCAGGTTGCAATGATGTTCCTTCCGGGGTCGATGACCAATTCCAACCTTCAGAAGGTCGTTGCCTATACAGAACAGACGCTTCGCGGTTGGTATGTTTTAGAAATTTCTGGTGCTGGCAAGTATAACGGTAAGAAGATTACGAATGCTAACGCCGAACGGATCACAAAGGAAGTCATCTACAAGGCTAAGCAGGAGAATCGGTCAGTACTGATCCTCAGCAGGGGAATGGCCCAACGCAGCTATAGCATTGGCGAGATCACTAGCCTGTACCTTTGTTACGATGAGGGTGATGCGGGTGCAACGACTCAGAAGATTAGCCGCGCACTGACTCCCGATGATCTCAACAAGATCGGACGCATCTACTCGTTAAGCTTTAACCCCAATCGTGACGACAAGTTTGACACGACGATCCTGGCAGCAGCACAGAACATTGCAAAGCGGAAAGGTATCGAAATTGATGAAGCCTTACGTATAGTAATTGATACCGTTGACTTGTTTGCGTGTACTGCTAACGGTCGGGTGAATATTGATATTGATACTTACCTCGAACAGCTAATGGAACGCAACAGCTTGAGCCGTATGGTTGGTCAACAGGCTGACATGGCTGAGTTGTCGGACGATGAGATTAGGTTGTTGGCAGCAGGTAACTCCAATTATGATCGCGCAAACAAAGCCGAGATTGCTCCGACTGGCAAGACGGGTGCGCGGCGCAAACTTGCGAACAAACCGCGTAGCCAAATGAACCGCGACGAACTGAAGTTACTCGACAAAGCCCGCAAGACACTAGTTACTATTATCGAACACTTGCCACATCTTGTGAGTGCTGTTGGCGTAGATTCTATCATGGAATGTTTGGACTACGCCACAAACAATGAAGATTATAGCAAGTACATCACGACCGAGTTTGGCCTTCCGCCAGCGAGTATTAAGGCGCTGTTCGACCGCGGAATTATTAACTATGATCTTGCTAGTTTGCAGAAGTCAGTTAAGATTAAGATGCTGAAGGTAGCGTAAGTCATTGATTTATAAAGGATTGGTAAGTCATTGATTCTACATAACTAGTGAAAATATGTATAAGTTACTGAGTTATAAAGGATTATATGCTTGACAAGTGAAACGATTGGCTGTATAATGTTATTTAACAGTCAGGAAACGGACAAAACTAATGCTTGAACGGATTCAACCAATTACTGCCCTCGTTGAAGAGATGCTTGATCAACTTCCGAAGAGCGTTTTCACTAGCAAGACGACGACGTTCCTGGACCTTTGCATGGGCGGCGGACAGTTCGTAGCAGCAATTGAGCGCAGGTTGCGGAAATACGGGCACAGTGACGCGAACATTGCGAAGCGTGTCTATGGTGTTGAAGATAACGAGTTCCTGCACGACTACGCGGTAAATACATACGATCTAGTAGGCAGCTACTATGTCGAGAAAAATTACTTGGAGTATGAAGAGACGATGAAATTTGACGTAGTGATTGGCAATCCGCCATACCAAAAAAGTAATGACCAAAGCTCATTCACAAATCTCTGGGCAACGTTTGTTCATAAGGCGTGGAACACTTCCTCGCGTTATGTATGCATGATTACTCCTAAGACGTGGGCTAATCAAGTAACTAAGGCCAACGAGTCGAGTATGGTATTTGATCTTATTAAGAGGCATGCAGCGGTTGTTAACATAGACGAATGTTCGAAGCACTTTCAGAATGTAGGTTCATCCTTCACATATTATATACTCGATAAAGAAAAGAACAGCTCTGTGTCAACATTAATAACAACAACAGGAACAACAGAAATTGACTGGAATGCAATGGACTTTATTCCGAACAACATCGACGAAACGTGTATTAATATTCTCAGAAAGCTTTGCTCTGTGGGTGTCTTTCCATACGTAACAGCAAGCGGAACAGTAGGAGATATTTCTGAAAAACGTACAAAGAAACACAAATTTAGTGTTCGGTATTCGATGGGGACAGAAAAGTGGTCCGATACAGAGCACAAGTATCAAAACGTAAAGAAGCTTGTGTTTCCTAACCAAACAACAAAAAATTATCCGATTTACGCACCTAGTTCGGCCCCTGCAAATAGGGGCGTATTTTACGAAGTGTCTAGCAAGGCAGAAGCAAACAGAATGCTTGCATACATTAAGTCAGCACCGATACAATTTTTAATCGGGCAGCAGCGAACACACCACGGTGTATTAAATACAAGCGTTATTAAGCGAATCCCCGAAGTTGATGTGTCCCGCACCTGGACCGACGAAGAACTTTACAAGCACTTCAAGCTCACAAAGAAAGAAATCGAGTACATCGAAAATGCAGTTAAGTGATCGCATAAAAGAGATCTGCTACGTGGAGAGCAAGGACTTCTTCCTTGTGAAGCATCCCGATAGGCAGAAGCAGCTAGGTGAGGTGTTCACGCCCACCGAGCTAGTACTCGAAATGATAGAGCAATTCCCAGACGAAATGTTTGAAGACGGGCGCACCTTTCTTGATCCCACTGTTGGTAACGGACAATTCTTAGCAGCATTAGCCATCATCAAAAGGGAACTAGGTCATAGGGAGGTGCTGTCCGCGCTCTTCGGCGCAGACATTATGCAGGACAATGTAGACGAGTGTAAAGAACGCTTGCTAGACATTTGCGGGCATACGGAAGAGAACAAGGCCATTGTGGAACGCAACATCGTTTGCGCCGATGGTCTCAAGTACGACTACAGCTTCAACGGCACAAACAAGTCCAACGAAGAAGCACAATTCGATAGCCTATTCGGCTAATCCACAAATATAATAAAGCTTGACAAGTCCTTGTAAATATAGTACAATAGTATCTATAACAAGGAGAACTCCGTATGACACATACCCCGAAGCACTACTCTGCTGACGACGTGCGCCGCCTTACTGAACTGGTAAGAGAAGGTTGCGTAGTAAAGCAGGAAGTAAAAGACCTCAACGATGGACTAGCCGAGACAGTGAAGGCTATTGCCGAAGAAATGGAAATTAAGCCTACCGTCCTCAAGAAAGTTATCAACATTGCGTTCAAGCGTAACCGCCTAGACGAGAAAGATGCATTTGAAGAGTTGGAAGACATTCTCGACACGCTCGGCATTCAATAATGAAAAATGTTCTAAGAACTGCAATGCAGTTCTGGAAAGAAACGTGGGATACGGACAAGCCGCTGTTCGTTGCAGAGATGTTTGGTACCTTAACTGGTATGGGCGCCGCTGCAATGATCGGCTGGCAGTCTCCGTCGCCAGACTTAGTTACGATTTTTATCTTGTATAATCTAAGCGCATTCTGCTTCCTATACAGTAACTATGTAAGACACAGCGCGTGGATGATGCTGCTGATGATATTTTATGTTCTCACAAACACACTCGGACTTATACAAGCCTATGTTTAAAACATCCGAACCAACATGGTACGCAAATATTTGGATAGCAGGTGACTACGATCTCGCTCGCCACGTTTGCCAAGACTTTTGTAATAATGATCCAACTTGTGTTACAATAACTAAGACAAACTATGTATACACAAATGGCAGTCAGGAAGGGGTCTGTGTGCGAATGATTCAATATCCGAGATTTCCTACGGAGGTTTCTATACTGAAAGAACAAGCAAAACGTTTGGCACATGCATTGTTTTTAGGACTAGGGCAAGAATCATACTCGATTGAGTTCCCCGATACAACAATGTGGTTTAGCAATCGACCAGAGAATAATTAGACATGTATGTAGACGCACAATTTAATCCGAAGGACTCGATGGTAAATGTTGTAGAACGCAGCAACGGTAAGCGTGTCTATCGTGATTTTCCGGGCGTCTTTGATTTTTACGTGCAAGATCAGAAAGGCAAATACAGAAGCATCCATGGCGAAGCACTATCCAAGATAGAGTGTGGATCATACGGTGAGATGAAAAAGCTACGGCAAATAAATTCTCACAAGAAAACATATGAATCTGACATCAAGCCGATCAATAAAATTTTAGAACAGCAATACAAGCACACCAATCCTGCTGATCTACATATTGCGTTTTTCGATATTGAAACCGACTTCGATAAAGAATTCGGTTACAGCCAGCCAGAGGAAGCAGCCAATAAAATATTGTCGATCTCTATACACCTACAATGGCTAGATCAGACAGTGTGTCTTGCGATGCCGCCGGCGGGCATGACGATGGACGAAGCAAAGGTCATTGCCAATAAGGTTGGCAACACAATCCTGTACCATGAGGAGGTCGATATTCTCGATGCATTTCTCACGTTGATCGAAGACGCAGATATTTTGAGTGGCTGGTTCTCAGAAGGCTACGATATCCCCTATACGATAAACAGAATCATGCAACTGATGGGCAGGCATGAGGCTCGA
>Ga0307377_10008509_pt1 | contig 10394 bp, 20 predicted proteins | sample TR3MG_FD_202535 | JGI IMG/M metagenome (GOLD analysis project Ga0307377, IMG submission 202535) | Soil microbial communities from Risofladan, Vaasa, Finland - TR-3 | ecosystem: Environmental > Terrestrial > Soil > Coastal area > Acid sulfate soil | place: Finland: Risofladan, Vaasa | collected... | reverse complement strand
TGGGTCAAAAGTTAAAGCATCTTCAAAAGCTGTATCAAATCTTTCTATAATAATTCCTCTCATTTCATTCGATGAGATAAATTCTTCAAAACGGATATATCCGCCAAAAGCATAAAATAGGCCACCATTATATGACGTATTAAATATTCCTGATGATGATCTCAACCATACTTCTCTATCTACCTGATTGTCACTTTTAGTAAAAGCCGAGCCAGCGGAAGCACTGCGGTGAAGACTAAAAGTTAAATTATCATAATTATGATCAAAATCAAAAGTAGGATATACATCAAAACTAAAAGTATCTAAAGACCAAGAATTATGGGCTGTTGTTGTTCTAATTAATTCTGTTGGAATATGATCTTTATGTACAATCACTAATGTTCGATCACTTTGGGCGAATCTTAATTCATTAACTTGAGCAGCAGTATAGGTTGTGGTAATTGTTTGTACCAAACCTCCTGGAATATGAAAAATATATAATCGCTCAGGAACAAACATCATTATGTAATGATCTTCGTCCAAATATTCCAGAACAGTTAGTTGTAAATTTTCTTCTGAAAAATTAGTATAAGTTCCTATTTCGACCAGATGCTGCATTCCTGGACGCTGTTTTAAACCTCCTTGCGGAACAGGAACAACATTTTTTGCGGTTTGCGCCGCCTTTGTATAAACATCAAGATCAATTCTTGAGCTTAATATTGGATCAAATTCACCATGTGTGAAATTATTTTGAATGCGTCTAATTGTTGTCATACAAAATGTGCCGAATAAATTGGATCGTAACTTACCACTTGGGATGGAACCTGATTAATATCAATTGTTCTAGCTCGAATATATTGTTGATCTGCTTTCGCTGACCAATATTTAGCCAAATCAGTTTTTTGCGTTATTTTTAAAGATAACAATTCTGCCAATCTATAAACTAATAAAGTTACGAAATAAGGAGGAAATTTGTCTGTAGAAACTTCTTCTAAGCAATCAATTTGTAAAGAATTAACATTGGCATAAATTCTGTCATCAAAAATTGTATATCCAAAAACATTTACTTTATAAATTGATAATACATCAAGAGGAATTACATATTTATATCTCCAGCGTTCATTTGTAGGATCATCAAAATCTGCAATCAAATCTCGAGTTTTCATAGCAAAACGCCATGGGTGCATTGTTAAGATATTTTTTAGTTCTTGGTCATAAAACCTGCTAGCTGATGCGTGATGTGGATTAGATTCTGGGTTTAATGACATTATTTGGGCGTTACCAAGCAATTCAAAAGCCATAGAAATAATCTGTGTTTTAGTTATTGCCATATTTTTTTTCCAAAAAATAGCCGCCCGAAGGCGGCTACGTCATTAAGCAGGGGCGGTTATCGCTGCGACAGTTACATTTGGGGTTACAGCTGTCACGCTGTAAAACCAAATTTCATCTGTGGCCACTATATAAATAACATCTCCTATCCGCAATTGGGTTGCGTAGTCGTTAAAATATGCACTAGCTGCTACAGTAGCAATCGCATCTGTAGCTGATATATAGCCCCAAATCTTAGGAACACCCTCACTCTCACCGCCAGAAATAGGCGCGAAATTTTTGTTATTAAACGTCATAATAAACCTCCTTAAGCTGTTTCATCGCAGTCAATTTTGACCACACCTTTGGGTAATACGTCAATTGCCCCTAAAATTACTTTCGGTATAATTAACCAAGATTGAGATCTGGCGTCCCAATCAGTAGTAACAGTAGGGTTCAATTTGTAGCCCATAGCCATAGCATCATAGTGATAAACAAAACAAGTTCTGATATCGCCTGTTTTAGGCACTCCGCCCTCGGTCATGTCACCAATCCAAATAAACTTGAATCCAAGATAAGAATCTATGGTGCCATTTACCAATACTCTGGTCGTATTGTAATCCGCGCTTGTAACATCAGAATCACTAAGTAAAGGTTTTTGCTGATTGGCGTGTGCTATGACGTATCTATCCTTCATGGGCACGTTTGCCTTATCAAGCAATAATTTTGCTTCGATAAGCTTCTCAACGCTCATATTCGTTCCACCGTCAACAATTTCATTTGTTGTGGTGGAGCCATTAAGAGCGTCAACAAGAATTTGATCTTCTATTCGAGAAATAGACGAAGCAGTTATCCGCGCATAATTCTGTCTTTCGCTAACGTTGACATTTGTTTGCTCGAAAATATCACTTGGTATAAGGGCCGTTTTCTCTTTAAATGTAATTATAGGACGAGTATATGTAGGTATTGTCGCTGCAATATTACTATGGTACGCCCCGCGGTCGTGCAGAACTATCTCACCAGCTACTGGTACTTTGTAAGAGTCGCCAATTAAACCTGTGTATACTTGTGTTGTGTTTGCTGTTTTACGTTCAAGCTGTTGGTATTCATTCGTAAATGCGTCCCTAAACTCTTGAATCGCAATGTCAATTAAAGCCATGATAAACCTCCAAGAATAAATTAAAAAATATTATTTCCTCTTAGAGTTAGCATGGCTTTAAGTCCACGGTCTCAAGAATGGAAAACACTAAATTTGAGCAATGCTCATATAAATGCTTTCGGTCAATCTATGGAAAGTTAGCGATAGACGGTCTTTCATAGAAAATTATCGAAATAAAAATCAAATTTCCGCCGCAGTGCGGCGGATTTTAAATGTTAAACCCCACCTGCAAAAGCTTTACCCCTTGCAATTGGATTAGGTTTTGCAAGTAATTCTGGATGTGCTTCCAGATATAATTCATGAACACTATTAGCGTATTCAGGATCACGCATTTTTTCTTTATCCGCCTGCATTTCTCTTGCTTTGATTTTTAAATCTTGCAAGTTTTTTTGTGTTTCAGCCGGAATTTGAGAAGGTATGCGTGACGAGCTAGATGCTTTTCTTATTATTTTATCGATGAACTTATAGTAGCTATAATCCTTAAGGTTATTCTTAAATTCTTGTATTTCAGCTTCCATTTGTTCATCAGACAATTTACTATCAAGAAAATTATTTTTATATAATATTGTTAAATTTTTAATATCTTCAACAGCATTAGGGCCTATTTTTTCCAATTCTTCTTGATAGTATTTTTTTAATGTTTCCTCATTTTCTTTAGTTAAATTTTTGTCATTATCAATATATATTCTCAGAACATCATTTACAAAATCTTGCGGAATATTATGTTTATGAGCTATTTTAGTAAAATTTTCTAATAGAGGATCCTTTGTATCTAAATTCCAATCCTTATATTCTTCGCCCAAAGACTCGGCGTTGATGGCATAAGACTCGGGGGCACCTTGTGCCGCTGCCCCCAATTTCTTACGTAATTCATTATAAGATTTCGCCTGAGCAGTGATGTCTTTGAATGTTTCGTGATTGAACCACTCGGGCTTTTCCCCATTTCCAGGAATCCCCTCAGCATATAACCAAGTGGATTGATTATCAGTAAAATCAGTAGAATCAGTAGCACCATTTTCTTCAGAATTATCCGTTGTATTAAATGCTTGAGCTGCTTCTTGTAAATTATCCACTATAAGATTCTCCATTATCTTCATGTTCAATTGTATAAATTAAGGCTCGAACAAAGTTTATGGTTCCTTGTCTGAGTTCATTAGAACCTTCCGGCGCACCAGGAACACATATAGGGTAAAAACTATAAATGCCTTTCATTAAATTTATAGCTTCTTTCCCTTCTGGGGTTCTAAAAATACTGCGCAATAGTTTTTTCAATCTCAAATCATCAACGCTTTCCTTCGCTGGTTGAGGTGGAACCGCAGGTTTTACAGGTTCTGGCGGTGGTGTTTTTTTAAGTGCCTTTTTAGGTATTTTTGTTATTTTTTTTACCATTGTTTTTCTCCTTATTTAAATTGCTCCTTCTGGGGCAGGTAACGGCTCTTGTGGGTATGGCGGCGTCGCTGATTGAGCTGCTTGTTGTTGTTGGAGTGCATTTTTTGCTACTTGTTTAAATAAAGCCTCAACCTCAGATTTTGGCTTTAGAAGAGACAAGTCAGCACCTAATTTTTCAGCTATATATCGTGGAAAATCAGATACTTCAACTACAAGCGGGGCTTGATCAGTAAATACACCAACCAACATTTGCCACATTTGCTGAGTATTATTCAAATCATCCCTATCTTGCAACGCAAGCAGAGGTGATTTATATTTAATTTGGACAGCGCGCGAATTATCAAGCTGTAAAGAATAAACTTTACCTTTAACGCGGATGTCTTCTATTAAACCTTTTTTATACAAAATACGAATGCATCTTTCAAAAATTGGAATAACCATTTCCTGAGTTAAACGACCAATTGCAACTGTATTTTTTCTTGAAAATTCTTGATATCTTAATGACATTTCTGTCGCTGAGCGGTTAGGTGTATCAGCTACATCACCCATCGGAGCAGCAAATAATGTTTTTTGAATAATTTCTCTTAATTGTTCAATTGTTAATTGGATAAATTGTGGATTACCTCCGACATCTAATGTTGCTATCTGATCCTTAATCGGCATAGACGCGTCCATACCTAAAACTGCTCCTGGTTCTATTCTAAGAGTAGATGGATTGAGACTTACAGTAGACATCGCCATTATTATTGGTGCCACGTGGAACTTTGCAGATTCTAATTCATATTCAGCTATCTTATTTAATACTTTAATAAAAGGTAATACTTGTAAGATTGGGCCTGAACCGTATGTTTCGCGCGGTGATTTAGAGTATCTAAAAGCTATATACGGATTATAATCTCGCCATTCATAGAATAGATCAGATTTAGATTCATATTCTTGCAAATAATGAAAGTATTTTTTATCGCCAGAAACGTTCGGATAATATATAACTCCTTCAATTAATTGTATTTTTTGCCCTCCGTCAGCCTCTAATCTGCGCTCTAGTTCTTTGGTTAATTTAGCTGCTGGCCATTGTCTAGTAATAAGCCTGATTGGAATATTCCTTTCCTGCCAAAAAGAATCAATAGAACCATTAGCCCCCTCTTCAACTGCAATATAACTTAGAGGGACAGAAACAAATTGTAATGGGCATTCTCCAAGTCGCTCGTCTCCTTCGTTTATTAATAAAACACCAGTTGATATTGCCATATCTTGACAAGATTCATTTAAAGCATTGGACAAATTTGAATCATTTATGTATTGAAAAATACGTGCAGTTTGACTTTGTAAATTTTCATTTACTGATTGTTTTTCATCATCATCTAATTTTTCAGTATCACTTGATTCTTCACTTAATTGCAACTCAGCCCATCTTTTAAATGGTGGCATCAATAAACTTTGCACATTGTTTACAAATTCATTAACCGCAACGCCAGCGGTACCATCAAAAATATCGTTAAAACGACTTTCTCCTTCCGTTGCTGAATAAAAATCATTACGTAAAGGGAATGTATATTTATATGCCTCTGATAGCTGTTGTCGCCATGTTTCAGCATATTGCTGCGCGTCCTGATAACGTTTATGTCTAGTTTCCTGATCTTCCGGAAAGTTCTGTTTTGTATTAACCATATTTATCCCAAAGTTTCAGTGCCACCAGTGGTCGGTTGTGCACCTAATGCCCCCATTCTTCTAGCTTTCATCATTTCCAAGCGTTTTTTTTCTTCTTCTTTCAGCCTCTCTTTTTCGGCCTCCTCTTGACGTTTTTTTTCTTCTTCAGCTTCTGCCCTTGCTTTTTCTGCTTCTTTTGCAGCTTCGCTATCTCCACCACCCATGTTTATTTCTCCTCTACATAAATAATATTTTGCCTATATTTGCCAGTGCGACCCATATATGACAATTTTTTGTACAACTGATAAGGCGTAATAGTCCCTTTTAGGTTGCACCCCAACATATATTGTGCAATAGCCGCACAACTCATAAATAACGGCCTTGATTTTGAAAGCGCATTGATATCAACTGTTACCTCCAAAGTCTTAGTTACTTTGTCCAAAAATGGACGAGGAACTAAGGGAATAATGTCAGCCCATAACAATTTTCGTCCAGGATTGATCCAGCAACAAATGCCGCTAACCCATTCAGTGAAAACAGTGCTACAACCAGATATTGGTCGATGAATTGATACATGTGTAAAACCTTTTTTTAAAAAACGTTTCCACCATGTATTTGGCATGTCTTCAAAAGAAATTAAAAAAGTTACGGGCTGATACATTATTTTTCGCCACTTTTTAAAACTTTATTTGCTTTCGCATGAATACGTTGCATGGCTGATCTTGAAAGCTTCCCCTTTTTATGCATTTGGGTAGCGCGAGCCTTTGCATTGGCTGCATGTTTGCGATCGTTGATGGGATAACCGTTTTTGCTAGGAAGCGCAAAAGCGGATTTAGGCAGTTTTTTACGCTGCGCAGTGGTTAGAACAGCCATGCATTACCTCTCTTTGTTTATCTATAAATAATCTAAGCTTTATGTATATTTTTTTATGGATTATTAATCCATGTCTTCCGTTAGTTCAGCGTATTCTAAGTAATTTGATATTAATTTATGGTTATATTTCTCTTTATCTTCATAAGAATCAAAGACAAAAGCGATATTTCCATCGTCTTGTTGTATTTCTTGCATAGTCCATTACACGTTTATTATTATTAAGTTTATATTGTCACTGTCTTGAGCTTCTGAAATTTTTAATTCAACATCAGAATCAAGCCTTAAACAATCTCTAATCAAATAAGATTGCTTAATATTTAACTCTTTAAGTTCTTTCGTCCAATCTTGTATATTTTTTTTAATAGTATCCAAATTTCGGGACATTGGTCACCCTGCTAGTGAAATCATCAAGATATACTTTCCCAGCCTCGTTTGTTGTAAATAACCTTGGATATTTCCAATAACCGGTACGTTGGCGTAAACTTTGCTCAAAATGATTTTGTTCGCGCCACGTGGCTATAATGGCTGTGCCGATATAGATGGAAATGAATTGAGTTAACCACTCGCTAAGTTCATTATCCGTTGTTATTTTGATTCTTACGTCAGCTATTCCGCCCTTATTGTTCTTATTCAAGAACGAAAGGAAAGGCAGTATAATCTCTGCATATTTTGATATTTTCATTGTTTTTGTTATTTTATTTAATTAAATTTAAAGCCAAGGAGCATTTAAAAAAGCTATAACTTCATCTGTTAACGATGCAGTTTTATCCATTATTTGAATCTTCCAGTGTTTCAATTTCTTCTGCAAGAAATATTTCCGCCTCTGCTGGTGTTATTTCTATTTGCAGCATATCTTTATCTGCTTTAGAATCAAAAGCCCCTTGTTTACAGCCAAAATTATTACCATCAACTTCTGTATGCAGTTCATCGCATATTGTTATATTCGATGAAACATTATTTGATGAAAAGCCCTCCTTACGTAAAATAGTTCTATCAATTATGGTCTGAACTGAATAATTTACGCAATGTTTGCACTGAAACGGCCTGCCATTTATATAATATAGTCTACTCATCTAATAAAACGCCCCCGAGTTCTTTCGTAAGTTTTTCTATAAATTCAGGAAGTTCTTTTATTCCCTCTTCTAACGCTTCTTGCATCTCGGGGAGCAAAACGTTTAATAAGCTTAAGTATACCTGTATAATTCTATCTTTCGGCTGAAAGCCCATACATGCGTGGTGTTTAGCTTCTACATCGAACCATTGAGTCTCGAAATATTCCATAAGTTCACATGTACCGTGGTAATCGTCATCGTCAGATTTGAGATAAAAACGACAGTCAGCACATGTATATTTAAGGTGATTCATGCTCGATACCTCTTAACATAATGTCGATCATTCTATCAGCCCGATCTCTGTTTATATCTTTCATCGTTTCCGGTAAAACATAGTACGGTATATCTAATTGATCTGATATTTTTGTCACACAATCACGCCAGATATCATGTGATAATTCAGCTAATTCTTCACGTATTGCTTGATTCATCGTTATTATTTACCATTATGGAATCAACCAAATTTAATGTTTTGCCAAGACCATATTCCGCGCAATCTTCGTCTTCTTCTGAAAGAAAATCTAAAAGCTTTTGTTTATGGAAATTTCTAACAATATCGCATATATTCTCTTCATTAAAAAGATATTTGCCGTCTTCGCTTTTATATAAATCAACAACTTTTGCGTGGATAGAAAATTCTTTGCGTAGTCTTTGCTTTTCTTCTTCCGCAGTATTACTAGAAAGCAAAACCCCTATAATAGTGTCGTTATTAGTTTCCATCCTAAACTTATGTATATCACATACTATCTTTAATTTTTCTTCACTAATTTTACTCATCGGCTTTGCCCTCTTCTTTTTTATTATATAGTGAGCTTATATATCCGATTGATGGTATTGTATCATTAAAATTTTTTTCGACAATATCAGCTAATCTTTCTGTCGCGCGCTTATGTAGTAGCTCAAAAAGTGGTGACTTCTCTTGTGCCCCCAAATTCTTACAAATATATCCAATAACCTTTTGTTCTTGTTCGCAAAGATCCAAAAAAGGACTGTCTGAAAAATCAATATTATATTCTTTATCTTCATTGTGATTTTTGCATTCAAACGAAAATAAAAATTCAATATCTTTATTTTCCGAATGCGTGGCTTGACCGTATTCTACTGACATAGCGTTATCCCTCATATTTAATATTTTAAATATCGTCACACAGTTCTAATTTCTTTGAGGCGTCCTGCCTCACTCTGCGACGTGCTTTTTGATCCTTAATTATCTTTGATGCTTGATAATAAAGTACGCTAAACAGTATAATATTTTCCACAGCAAATAGCAATCTAAATATAAACATCATTCTTTCTTTTTCTTCTTTCTCGAGAAAATAGATAAGACGGCAAATAATGCATGGCATATCTTTTTAATTAATGATTTCTTCATTTTTTTAACCTATTTAAGGCAAGTTCCTTATTAAATTCTCTACGTATTTACGCGATAATCTTAGTTTAAACTTATCACTCATTTATTTTCCTTTTTATTATCTTTAACTTCAGTCAGTGTTATATTCAGCCAAAATAATTTTAATTCTCTCAACTCAGTTATAACTGAGTTCCAGTATTCAGCTGTATATCCTAATTCCTTGGCAATATATTCTAATAGTTCTAACTCAACTTGATATTGATCTTCAATATTTCTATTCTTAAAACTTCTAGCAGTTTTTCTTATATTTACGTCGCCCCAATCTTTTGATATTCTATTCTCTAATCCTTCCTTTGCTAGCTCGAATAAAATTTCAACATCTTCGGTGCAAAATGGTTCGCAGTATTCCATTACTCTTTTCCTTTTTATTATTATGATTTGGTTATTTTTTCTATTTGTTCCCGTAATTTTTCTTGATCTTCTCGAACGCTTTTAACTTCATCTGAGTTTATCTTTAAAGCTATATTTCCCGTCAACGAGCTGAGCTGTGCGGGCGTAAGCTCCCCCTCCTCTAATAATTTATTTAAAGATTGGAAAGCTTCTTCCGAGGTTTTTCCTAGATTAATAAAAGGGATTTCTTGATCACGAGGAGCCGGGGGGATTAAGCGATCGACGAGAAGGCGAAGCATATCTTTATTGCCGCTCAACGCTAACTGTATGACTTTTTTAACTAATTCCGGAGCGTGCGGCTCGATCATTTCACGAAATCTCGTGCGTCGATCTTTAGCTCCTTTTGGTTTGCCCTTCGGATTTCCAGACTGTCCGGGTTTGAATTGGGTGGGATGTGTCATTTTTTCTGCTTTACTCTGAAAAAATCAGATATATATTAGTTATGTATAAATCTTTATTTTACGTGTTTGATAGAATTTTTTTAAAGAAAACTCTATCAAAAAAACTTATAAACTGCTTTTTCAGCAGTAAAATTTATATTACAAATATAAATAATTATTTCTAAGCTACTTGTTCAGTAGTTTGGAGTGACTATTTGACTCTAAAAATAGTAATTTAATGTTGCAAAAATTTCTATAATTAGAGTCTGAGTTAGTCATACTCATTTTTACTAGAAAATAATAATAACTTCTTTACAAAAATTATAATCTTCATAGTAAAACCAATATAAAATGATGATTCCCTTCGTTTCTTTTCATACTAGTCAACATTCGCGATTATATCATATTTTTAATGTATTTGTCAATAAAAAAAATCAATTTAACATGTCGCAAATTTGTCACAAATGTACAATAAAGAGACAATTTTAAAAATTTTTCAAAATATTTTTAAAAAATACTTGACAAATGTCCGACCTCGGCTATAATGTAAATATAACAATATAAAAAAACAGATATTTTTATTATTTTAAAAGGAGAAATATTATGAATACTTATGATGATTCTAAAGAATTGAAAATAACCAAAACTGATGATGACTATGACGAAGAAGGCAATGAATATATTATAATATTGAAGCGAAATAGTCCGAGTCGTCGATATTATTTGAAAAACGGGGACACGAAACA
>Ga0307377_10008508_pt1 | contig 10395 bp, 8 predicted proteins | sample TR3MG_FD_202535 | JGI IMG/M metagenome (GOLD analysis project Ga0307377, IMG submission 202535) | Soil microbial communities from Risofladan, Vaasa, Finland - TR-3 | ecosystem: Environmental > Terrestrial > Soil > Coastal area > Acid sulfate soil | place: Finland: Risofladan, Vaasa | collected... | reverse complement strand
CTACCTGTGCCTTCGCCCTCGCTCAACTTCACTTCTTCATTGAAGGAATGCCAGAAGAAGGAACAGGGAACAAGGAACAAGGAACAAGGAACAAGGAACAAGGAACAAAGAACAAGGACAAAGTCAACTCGCCGACTGCTGAACCCATCAACTCTCGGGTTTCTCCGGTTTCTCCGGTTTCTCCGGCTTCTCGGGTTTCCCGGGCTTCCGGTTGAACCGGTTCATGCATTCTCCGATGCCCTCCCGCACCCACACGAGCACGGCGTCGGCGGCCAGCTCGCAGCTTTCGGCGATCAATTCCTCCTCCTCTTTGGTGAATCTCGACAGCACGAAGTCAACCCCTTCCATGTACGGGCATGGGCTTCCGATCCCGATGCGGATGCGGGGAAACTCGATCGTGCCGAGGTGGTCGATGATCGATTGGAGGCCGTTGTGGCCGCCGCTCGATCCCCGAGGCCGCACGCGAATCCGGGCGACCGGGAGGTTCATGTCGTCGGCCGCCACCAGCACGTCTTCCGGCGTGCAGCCGAACCAGTCTGCCGCGCGCCGCACCGCTGTGCCCGACAGGTTCACGTAGGTGAGCGGCCGCATCAGGAGCAGCTTCTCGCCGCCCACCAGTGCGTCTTGCACGAGCGAATCGAACCGCTCGCGCCCGGCGCCGGCATTCAGTTTCACCGCAAGGTTCTCGATCACGCGGTAGCCAACGTTGTGCCGCGTGCCGGCGTACTGCCTTCCGGGATTGCCGATACCCACGACGATCTTCATCGGTCAGTTCGGCGCGCAGGCCGTCACGCCTCTTCTTCCTCTTCTTCGCGCTTCTTCTCGCCGATCACTTCAGGCTCCTTGATCTCTTCGGTCACGGGAGCCGCTTCGGGAGCCACTTTCGGCGCGTGCACCGCCACAACGATCTCTTCCGGATCGTTCAGTATCTTCACGCCCTCGGGGGCAACGATGTCGCGCACGTGGAGGAATTCGTTCACCTCGATCCGGTCGACGTCCGCCCGGATGCTTTCCGGGATGGCCATGGGCAGGCATTCGACTTGGAGCTCGTTGAGGTGGTATTCCACAACGCCGCCATGGGCGAGGCCGGCGGGGGTGCCGCGGAAGTCGATGGCCACTTCCACCTCCACCTTTTCATCCAGTGCCACACGGGCGAAGTCCACGTGAATCAGGTAGTCACCGGCGTAATCGTGCTGTGCTTCCTTCACCAGTGCTCGCTCGGTCTTGCCGTCGATGGTGAGGGCCACGAGCTGCACGCCGTGCTGCAGCAGCCGGGCAACGTCGTCAACCTGCACGGCGAGATGCATGTTCGGCTCACTGTGGCCGTACAGCTCAGCCGGGATCAGGCGTTTCAGCCGCAGCCTGCGGACGGCCCGCGAGCCCATATCGGTTCGAACATTCGCCGCCAGCGTCGGTATCGTCGTCTGTGCCATATATGTCTCTCCGTTATGCGATCTGACAGGATCGCATGCCTAATTCGTGTTCAGAGGTTGAATAGCGAGCTCACCGACTCGTTCGTGTGAATGCGCCTGATGGCTTCGGCCAGCATGGGGGCGATGCTGACCACCTTGACGCTGGCCGGAGCGCGCTCGGGCAGCGGAATGCTGTCGCTCACCGTCACTTCGGTGAACGGGGCGGAGTCGAGCTTCTGAACGGCTGCCTCGCAGAACACGGGGTGCGTCGCCGCCACGTAGATGTCCTTGGCGCCGTTCTGCTTCAGCAACATGGCCGCTTCGCACAGTGTCGTCCCGGTCGAGATCAGGTCGTCGACCATCAGGACGTTGCGGTTCTTCACGTCGCCCATGACGTAGCCGACGGCGACGGAGTCGGGCGAGAGGCGGCGCTTGTCGACCACCGCCAGCCCGGCATCGAGCGCCTTGGCGTAGGCTCGGGCGATCTTGATCCCGCCCACGTCGGGCGCCACCACCGTGAGGTCGGGAATCTGCTTCGAGCGGTAGTAGCGCAGGATGACGGGCGCCGCGTACATGTGGTCCACCGGGATGTCAAAGAATCCCTGGATCTGGGCGGCGTGGAGGTCCACCGCAAGCACGCGGTCGGCCCCGGCCGTGGTGATCAGGTTCGCCACGAGCTTGGCGGTGATGGGCACGCGGCCTTCGTCCTTGCGGTCCTTGCGTGCGTAGCCGAAATAGGGGATCACGGCCGTCACGCGCATCGCCGACGACCGCCGCATCGCGTCGATCACGATCAGCAACTCGATCAGGTTCACGTTCACCGGCGGGCACGTCGGCTGGACGAGGAACACGTCTTTGCCGCGCACGTCTTCCTCCAGTTTGACGCTGGTCTCGCCATCGGGGAAGTTGCCGATGGTGGCGACCCCCAGCGGGAGGTTCAGGCAGGCGCAGATATCCTGTGCGAGCTTGCGGTTTGCCCGCCCCGTGAATACCTTCAGTTGGATGTCAGTTGCCATGCTTCGAGTGCGCTTTCCGATTGTTCCGTTGGCCGGTTACTCGGTTATCCAGTTGTTCGGTTGTTCGATTGCCTCATCAGTTGAGTTGAAACCAAACACGCCGCATTGATCACTGACCAACTGGTCAACAGCTTAGAAAGTATCTCAAAACCTCCAACAGGATCATGTAGGGGCACACGGATTCTCATCCGTCAACGGCAGTGTGCCCCCGGGGCGGACGCCGTTCGCCCGTACATCGGGATCGCCTTTTGAGATAGTTTCTTAGCCCATCAACCTGGCTACCCGGCCAGGATTCGAACCTGGAAAGGCAGAACCAAAATCTGCTGTGTTACCGTTACACCACCGGGTAATGCCATCATTCTTCGAGCACCGCCCCCGTCTCGCCGGACGTGACGAGCCTGGCATATCGAGCGAGGTAGCCGTTGGTGACGCGCGGCTTGGGCGGCTGCCATTTCTTGCGGCGCTTCGCCAGGACGGCATCGGAGACCTTGACGTCGACCTTGCGCCCCGGGATGTCGATGACGACGGTGTCGCCGTCCTGCACGAGTGCGACAGGCCCGCCCGCGGCGGCCTCGGGTGATACGTGGCCGATGCTCAGCCCGCGGGTGCCGCCGGAGAACCTGCCATCGGTGATCAGCCCCACCGAGCCTTCGAGGCCAAGCCCGGCAATGGCCGCGGTAGGCGACAGCATTTCGCGCATGCCGGGACCGCCCTTCGGGCCTTCGTAGCGGATGATCACCACCATTCCGGCCTTGATCTGGCGGCTCATGATCGCCTTCATCGCGGCCTCTTCGCTATCGAATACGCGGGCCTCGCCGGAGAACTTCTTCGCCTCGTCGCCCACGGCCGTCTGTTTCACCACGCTGCCGTTGGGCGCCAGGTTGCCGTAGAGGACGGCGATGCCGCCTTCCTTGCTGTAGGCGTTGTCGAGGCTGCGGATCACGTTCGAGTCGCCCACTTCGGCCGCTTCGGCGATCTCGATGATCGACGGCCCGCTCACCGTGGGGTTGTCCTTCAGCAGCGGCCGCAGCACGTTGAGCACTGCCGGAATGCCGCCGGAGTACTCGAGGTCTTCCATGAAATGCTCGCCGACCGGGCGCAGCTTGGTGATGTTCGGCGTACGCCGGCTGATGCGGTCAAACAGCTTCAGGTCTATCTTTACGCCCGCCTCCCGTGCGATCGCCGGGATGTGCAGGCAGGTATTCGTGGAACCGCCGAGGGCCATGTCGACCGTGATGGCGTTCTCGAACGCGGCGCGGGTCATGATCTTGCGGGGCTTGATGCCCTTTTCCACCAGCTCCACCACCCGCATACCGCTCAGGTACGCCAGGCGGTCCTTGAGCGACGTGACAGCCAGGGAGGTGCCGCAGCCGGCGAGCGACATCCCCATGGTCTCGGTGATGCAGCTCATGGTGTTCGCGGTGTAGAGGCCCTGGCAGGAGCCGGCCGACGGACACGCCTCGATCTCGATGCATGCCATTTCGCGGTCGTCGATCTTGCCGGCCCTTCGGCGACCGACCGCCTCGAACGTGTCGCACACGAGGTCGAGCCGCCGGCCCTTGTAGTGGCCGCAGATGCTCGGGCCACCCGTGACGACGACCGCGGGGACGTTGATCCGCGCGGCCGCCATCAGCATGCCGGGCGTGATCTTGTCGCAGTTGGTCAGCAGCACCAGGCCGTCGAGGCAGTGGGCGTTCACCGTTGCTTCAATAATATCGGCAATCAGCTCGCGGGAGGGAAGCGAATAGCGCATCCCGGAGTGCCCCATGGCGATGCCGTCGCAGATGCCGGCCGCGTGCACACCGTGCTCGATGGCCCGCTCCAGCCGCCGCATGTGAATGTGGCCCGGGATCAGGTCCGTGAACGAGCTGACCACGCCGATGAACGGCTTGTGAAGCTCCTCCCGCGGCAGCCCGGTGGCGTACAGCAGCGCCCGGTTCGGGGCTCGCTCCAGCCCTTCGATCATCGCCCTGCTTCGTTTCGCCATGCAACACCTTGCCCTGTCGATATACCTACATGGAAACACGGTCACCACTGGCTTGCCGGTGACCTCGGGCACAGAACACCCTTCGATTAGAGACTGATCATTATAGCCGACATGGCCGGGAAAGTCAACACCTTTTGCCGGCTTTGCGGCACGCGGGTGCGGCAACGAAATATGGTTTTCGGAATCCGGCGTCTTCGCCCCCTGCATGCCCGTTCACGGGCATTCCGGCGGACTAGGCAGTCCGCACGCTTCCGAGCCGGGTGATAGCACCGTCCTTCAGTGTGCGCAGGTCTGCCGCCGATAGCCCACCGCCCAGAAGGATGGTGCTATCACCTGCGGGCGATGCCGGCGGACTCGGCAGTCCGCAGGAAAGCCCCTGAACGGGGCTGTGGGTCGCCGGAAAGCTACGCGGAAAAACCACGATGAATTGGCGGACCCCGGTACGCTGAGCAGGCATTCGGCCGGCAGTTTTTCGCGAATGCTCGCACCGGAAATGCCCAGAAATGTCCCGATTCCCCGTTCCTTTTTGCGGCCGATTCTGATATCTTTCTCGGGAAGCCCATGGCAACGCTTTCGGAGATACATCAATGCCCGATCGCCCGAACATTCTCGTGCTGCTGACGGACCAGCTTCGTCCGTTCGAACTGAGCTGCCACGGGCATCCCGTGGTGAAGACGCCGAACATCGACCGCCTGGCCGCCGGCGGGGTGCGATTTGAATACGCCTGCACCAGCAACCCGGTGTGCACGCCGGCCCGCTCAAGCGTCATCTCCGGCCAATACAGCCGCACGTGCACCGGCATGCTGGGCTGCGTGGGCGACCCTGCCAGCCGCCGCTGCCACTTCCCCGACACCACGCTCGCCGAGCGGCTGCAGACGGCGGGCTACGACGCCGCTCTCGTGGGCAAGTGGCACATCGGCCCAAGCCCGCGGATCGTCGGCTTCGCCGAAACCGTCTACCCGAAGGTGCACCACCTCAACCAGAATCAGCTCTACTTCGACGGCACCGGCCACAGTTGGGTGCAGGAGGGATTCTGCCCCGACTTCGAGGTGCAGACCACGCAGCAGTTTCTGCGCAGGCGCCGCGAGCGCCCGTTCTTCCTCTTCCACAACCTCTGCCTGCCGCACATGCCGTACTTCGACGTGCCCGACCGCTACCGCCGGCGCTACCGGCCCGAGGACGTGCTGCTCCGGCCCAACACCACCATCGGCGGCAAGCTCTACTACGACGAGAACGCCTTCCTCATTTATTACTACGACCACCTCTACTACCGCGAGCACCGCCCCGACATGCAAACGCTGCCCGACGGCTACGACTTGCACGCCCTGACCGCCCACTACTGCGGAATGATCGCGTCGGTTGACGAGCAGGTGGGCCAAATACTGGACACGCTCGCCGACGCCGGCCTCGCCGAGAACACCATCGTGCTGTTCACCTCCGATCACGGCGACAACCTCGGCAGCCAGCACCTGTGGAACAAGATCTCGGTGAACGACGAGGCGATCAGGATTCCGTTCATCGTGTCGTGGCCGGGCACGCTGCGGCCGGGCGTGGTGCGCGAGCACGTGGCCTCGCTGGTGGACGTCGCCCCCACGCTGCTGTCGCTGGCTGTAGGGGCGGGCCACTGTTGCCCGCCCGCATGTGGGGCAGGTGGCGGACGCGGCGTCCGCACGTGCCCGCCCTCTTCGGTTCCGGCGTTCATGCAGGGGCGCGACCTCAGCCCGATCCTGCGCGGCGAGGCGGCCCGCATCGGCATCGGCGAGGCAATCATCGAGAACCTCCGGGGCGAACTCGCCATCCGCACGCCCTCCCACCTCTACGCCGTGATGACGGAGACGCAACACGGCACACCCCTCCGCAAGCTCACCGACGACCGGTTCATGTTCTACGACACCCGCATCGACCCCTACGAGATGACCAACCTCGCGAAGACCGGCGAGCAGCAAGACGTCGCCCGCGACCTGCGGGATCGGATTCTGACGTGGGACCGCGAAACGCCGTGGATGCCGGGCACGCTGGGCGGAACATACGGACAGGGGCCGGAACGATGAGCCGGGCATGGTTGATCAGGTAGGAAAACACGCAGGGGCGGCCGATGAGGCCGCCCCATATTGTTCTCAAAGCGACGATCATGCCACTGCACAGCGTGTGCTCCTGAGCAGGATATTCTCTCTCTGGCGGAAGGTTTTGAGGACACTGAAGATCGCGAAAAGGTCCTGAGGATCATCCACGACGAATTCAGAAGGGAGTACGCCAGCGACATCTGATTGTCGCGGCCGGCGTGCCAAAACAGTTGAAACTGGCATGGAACGAGGCAATCGGGAAACTGACTTCGATCTGACGCATTCTATTCCGCCGGAACGTTTTCCTCCAGATCCTCCCTCACCAGCACAATCACCGCCTGCAGAGCCGAGACGCTCAGGTTTGGCCGGATGGCGACTTTGGGGAAGATGGAGCCGGGCTGCAGGGTGGCCTCGGTGACTTCGCCGATGATGATGTTGCGGGGGAAGGTGGCGAGCTCGCCGGAGGTGAGGCACAGGTCGCCGGGGACTACCTGCCCCCGGAAGACGTGCCGCATGCGCACGGAATCGGGCATTGCGGCTTCGGCCTGCGCACCATCGCCGCCGCGCCGGGCGAATGCCGGCATCTTCGACGACGAGCGAGCGGCAAGATTCACCAGGCGCATGCGGACGGAATCGGCCATGGTGCCTTCCACCAGCGTGCTCTCGCCGGTGCGCTGGATGTACGCAGGAATCTTGCAGGAGGGGTTCGTGAGCAGGTTCACGAGCGACGACGTAGGCCGTGCGACGGCGACCACGCCGACGGCGGAATGCCCCCACACCACGCCCGCTCCCTTCCGCACGCCGTCGTTGCTGCCGCGGTTGATCGTGATCACGCCGGGCAGGAGGGTGGCGTCGCGCCCGATGATCATCGCGGGGATGACCTTCATCTTCTCGGGGCCGGCCTTGGCGAAATCCTCGAACGCCGCAAAGCTGTCGATCATCCGCTCCAGCTCGATTGCCCTGCCCTTCTCAACCGCGAGCAACTGCCGGAGGCGGCGGATCTCGTCGTTTGCCCGCCTGAGTGCATCGGGCTGCGCCTTGCCGGCGAAAACGCGATCGAGCGTTTCCGTGAGGTTGATTAGGCCGCACCGCACGAACGTGGCCGATTCCTGGGCCGGAGCCATGCAGGTGAGCACGGAGCCTTTCATCTCGTCGTGGCGGGCCTGCGGCAGCAGCGTGCCGATGAAGCTGATCGCCGCGAGGAGGATGAAGATGATGTGGAAATACCTGCGGTTCATGGGAAACGGAACAAACCTCGAACACTGAAGATCAAATTCGAATGCTAAGACGAACACTCAACGATCGACGTTCAACTGCCAACGGGCAACGGAAGAGGCACTGGGTGGATTGCCGGCCAATGAATGCTGACCGTCGATGGATGGCGCTGGGCGTGGGCCGTTCGTCTGCCTCTTCAACAGCCGCACGCCGCATCAATAAACGTGTTCGTCCCAGCCTTCGAGGACGTCCTGGAGCTCGGAGAGCTGGTCGAGGATCATGCCGGTTCCGCGAGCGACGCAGGTGAGGGGGTCGTCGGCGACGCGAGTGGGGAGGCCGGTTTTCTCCTGGATCGCCTTGTCGAGGCCGCGCAGGAGGCTTCCGCCGCCTGCGAGAACGATGCCGCGGTCGACGAGATCGGCAGCAAGCTCGGGGCTGGTCTGCTCCAGCGTGGTGCAGATGGCGAGGATGATTGCTTCGACCGGCTCCCTGAGTGCTTCGCGCACTTCCTGCGAGGTGAGCGTGATCTTGGTGGGCAGGCCGGTGAGATGGTGCCGGCCGCGCACGTCCATCGAAAGCTCTTCCTGGAGTGGATGAGCTGAGCCGATCTGTATCTTGATCCGCTCGGAGGTGGCGAGGCCGATCTCGACGTTGTAGTTGCGTTTGACGTAGGAGACGATGGCTTCGTCGAAATCGTCGCCGGCGACGCGGAGGCTCTGCTGGGTGGCGATGTTGCCGAGGGTAATGACGGCGACTTCCGTAGTGCCGCCGCCGATATCGGCGATCATGTTGCCGATGGGTTCGGTGATGGGCAGGCCCGCTCCGATACCGGCCGCGAGCGGCTCGGGCACGGTGTAGACCTTGCGGGCACCGGCCTGCTCGGCGGCGTTGTGAACGGCCTTCTTCTCCACCATCGTAATGCCGCTGGGCACGGCGATGATCACGCGGGGCCGGTACATCCAGTTGCGGTGATGCACCTTCTTGATGAAATAGCGCAGCATCGCTTGCGTGATGTCGAAGTCGGCGATGACGCCGTTCTTCAGGGGGCGGATCGCCGCGATGTTGCCGGGGGTCTTGTAGAGCATCTCCTTGGCCATCTGGCCCACGGCCTCGCCGTTGCGCAGCACCTTGTTGGTGCGCTTGGAAACGGCGACAACCGAAGGCTCCATCAGGATGACGCCTTGGCGGGGAACGCAGATCAACGTGTTGGCCGTGCCGAGATCGATGCCGATATCGGTGGAGAACAGCCCGATGAAGCTCTTGAGCAGGGAGAACATTGAACCCCAGCCGTCCCGAGTGAATCACTCTCGCGTTCTTCCGTGTTCGTGCGAACGGATGCTCGCGTGAACTCAGCGAGAGGGCAGAGCCTGGGAAACGAGGCGACGCGATGCGTCGTGTACAAGCAACCATGCGCGAAGCCGGACGCCTGCACAGTCTGGAGCAGATGACCGGCTTACGCGCATGTGCTCATTATGGCGTTGAACTTCTATTTGTAGTCCGGGCGTTCGTTGCAGGCCCGGAGGCCTTCGCCGCAAATCGTGCAAAACGGGGCCACGGGGCCTATTCGCCGGCGTCTTCTGCGGGGGCTTCATCGGCTCCGGCATCATCGGCTTCATCGGCTCCGGCATCATCGTCGGCAGCGGCATCATCGTCGGCAGCGGCATCATCGGCTTCATCGGCGGCACCAGCGTCTTCGCCTTCGTCCGCATCCGCATCGACGGCATCCGCATCGACAGCCGCGTCATCATCGGCTTCGTCTTCCGTGGCGGCGGGGGCAGCTTCTTCATCGCTCTCAGTGGCTTCATGCGCGGGAGCGGATGCTTCGGGCGTCGGCAGGTCGCGCAAGCGTACCGGCTCGACCTTCGTGCCGCCCTTGTAGGCGTTCAGCTTGGTGCTGTTCATCACCAGGCCGCACAGGAAGATGAGCGCGCTCACGACAAGCAGCACGGTGAACAGGTCATTCTTCGCGGGCATTGTCACTTTTGCCATTGCTGTGTGTCTCCCTCAATCAGAATGCGCCCAGGCGGGTGGTGGCACCGTCGCCGGGCTGAATGGATGAGGGCGTCATGTCGCGGTTGATCCGGGCCGCGCTCTTGGCGGCGAACACCCTGTCAACTTCAACCTGCCCGATGTAGCTGTCGTCGCGATACACGAAGAAGGTGAATCCTTTCTCGACCAAGTCTTCGCTGCCCACGCTGAGCACGACGATGCCGGTCTGATCGTCGACTTCCTCGATCTTGGCTTCGATCTGGGGAGGAACGACGGTGCCGCGGTCGATCACGAGGGATGGCACCGCCTTCTTGTAAGCAGCGATGACGGCGTCCTTGTCGGCCGTCTTCTTCTGCTGCTCATCGGCGGCCTTGGTGAGTGTTTCGATGTTGAGCTTGAGGTCGCCCATCTGTTCGTTGAGCTTCACGAGTTCGGCCTGGGCGTCGGTCTTTTCCTGGAGGGCGGTCTGGAGGTCGGCCTGCACCTTGTCGAGGCGCTCGCGGGTGCTTTCGGCCTCGTTCTGGATTCTCTTGGTATTCTCTGCCAGTTGCTCAAAGGTGCTGTTGAGCTGGTCGTGCAGCCGCTTGGCATCGACGGCTTTCTGTTCGGCTGTCTCGACTTTTCCCTGCATCTCGAGGATTTGCGTGTCTTTCCGGGCGAGATCGCCTTGGAGCTTGGTTACCTCGTCCTCCTGGCTCTTGATGGTCTCATTG
>Ga0307377_10008507_pt1 | contig 10395 bp, 19 predicted proteins | sample TR3MG_FD_202535 | JGI IMG/M metagenome (GOLD analysis project Ga0307377, IMG submission 202535) | Soil microbial communities from Risofladan, Vaasa, Finland - TR-3 | ecosystem: Environmental > Terrestrial > Soil > Coastal area > Acid sulfate soil | place: Finland: Risofladan, Vaasa | collected... | reverse complement strand
GATACTCCTGCGGCCATAACAGGACCAAAACTGTCCATTGTTGTAAGTCTAGCAATCGCAATAACTTACGATTAAGGATAAGAAGACTCCTGTAATCCGTATTAGGTATATTCTCCGCCGACCCTGGTATCAGTTATCCACAAGTTATCCACAATCCGCAAATAATAAATTTTTCCATTGTAAGTTATTTATTGTCAGGGGTTTAGGTCTGTTACCCTACCTTATTTTCCAAAATCCCTATATTTTATTGTTGACAACTTGTGGATAACGTCGATTATTAGGGGGTAGAGTAGTATATAAGATATTCGATGAATTCAGCAGTTGTCGAAAAACCTTACATAACTCAAACTGGATAATTTATTACTTGTAACAAGGAGTGTTAACTCATGGCAAAATTAACAGCCCGTGAATTTCAGGAAAAACACGCAAGGCGTCTCAAAGGGGCGGTTGAGGACGTGCGTAAGGGAATTGATCGAGTTACGGAGAACCCGTGCGAAAAGGCCGCCGCCAAATCTGACAAGATGTTGGCTAATTTGACGGCGGCGGTCAGTAGCGGTAAATGGTCTGCCGGATTGAAGCGGGTTTCCCTGGAGGAATGGAAACGCAAGGCCCGTGACGTGGGTGTCAACCGAATTGCAGCGGGTATCGACGCGGCGGCTGATAAAGTGGTGGCGTTTGCCGAACAGTTGCTGCCTCATATTGATCGAGGTCAGGATAAAATCAAGGGTATGCCCGATGTTACCCTTGACGACAATATCAATCGAGCGACTTCTTTCATGCGTCACATGGCGGATTTCAAACGGACCTAGTTGATAGCTTTGGTCGGTTTTTTTCACCGGGGGCGGTGTTGTCAGCACAGCCCCTTTGCAAACAAATAATTAGAGGTATATTATGTTAAGACAAGCGAATAAAGTAAAACGAATCATTGCTTCGGGTGGCGGTGATTTGGCTGTCCCGTCCGGTAAGTCTTATCTAGTCCGGCGAATTGAGGTTGTGCCCGGCGCTACGCATACCTATATAACCTTGAGTGTTGATCGGGTGACGGTGGGTTTTTATCGGGTTTTAGGTCGGGCGGGTAACCACCTGTCCAGCATTGTAAAAGGCAATTTTGCCACTAATATTATGGATTTTCTGGCTGTCAAGGGTATTAACGTAACGATTCCCTTGGCGGAGGGACAGACCCTGAACATTTCTCATTATGCGGAGGCGGGTAATAACATCATTGTATATGACGAATATGATGCCGGTGACATTCGATCGGACATGCCTAACGGTTCGATGTCGGCTGAATATACTTTTTTGCAGTATATGTCAACATCGGAGACGCCGACCGCTTCCCAGGACGTTTTGCTCGATACTTCTTTATCCCCTGCCGAATTCCCTGATTTTCCCTGTGCAAAATCTGTACCCGCTAATCACAGAATTACCATGTTGGGCCTGGTGGGGCACCCATTTACTACCGGGGCGGCTGGTCCGAACGCTTGGGGCACAACTTTTGTCAAGCTTATTAAAGACCGTGAAGTTTTATTTGATGAGGACCGCAACGGGATTCCTTTTGACGGTCAGGACGCCGCCGCTGTTGCAGACGCCTATATGTCTAATTTCTCTCTGATCGGTAGCTGTACTGATTGCCTGCTCGATACGGCAGTTCGGGCTTATGGCCTGCCTTTGATGTTTGATCCGCCGCTGGTTTTTGAACCGGGGCAGGAATTGAACATGTATCTATCGGGTATTATGACTACCGCCGCCGCCTGGGAAGAGACCATGGTGTCACTGGCGGCGATTTTGAAAGTGCAGCGAATTTAACTTTTGTTCCCTTGCGGGATTGAGGATAAATAATTATGTTAAAATGGAAGTCTCACAAGTTCGGTACTATTTCCAATAATATCGAATCGTTAACGGTGCTGTTGGCGGGTATGCAGGGCAAAAACCGGGTGGTTAGATTTATAACCAGCGACATCGACTCCGATATATATTTACGACTTTACCGGGACGCCGATCAGTGTGTCAATCTGGAGTGTGATTTAATGACGACCGCTGCCCCGCTTATTCCGGTAGAGATTCCGCTGGCAGAAGGTCAACAGCTAAACGCCGGTTTTTACAATGCAGCGGCGGGTGACGTGACGCCTAGTATTGCTATTGGTTACGAAGAAACGTCTTAATACCGGTTATGAAATGGGTTTTATGCCTGACTTTACGGCTTTACGATATTAGCCTGCGTTTGGAGTTCAATACTCGTTGCGTAAAAGCGATAAGGTCGATGTTTTTATGGTTGAAACGTAAGTATAAAAAGCAGTATAAGAAAAAACCGAGGCGATAATTATGCCCAGAATACAAAGACCGTTGCCGTTCCCGGACCTGAAAGCTAAACCGGAATTATCGCCGCTAGTCAACCTGACCGATGATATGAGTCAGGTCCTGGCTTTGTTAAGCGGTTATGATGGTACACAAAGGCGATTGTTGCGGTGTTCGCCGACCGGTGTTTTGCATACTCTGGCACCGCGAACACGGGGAGCGGTGAATGTTTTAGCCGACACAGACGATTATAATTGGCAGGGTTCAAACCTTGACACAACCGAGGTTATGATAAGATCAAACCCAGCTAATATAGGTCTTGTTTGGGTGAATATTGACGTTATTGCCTCTGATGATTCCGGTTGGGTTTTGAGTTCTGGCGAAGTGTTAAACCTTACTTTAAACAACCTTAACAATATACACCTTAATATCAAAAGCATTGGTGAAAAAGTGATTATTTTATATAGTCAGTAATTATGAGAGCAGCAATAAACTATTTCAGACGGGGGATGATTCAAATATGGTATGGGGGGTTAACATCCCTACCCGCAGGCTGGATCCTTTGTAATGGCGACAATGGCACCCCGGATTTACGTAATCGTTTTGTAGTGGGAGCGGGCTGGAGTTATGCCACGGGTACTAGAGCAGGCACTAAAAACCATACTCACGTTTCCGATACTACCCATTATCATAATCTAGCAAGTGGTACTGAAATAGCCAAAGCAGCGGGTACTTTTGATGTTTATACCGATATTCCTGCAAAAGGGTCGGTTACCGGTGCGGCTGACCATTACCCGGAATTTCATGCTTTGTATTATATTATGAAGATATAGAGGACAAGATTATGTCAAAATTATTAGCGGTATTATCCACGGCAGAAGCTGCGATCCTGGCACCCGATCAAAAGACTATCCCAACGGCGATTACGGGTAATTGTCAAAAGTGTGGTAAATGTTGTGTTTTGTGGGGCTGTCCCTTGGTTGACCCGATCACCCACCAATGCCCGATTTATGAAAATCGCCCCGTTGCTTGTCGTATGTTTCCGCAACGCAAAGCCGATATTGACGCCTCCGCTTGTAATGGTTTTAAACAAACGGGTCTTTGACCATAACTAAAAGAAGGGTAGGTTTATTATGAAACTAGGTTCAGACTTTTGGTTTATCCTCAAGATTTTACGCATTATTGTTGAGGTGTTGAGTCAGTTGGGAAAAACCGACAATGAGGATACTCCCGATGGACATGAGTAAGAACAAAGCTTGTATTGTTGTGATTTCCTTTGTATATCCTGACGATGAAACCTTGCTGAAAGTAAAAAAGGCTATGGAGGAATCATTGGTGAACGTGACGGAAATTAAAACCGAATTCCGATTGATCGACGTGAAGGCTGAAAGCCATGGCAACGGCTCTTGAGTGTTATGATAATTGGAAACTTGATTTTGGATATGCCAGTAATTCAATAGAAACGGCTCAAGAATGGCGTGCCCCTTATCCGGGTATGCCCAAAACCAATCTAGCTGAAGTCGTTGCTGCCATGAATGTATTAAATAACGTTTTTGGGCCTGTTATATCCGCTTTAGACCGAATAGTTAATAATGGTTTATTGACTAATCACCTGAAAACGTTATTGTGGAAAGTGGCAGACCGTTATGATAATCCTTTGCCCGGTGGGGAGGAATACGAATTGACAGCAGGTAAAATCATGGCTGCCTGGATTGACGCTGACGCTGACGCTAGAATGATGACGGTAATGACCCTGGATGAGTTGCGGCGTGAGGCATGGAATAAGGAATTTTTCAGCTTTAAGATTGCCCCGCCGGGAGGCGGATAATGACGGACATTGAATCACCAACGACCTATGGTGAACATTATTGGAGTGGTCAGCTTGAGGCACAAAAGGTTTTTGCCGAACAAGAGGAAAAATCGGTCAAGCCGTTTATTCCGTCGATTTTTGCGGACGCCGGAATTCGGGAGGCCATGCCTTTTGATATTCTGGGAAAACTTGAGGGACTTTTGGAATTCCCGGATCCCGGATTAGCGGCGATTGGCGGTCGGTTCGTTTCGGAGATTGCCGATCAAGCGGTTTCCATGATAATGACCCCCGCTTTGCGGAAAACTCAGTACGCTGCTAACCGTCTCTTTACCAGTCTTATTCTATCCCCAGACGCCGCCGCTGCTTTGTGGTTTAGAAAATGGATCCCGGATAGCACTTTCGAATATCGGATTCGGGCTGCCGGTTATGATGCTGCTGAACAGCAACTGGTATTAGCCGCCGCTCAACCGTTTCCGACAATTCCCGAATGGTTTCGATGGGCCAGGTATCATGGCAACCCGGAAAATATCTGGGGCACGTTGTTAGATAAAGTAAATATCGATCCGCGAATATATCAGCAATGGGACTGGTTAACTCAACAATTACTTACTACCGATCAGATTACCACCCTATTTCGGCGGGAAAAAATACTGGAGGCAGAGACCACCGATAAACTTATGCAGGTAGGCTGGTCCAGGATTGACGCCGCCACGGTCCGGGATTTAAGCTATGTGGTGCCCAACGCCATGCTACTTTTGCAGGGTGGTTTATTGCAGGAAAAATCGGTCAGTGATTTATTGGAAGATTTGGGCAAGGGTGATATTCACCCGGATTATCAACAAACCTATCTGGATGCGGTATTAACAAAACCGGCGTCCTCGGATTTGGTAGCCTATCATTTACGCCAGGAAAATGATTTACGGGGTTTAGAGGCAGACCTGACCAAAATCGGTATTCACCCGGATTACCTTGATGTTTATAAAACCCTGGCGAATAGAATTCCGCCCCTGCCGGATATTATCACCATGGCGGTCCGGGAGGCCTTTTCGCCGGGGGTTGCTGCCCGGTTCGGTCAATACGAGGATTTTCCGGCTGAATTCGGCAGGTACGCCGCGCAGCAGGGTCTGTCAGAAGAATGGGCCAAACGCTATTGGGCAGCTCACTGGGGATTACCCAGTGTCACGCAAGGCTTTGACATGTTGCATCGGGGAATTATTGATAAAGCCGATCTGGAAATGTTGCTCAAGGCTCAGGACGTCATGCCGTTTTGGCGAGATAAACTGGTTGCCATGGCTTACAGACCCCTGACCCGGGTTGACGTCCGGCGTATGTATAAATTAGGCGTCTTGACTCTGTCAGAAGTTTATACCGCGTTTTTGAATCTGGGGTATGGCCCGGAAGATGCTCGCAGTATGACGGAATATACCGAGGCTCAAATTCTTGACGAACGGGCAGGCCTGACCACCACCGAAGTAATTAAAGCGTATGTCGATAGATTAGTTAACCACGCCGACGCGGTCGAGCTTCTAGTCATGCTGAATGTTGACCCGGAACACGCTGAATATCTGATTGCTACCGAGAATGTCAAACGAGACTGGTTTCTGACTAATAATAAGATTAAAGCGATTCGCAACCTATACAAACGCGGCGAATATGATGAGAATAAAACCCGTGACGAATTATCTAAACTCAATCAGCCTACCGAACAAATTGATGTGTTAATGGAGCAATGGTGGTATGAGAAAAAAGAGGACGGTGGACCGACCTGGACAAAAGCGGAAACCTTCAAATTCTGTAAAGCCGGATTGATAACTCTGGAGCGCACCAACCAGGAATTGTTGGCCATGGGGTATGATGCCGAACATATAAAACCTTATCTGGAACAATTAAAATGAATGATGCAGATAAACTACGCAAGAATATCAAGGAAGGTAAAGACTTACGTCAATCCATTACGGAAATGGTCAAATCGGTGGCTCAAAAAGTGGATCAGGAACGTCAAGATAAAAGGGTACAATCCAGCCCGAATCCGTAACTTCCCCTTTGTAATATTGACGGCTCAGAGTCTTTGACGTCTGCAAAGTGGTATAAATATCGGTATTTTGTTTGACTAACATACCTTGTAAAGACGGCCATTGTTCCTGACGATAAGAGGTAGCGTCAATCTGTAAAGCATTTTTCCTGATTCCCTTGATGATGGTTTTATCGTCCGCGACATAATCCTTCAAACCATATATAACTATATTCTTGACTTTTTTCTCCACTTTCAATCCTCCTAATTTTATCGGGTCCAGATAAGCAGCCAAGTTAGCATAACCAGTACGGTTAACAAACAGGGAATCGGTATCACAGTAAAAATAGTTTCCTGGCCCCGCCTGCTGAATCAATCGCCAAAGGTATTGTCGGGCGTAGGCGGTGACGTGGGCAGCAATGCCGGGAAAGCTGTGGCGGGTTTCCTCGATCCCCGTCATTTGCCAAAGTTCACCCAATAAATACCGCAACCGGGACCGTTTCCGCGTCACCACGTCGATCACGTCCTCAATACGATCCGGTTCACCGGGAGCCGGTCCGATCAATTCCCAGACTTCACCTTTTTGGCCGAATTTACCATAAAGCGAATTCAGGAAAAACTTGGTATAGGCCTCATAAGTTTTATCACCCGCCGCCGCAAAATCCTGACGTAGCTTATAAAACCGCTCCACAAACGACTTAAAGATATAGGCCTTTTCATAAATCACCGCGTCACCTATTTCCTGGATATGCTTTTGAGCCAAAGCGTATTTCAGCTCAGGGGTGGTTAGTACCGCCCAGAATTCGCCCGTGGGAAATATCGTCCGCTCCCGCCGCAAGGCGTAAACCGGCTCGGTTGTTTGGATTAAAACTTGAGCAATCACCGCGTAATGTTCTAAACGCCTGCCTAACTCCAGCGGTGTCAGGCCGTGAGCTATTTTCCGATAACGGACGGGAAATTCGTTATTCTGCATAACAAAAGGGTACAAACTATTTACATCTAAAATATAATACGGGCCTTGATGCAATTCGCCCAGGAAAAAACATTCAGTCCGACCGCCCAGATAAGCGGACCGCTCCAGGTCAATCGCTTCGGCGTTATTGTGAATGTAGATAGGATAATCCAGGTGAGTTAAGAGATAGGCGGCCATGGCGGTAGAGGCTCGGGTATAACACAACCGACTGATTCTATTGCTTTGTAAGAAATTAGCCAAGGACTTGAAAGCGGCAATCAAGATTTGAACGTCCCGCTTACAGTAGGTTTTCAAAGCGGTAAAACCGACGGTGTCAAAATCGACGGTCAATTTGGCAACACCTAATAAATCACCTAAAGCAGATAACGTCATGGGAAACCAATTACAGGAATCGACGAACACCAAAGATTTGCCTTTGGCTTTTACCTTAATGATAGTGGTCAGGCCTTTGCTGTGGAAAAACTGGACCTTAAATTGAGCAGCGGTCAGATACTGAAACCCCTGACAGACGGTAAAATCAAAGCCGATATTGTGGGCGATAATCCAGGTCTTATTTTTAGTGGGGCAATGGTCCAGGACGAATTGCCAGAAGGTTTCGGGGGTGGTGAAAAATAACCATTCTAATAATTCCTGTCGGTTATGGTCGCTCCGTCGGTAATAACAAACCCAGCCTAGTTTTAGCTTATGCACAATCGAACCGTCCGGCTGTTCTGTGGTAGTGGTTTCGGTATCGAAAAAAAGCACGTGCCGGGGAATGGATAAGGTTTTCTCGGCGGTTAAAACATGGCAAGTTCGATTGATGCTGCTCATATTGCCTGACGATGGACAGCAAGTTCAGGGGTGACGTTAATAATCTGCTGCTGGAGTTCGCCGTACCAGTCACCCCAACTTAAAATGACGCCTTGCTCTATTTCGCCCGGTGTCATGGGCTTATCAGACATAATATTAACAAACCGTTCCTCCATCGGTTCACCCGGACGGAGGCGGGTCTGTACTTTTAATTTGTAAAGATATTCACGGGATAACTGCCAATCAACCTGGGCATATAATTCGGGGGACGGTTGTCGATCTTTGCGGACATATTTCAACAGGCCGGTTTTCTTTTCGATGTTGCCTACATTCCGCCAGTCCGCTAACATGGTAGTACGCCGATAGGCTAAACCCGCCGCCTGCATTTCGGTAATGAACCGAGAGGCGGATTTTCCCGCCGCTAGTGCCGCTTTCATAAGGGGAATAGATGCTGCCCGCCCGATGCCGCCTTCCTTCGCCATGATACGCCTGCCCGATCTGGTTTTGACAACCGCTTAAATCCGTTTAAGTTCGGACGTGAATACTGCGAACCAATTCGTCAAGATTATCTGTCAGAGCAATCACCGCCTGAAAAGCAACGGTATAGCCGGGGTTTTTATCTTCAATCAGAAATAGGGCCTTGGCACAATGTATCTTGATTGCTTCGGTGTTACGGTGAATCCCCTCAAGATGTTCTTTGATTTTGCCCCTGGTATGTTTAGGCATGATTGCTGCTCCTGTGCTTAAAATGGGCAGCAGTGACCGCCGGGGAGGTCGATCACTGCTACCCGGAGGGGAGAAAACTCAACCGCCGGCAATCTCACGGGCAGAATCAACCGCCTCAGAGATTTCAACATCGTAATTAATACCCGCCGCCGCTGCCAATAACTTCTTTTCGAGTTCGGTGTTCTGGGTTCGGTTCAGTTCATAAGTGGCCTTGGTGTCACCCGCTACACCATGGCGGATAATCTCAAAGGCATATTCGGCGTAGTGGTCTTCATGTTTACTTAACCGGCGAGCTACCCGCATACCGATAACCAACAACTGAAACCCTTCAATCGTCACACAGGGGATACCGATGCGTTTGGTGTCCTGCTTCTGGTATTTACCCTCTATCAGTTCAGGTTCGCCAACTACAACCAAGGTAACAATTTCGCCGTCCTCTGACAAAAAACTAACGTCAGCCCCTCCGAATTCCTTCATTTTTTCCTTCCAGCTCATTAACGTCCTCGCTTTCTGGCTCAGATTTATCCGAACCTAATAAACCATCGGTAATAATAACATTCAACTTATTTTCTAGGCTAGACTTACCGCACTCACAAAGGTCTTTAAGTGCATCAAGTTCGTCAATAGTTAACTCGACCGTAAACACATAATCCGTTGTCCTAATCACTCTCATGTTTTGATTCCCTATGTAAAAATTATTTTGGGGTAACATCGTCTTTAAGTAAAGACCCGATATTTAATACTTCCCGCCAGGTATCATCAACCCATTCACGCATCAAAAAAGCGACCAGATAAACCGGGACTTCCCTGATAATCAAAGACTCATTAAATAGTTTATAACGCCTAACCAAATCAGCCAGCTTTTCAGCCTTAACTAGATACTGTACTACATCATCATATCGTGATTCCACTAATAACAGCATTTGTTTTCTCCGTCAACTTTTACCATAGGGCTAAAGTGGTCAATAACGCTAACCATAAGATTTTCAGCCATTGCTTGTCCATAATCATAATCTACCGATGATAGGTTCAGGCGTGTAAAAGGACTTCCTGCTGATTTCGCTCAAAAAACAACGGGCCGTCAGCATAATTGTGCATACGCATTTTGTCAGGTATTACACAACCGGTTAAATGATTCATAGTCTGCCAACTCGCTTGACCATAATAAATCAACTGCACCGCTTTGGGCAATTCACTTTTGAACTTATCTATCGAATCCACATTAATTAAATGGTTGGCAATCGTTTTGCCCGCTTTCAACCTAACTAACCACCATTTTCTATCACCTTGAGACATAACATTTTCCTCTTATAAACCGAGTGACTTGGCGGCGCCTATTGCACCGATCAGAAATAGTCCGAATAACACTAACAACCCAATAGCCAACGATACCGATTTTCCCTCAAACATTATTTTCTCCCATGTGATAAACCAGAGGACAGCGGTGTTTTGTGGGTATTTCGTCGTTTAAAAGGTCTAGGCCAATAAACGACAAGCACGACTCAACCGCTGAACACTCTGGCTAAAAGGCCCGATAATGCACCTGACATCGTCCACGCTGGACGATCACCTGTCCGGCCTATGTAGAATACCATATAATCAGCAGCAGGGCAAGGGTAAAAGTCTAAGATATTCGATAAATTTTATGTTTGGGGTAGAGCAAAAACCATGCCAAAGGGTAGGGGTGGCGAATATCGTACATTAAAGGACGGTTTTTGTCCTGAATGTATTTGTTGTAAACCCTTGGTAATGCAGTGTTTACATATAGTGGACAAAGGGTGTCCGGTGTTG
>Ga0307377_10008506_pt1 | contig 10396 bp, 21 predicted proteins | sample TR3MG_FD_202535 | JGI IMG/M metagenome (GOLD analysis project Ga0307377, IMG submission 202535) | Soil microbial communities from Risofladan, Vaasa, Finland - TR-3 | ecosystem: Environmental > Terrestrial > Soil > Coastal area > Acid sulfate soil | place: Finland: Risofladan, Vaasa | collected... | reverse complement strand
TCTGGGAGATGCTGGGAACGAAGACGGGCGACAGCGACGTTGTACTGAAGATGCTCAATTCGCAAGTCGGCCTGCTCGCCGTCAAGGCGTTCCTGGAGCGGCCTTCCGCGAGTAGCTCGCTGAGCGAGCTGGATAACGTGCTCAAGCTCGTCGATCGCCTCCGCGACTACGGCGGCGGCGGGAATCCGGCCGACACTCGCCCTGGTTGGATACAGTTCTGCGACAGCAAAGCCGGCGAAATTCTGGCGCGGTGGGCTGTAACGTCTCCCGCGGCCGGGCAATTGCTCAGGGCCGTCGCCTCGGGGGCGTTGCCCGGTCTGACCGGCACCCTGCCGGCGCAGAGTGGTGTCGGAGGTCCGACCGCAACTGGGGCGCCGGCAGCGCCGCCTCCCGCGGCGGCGCCAGGGGCCGCGCAGCAGTCGCCGGAGGCAGCAATGCTCCAGAAGTTCCGCGCTCTCCTCCCGCGTCTGCACGAAGCGCTACGGGACCCGGACACTGACGGCGAAGACGTGGCGGTCGCCATGCGATTGTGGGACCCGGAACTGTACGCCTCCCTCATTGCCACGGGCCAGGCCGGGATCGTCGAGCTGCTGCGCCAGATGCCGGACGTCTGGCCGGCCATCGAGCCGCACCGCGAGAGGTTGGACCAGTTGTTAGGCGAGTTCTTCGAGTACGCGACAGCGGAGCCGGAACCAAGCGGGGAAGGGCCGAAAATACAATGAGCTGGTTGCGGCCTCCTGTCACGGACATGCGCCCGGTCCTGGGGCTGGACGGCCGGGAGGTCTGGGTCCCGGTTCCACAGACGGCCGCCGAGCACCCCGCCAACACAGTCTATCTCGGTCTCGCGGCGCTGGCGCTTGGCGCGCTCGCCTGGCTGTCTCCGGAACCGGTCAATCCGCTGGAGCTGGAGGTGAGGCGACTCCATCGCAAGCTGCGGCGCGCCCGGCGGCGGCTCATGGAGCGCGAAGACAGCCGAACGGGTGTCGGGGAAGGGAAGTCGGCCGAATGACGGGGGCGTGCAAATTCTGCGGGCAGCTAATCTCGGCACAACCGGTTGGTGCGGCTAAGGCGCCGGACGTTGAGACACGCAAAGCCTGGGAATTGTTGGCGCTGGGTGAGGAGGCTCACCGGCACCTGATGCGGCGTCATCCTGATGCGCTCCGCGCTGCGCGCGGGGTGGTGGTGTCGCTGGTGCGTTATTTTTCCTTGCTTTGCTTGGTTCTGCAGGATCGGGACGCGGAGCCGGTCGCTGCTGTGCGGGATGAGATTTGCCAGGTGGTCCGGGGCGCAGAGGTGATCTGGGCACGCCGGGAGCCTCCGGGAGTACGCGAGAGTACCGGGCCGCATTGAATCTTCGCCGGTAAGCTACCTGCGCAGCACCGCCAGGCCCCAGCCGAGGACGAAGCCGGCGCAGAAACCCACCAGCCAAGCGGCTAGGATCGTCATGGAGTCGGTTCCCGGCACCCTTACCCCTTCCGGGGTCCTCGCGCGCGCTCTGGCAGCGCCTGGTCAGTCTCAGTCTGCCGCTCCTGCGAGGACCAAGCGCACGGATCTCGCTATCAAGCTTTGATCTGGCCCAGTGGCTTCATGGCTTCCTGGATGTCGCGCTCGATGATGTCCATGGCGGCCGGGATCTCGCCGGCTAAACCGCTCTCGGCTATCCGTCTCACCGCGACCAACCAGGCTTTTAACCAGCCAGCAAGCCCGTCAGGTCTGGATCCCCTCGTCAACCGCTCGATCGCGTTCACCACACAATAGGCTGGGTTCTTGTGGCACGTGTAATCTGTAAATTGACCTGTGCTCGCATGTTTCCGCTTCCTGGCCACAAAATAGCCGTATTCGTAGTCGCCGATCACTAGGCCCTCCGGTAACTCGTGGAGTGCTCTGTCTGGCATCAGTTCTCCTTTCGCTGTTGTTCGAGAAGCCGGCGCTTGGCCTCTTGGAGAACCTGGTAGCCGAAACGCCGGCCTCTTGTGTGCTCATAGGCGGAGGCCTCAGCGCGGTCTTTGATCCTCTCGCCCATTTCCTTAATGAGCCGGGTGACGCGGCGCTCAAACAGCGCCTCCATCTTTCTGCGGTTCCTGGCGTCGTGTTTCGCGGCCAGGTCGCCGAATTTGGGCTTCTCGGCGCTCACTTCAGAACCGTGACCGCGAATGCCAGTAGCGCGCCGACGATCACTCCCACCATGAAACCGAGGCCGAGATCGAGCGGGCGCAGGCGCTCAATGACGATCGGGGGGAGTTCCTGGGTCTTGTGCTTCGGTGGTTTCTTAGGGCCGATCATTGGGGCCTCCTGCCCGGATTCAGTGGACATGACGTCCAGTCCGCGGGAGTGTGGTCGTAGACTTCCATCTGACAGGGCGTGTAGCTGTGGGTGTACAGCGCGCATTGGTTGTTGTGCGCCAGAGCCAGAAAGAAAGCGTGCCTTCCGCCGGGCTCCAGAACCAGTAGGCGCCCATAGAACGGGCAGGCCGTCTGCACAGTGTCCGGAGCTTCAAGTGGTGCGGGTGTTTTCGGCATCATTCGCTCCTTTCAGAACGGTTCTTTGCCCAGTCGGCCGACGCGCCGCAGGTACAACAGGCGCCGGAGCCACTGGGCTTGTGGTTTTTGCTTCTTGCGCACTCTCCGTTTGCCTGGCGGCTCGCTGGCTGGCTGGCAGTTGCGGATAGCTCTGAGCTCTTTCTGTCCGGCTCGCCAGCCGTCGAGCCAGGCGGACCACTCCTCGCCGGTCTGGTAGATGTACTTGCAGAAGTGCACATCGTTGAGGCCAGCATGGTGGCCGTCCTGGTAGGCTCGCCGGCGCACCCGAGAGAACTCGGCTTGGCCGGTTCCGCTGCACCATAAACAGGGTCCGTGTCCGTTGCGCCCGGAGCCTTTGCACTCGGGGCAGGGCGCCGGCCGAAGCTCTCTTATCAGTTGTCGAGTTTGTCCTTGTTTCACGGTCTTAGACTCCTTTCTTCGGGGGGGCTTCCGCTCGCTGTGGCCCGGTTGCTTTGGCTGGCGGTTTCAGTTCGGGCGATTGCGCTTGTTTCAGGCGGGATCGGTAGACCTGGTACTTAAACCTCAGTCGCGTGGGACTGTTGAGGAGCTCCACGTAGTGGGCCCGCTGTCGCCGGATGAGCTCTGTCTGGCTGCAATGGCACCAGGCGTAGAGCTGGCCGTCGTAGGTGATCCCGTAGTCATCGCAGTCGGGACAGCGGTGCTCAGGTTCCTTCGGCGGTTGAAGGCTAAACTCCTCGACGGCCGGAAAGAACCTTGCCAGAAACAGCTCGCGCAAAGCAACCGGGCTCAGCCATTCCGACAGTATCTCGACTGCTGTATTGATGAGCCATTCCGCTTGCTCTACCGGGCTGTAATATTTGCCGTTAAGCTCACGTCCCTGGCAGGTTCGGATCAGCCATTCCGCTACCGCCTCCAGGGCCTCGGGGCGCCTGGGGAATCCATGGATGACTTCCAGCCGGGCAGCTAGCCGGATCGCTGTCTCACTTTGAAGCCCCTGGCTGTTGTTGTTGGGTCTTTCGTTTTCGCTTCTCATGTTGTCTCCGTGCAAAATCTTCGGCCAGCCGGTCAAGGCTGGTCTTTTTTCTTGGTGGCTCCTCGGACTCTGAGAGGCGCCACTCGTCCTGTGTCCGGGCGCACTCTGGCGCCAGACACTTCTCAACCCCTGTCCATCCGAGAATGTGCGGTCTGTGGTCAATGAGCTGGCACAACTGGGCTGGATCAGCGCCGGCTAGAGCACGATGAATTCGTTGTGCTCGTTCAAAGGTCGGTGGAACACCGAAACGGCGCGTGTACTTTTTGGTGAGCGTGGCTCTGAGTCGTTCTGCAGCTTGCTGTTCGGTGGTAGTTGAGTGGTTCTCTTGGTTCTGTCTTGATGATTTTGAAACAGAAGCATCCCGGCGGGCAGGCTGGCCGGCAGCCTGGTGGCCGGGAACCATAGTCGTAGTTGCTACGCCTGCTCGCTCGCCAGCCGTGGGGTCTTTCTTACAGTCTCTCTCTCTCTTTTCCTTATTAATGCTGTCCGCTGTACACGTTACATTTACGGGCTTTTTGTCACGTGTACACCGGACAGATTTTGGGGCATCTTCGACCGGTTTCGGGGTGTGTGCCGCCGTTTCCTGGTCAGCGGGGGTTGCTTCGGCCGACAGATTGGGTGTAGAATCCTCTTGTTTACTTTTTCGGTTCTCTCCTGCAAGATACCGGGCGGCCAGGGCGCGGCGTTGTTCGCGGAAGGCCGCCCGGATCTGGCGGACCGCCATTGCGATCTTGGCGTGTTCGAGCCGGTCGAGGCTGTCCAGCTCGCGGAGCCACTCTTCCCGGTCTGGATGGTCCGGGGGCGGCAGATAACCAGGAAGGCGGCTTTTTAGAATCAACAAGTTGGATGCGTTTTGTCCGTGTACACCGACAACGTTCGCTTTCTGTTCGCCCCTGGGGTCGGTCACCAAATGAAGCCGCTTTTGCTCTTGTCTGACCAGTCCGCAAAGCTTTAACCTGCCGACGGCGTCAGAGACCCTCTGGCGCGGCATCTGCAACGTGCGGCTGATGTCCGCTTGTGTCATTACCCGCGGGGGAGTGACGGGCTGGCCCTTCCGGATGCCGGTCTCTGTGCCGTCGGCCTGTATCTGCCCGAACACCTGCGCGTAGTCGAGTTGTGGGTCTGATTGTCGCCGGAGCGTGTGTTCCAGGAGACACTCGAATACCCTCGTGTAGTGGTCAAATGTCTCAGTTTGGCGGTAGCGGTTCAGGCTCTCGGGATAGACCAGGTAGAACCGGGCGCCGAGGGCGGCCATTTTCTGTGCGGCCCAGCGCGCCTCGCTGGTGATGCCTTCACTCGTGGCCGGTTTCCTGGCCGGCGCTGATAGTGCTGGCGGACTAGCCATTCTGTATGCTCCTCAGTGGTGTGCCGGATGGCTGCCGGAGGCCTCCGGGGATTCGTGGCGTTGGGTTCGCGTCGTTCATTTTTCGCTTTTCCTTGTTTTTCTGCTTTGCGCTGCGCTTCATCTGTGTAAAAATAAAAATGCTGCGTGACCGCGCGCAATTCAGGCGCGGGATGCTGCGACCTCCTGTCGCTTGGTGCTTGCGGCTCCTCGCCCTGGTCAAGTTAGGAGAGGGGTCGTAAGTGGAAACACCGACAGGAGGGGGCCTACTAAGTTGTCGGAAGCCGATACGGGGAGGCCCGGCGGCTAGACAGAGACAGAATGCCGAGACAAGATCCAGCTTCCGATAATAGGTAAGGGGTAAACTTCTTACTTCAGAAAATGGCCCGCCGCAGTTCATGATCTAGACTCACCACTTACGCTGGGTTTCCTGCTCTCCAGCTCCTGTAGCGTTCGTTTGAGCGCATCCGCGAGCTCCTCGCTGTGCCGCTCCCGTATTCGGTGCGCAACGTCAGCAACGGCCTCGGTTGTGTCCAGGACACGCTGAGCAAACCGACGCCGCGCCAGAAATTCTTGCGTCGCCGGGTGGCTCGGGTCCAAAAAGCCAGGGCACGTAAAAGCCTCCCCAGAGGCGAGCAACTCGAGTGCTGCTCTGTAGCGGTCAGCTAGTTCACTAACCTGCATAACTGTCCCCCCCTAGAGGGTCTGCGGATGGGCGGGAAGCTAGGGCAACCCGCCCGTGGATTCCGCACCAGTGGCCGCCCAGTGAGCAGCCGCCTCGATCATAGCTCAACCTGCTGCCGGAGTCCATAGGTTTTTCACTCTAGCACCGTTGAAAGGCCGCAATGAGAATTCCGACTCGGGCCACTTCAGCCGGCCGACTTTGTCCACGTCGCACTGGTGGGCGCGCCACCAGGCTTCGCGCCCGCCGCCCCGATGGGCGCAGAGCAGATAGCCGCGCAGTGTCGTACGGTCGGACTGCTCGACGCGCAACAGCGTCCCGCCAAGCACGTCGTCGGCAGTGGGTTTGAGCTGGACGAGCTCGCCGGGCTCGAAGCCGACAGGCGGGGCGCCGGGAAATAGCCCGATCAGCGTTTCAATGTGCGATTTCAGGCTGGAAATTTCGCCCAGAACAGGGCAAACTAAAGGACAGCTCCTCATAGGAACTAACCTCCTGTGTGGAGTTAGGGGGCGGCATGTTGTCACAGACACGCCGTTCCCGCTTTCATCCTACGCCCAACAAGCAGCGGGATCAACAAAACATATACCGGCTAGGTGATGAAACCCGAAACCTTAAGGCCTTCGGGATGTTTACCTGTAGTCGGCCTGGTGCCGCGGGTTGGATCGGGTTAGAGTGGGAACGTGGCATTGATCGACCAGTTGGCTGAATCCATCGCTCGCTTCGAGGGTTTCTTTGCGCCGGGCTCGCTCGCGGAGCGGAACCGCAATCCCGGTAACCTGACCTGGTGGGGTGACCGTCCGACCAGTGGCGGTTACGCTGTGTTCGATACAGTCGAGCAGGGGTGGGAGGCGCTGCGCCGGCAGATCGAGCTGAATATCGGACGGGGCTTAACGCTGCGGGAGTTCTTTGGTGGCAAAGTGGGCGTGTACCCTGGCTACGCGCCGGCGGCCGCCGGCAACGACCCAGAGAGCTACGCCTCGTTTGTCGCAGGGCGGACCGGGATTCCGCTCGATGTTCCGCTGGTGTCGGTGGAGCCGGGCAGTGTGGAGGCGGCCTGGTTGTTGCCTCTGTCTACGGCTGGGTTGCCTGGTTGGTTGCTCTGGGTGGCGATCGGAGGCGCGGCGGTGGTGTTGGCTCTGCTGTTCCGGCGTTAGAGCCGGCGGCGGAGTGTAGAGTGCGACACACCGAGACGCCGGGCTGTGGCCCTGAGAGAGAGGCCGCCGGCGCGCAGAGCGCGCGCCTTTTCGGCGTCGAGGACTCTCGGGGGCCTGCCGATGTGCTTGCCTTTTTTCCTTGCGGCTTCCAGGCCGGCCTTGGTGCGCTCGCTAATGCGTGCGCGTTCCGTGTTGGCGATCGCGGCGAGGAGTCCGATCACCGCATCGCGGAACGGGCCGAGGGAGTCGAGGTAGGGTTCACGGTAGCTTCGGAATTCGGCGCCGCAATCGGCGAGCTGGGTCAGAGTCGATAGTGTGCGGGCCGTCCCCTCTCTGCTCAGACGATCCAATGACCAGAACAGCAGTACATCCCATTTGCGCCGGCGTGCGTGTTCGAGCACAGCGGCGAGACTCGCCCGCTCGGTCTTTGCTCCTGACTCTGTGCAGAGGTAGCGCTCGACGACTTCGTAGCCTTGCGCCCTGGCCCACTCCTCGAGCTGTCGCGCTTGTGGCTCTGTGCTCTGTTCGGAGGTTGAGACGCGGGCGTAGATTGCAGCTTTCAGCACCAGCTCGGGACTCAGAACGGCACGCCCCATTTGTCGGTTCCGTGCTCGCGCCGCCGCCGCCGCCAGATTTCTTCCGCGAATTCCGAACGCTGCGCCGGCGACGTCGCCCGGATCATCTCGACAGCATCGCGCACGTCACCAGGCAATTCACCTTTCATCACGCGGACCGCAGAAACCCATGCGCCAAGGCTCCGGGCGCCGCGGGCTGCCGGGTTGAATTGTGCCGTGCGTTTGCCGATGCGTGCGCGCTTCATCGCCGCCGTGGCGAGGGCATTGCAGGACCGGCAGGTCCACATCAGGTTCTCCGGCTCAGTGTGCTCCTCGTTGCGCTTGTCGTTGCTACGCCTGCCGCACAGTCCGCAGATGCGCGGGCCGGGCGGTCGGAGCTCGGGCTGGTTCGCCCGGTAACGCTTCGCGCGGTCAGTCACCAGGCGTACGGGCCTGAGGCCGCTTGGCCGGGTCGGATCAGGGATGGTACGTGTTGGCATCGCTGCTCCGTTGTTCTGCCACAGGCTCAGAGTCCTCCTTTGGGGTGCATTACCACACTGACTCGTCCCACGGATGGACAGAGGTAAAGGAACCGTTCGGGCTGAATCTCAAGCCCAACACCGCAGCGCCGAAAACGCTGGCCTCCCAGGACTCGAACACGACGGTGCCCTTCCTGTTCGCCGACTGGGGGAACCTGTCAGGCAAGGCGAAGGCCGTGTGGGCAAGAGGACCCATGTAGAACTCTTCCTCATGGAACAACGCTCCGTTCTGGCCATAGAAGTGGACCTGAACTTTCATGGTATCCCACGAGGATGGATTGGCAAGGGCCACGCCCATTACGAACCCGTTGGCGTTGTCGAAGACCAGAAACTTGGTGTTTCCATAGGGGCCGTCAGTCGGCACGGTCGCCTCTACGTCGTTGCGGCCGGGCACCCTCTGGCGGAAGATTGCCAGCCCTTGCACATCGCCAGGAGGGCCGAAGCTGTAAGGCGTCGAGGCCATTTCTGCCCAGCCCCAAGACGAGGGTACCTCTGGCCTGTAGTCCGTTTCGAAGCTGGTCGAACCCATGGGCGGCAACGTGACGTCGACCGTCTCGTACATGCCGCCGAGACAGGGCACCCTCATGGGTTGGCCGTCATCGGCGTAAAACTTCAGGAGAAACTCTTCAGTTCCCCGGGTCGGGTTGAAAAAGAAAAAAGTGGTCTTCCACTCCATAGCGCCAAACACGATGTGCGGGAAGACGTGATCGTAGTACTGATGGATCTTGTTCTTGTCAGGTTCAGCGGCTTGCGAAGGGCTGAGAACCGCCAACATCAAAGCAATCATAAACGGTCTCATGCTAGTCGTCCTTTCTGGAGACGCTCGCGGGCGCGTCGCGCGTTTTCATTCGGCGTCGGCCGGAGGCCAGGGGAGCGCAGTTTCGTGGTCCGTTCTCCGATTCCGCTAGGACGATAGCACAGCCGGAGCGGGCTTCACAAGGGACCGGTTGTGGTCCGGGTTTTGGGCGGTCTTTTTCCTTGTGTTTGCTTCGCCCTCTCGGGCTGGCGCCGCTACCGGTTTTGGTACGTCGTGACCGGCGGGTTGTAGGGCAGCTTCACAGAGCCGCCGTTCGGGTTGCGGAAGTGCGCGACAAGCTGCAGGATGCCCTGCACCGCGGCGATGCCGCCAGCAATCGTTGTCGCCCAAAACTCACCGCCGAAACCGTTGGACGCGGTCACGGCTGCGAGCACGGCGATAACGCCGGCGAGCAGGTTCTTTTTCCAGGTAAACTTCACGATATTGGCCTCCATCGGTAGTAGGGCACGAACAGGCGCATCGCAAGTTCGTTGCGCCAGCGTTGCCCGTCTGGATCGGTCCAAATGTAGCCTTCTGGGTAGGACGTTGTGCCGGCCGCCAGGCGGCACCGGGGATCCCCGAGCAGGTCGTAGTTGTCGCTGAGCGGGCTGGCCGCCTGCTCGGCTTGGGCCAGTGTCACCGCCGAGAAACCGTGCAGCGTCTCGCCTGGCCGTTGGACCAGCGCCGGCAAGGGACCGTACCACAGGAACTGGCCGTCCGGCTGCCTGATCCAGATATTGACGTTGCCGCTCGGCTTCGCCGTAGCGAACTCGTAGTGGACGGCGCCCGTCCACGGGTCGAGCTCGCGGACGCTGCGCGGATTCACCCCGGCGTAGAGCGTGCCCATAATCTGCTCCGCGGCCACTTGGCCGTAGGCCGCCGCGAGCTCTTCGGCTGTGGGAAGCTCGGGAAGCGGCGGAAGCGCCGCCCCGGTCTCTGATTTCGTTATTGTTGTCGTCATGTTAGACTTTTCCTGTCGCCGCTCATTCGAGTAGCTGCCCGATGAGATCTCTGGTGAGCAGGTAGACCGCGCCGGCGGCCAGCAGCAAGATGAACCAGTCCGCTAAGCCGTGTTCCGGCCACTGAAAGCTGTGGACGGGTTCGGCTGTCATACTCTGAGTTTCCTGCGGCCGCCGGTGACCAATTCGCGACGCGCAGCGGGTGCCTGCCGGCGGCCCGATGCGTGACCGCGGCCGCGGCCCGGATGGCCGCCGCCGATCACCGGGCCATGCAACCAGAAGCCTTGTTTCCCGCCAAGCTTGAGAATGTACTCGACGACGATCTGTGTGGCCCTGACCTTTGCGGTCGTCGGCGCTTCGACAACTTCGACCGGCTCCTGAGTGACGCGCACCTGAGCCGACGTCGGAGCCTCGACGACTTCGACCGGCTCCTGAGTGACGCGCACTCCCATGTCAGCTCACCAACTCGCTGCCAGGCTGCGCGGCGTTCAGCCCCGCCACTGTCCAGGGCAATCCAGTCGCGGGATCAGTCTCAAGGACCTGCCGGTCGTACTCGTAAGAATCCGGCACACCATAGGCGGCGCCAAAATAATCACTGGCGCCGGAGCGCGTTAGAATCCGTGTCGTCCGTGCGCCCGCGTCGTCTTTGCGCTGTCGCGCGAGGATCTGCACACCCTTGATTGATCCCGTCAGCGTGATAGGCTCCAGCCCATACGAGTCCTTCTGCCCGGGCGTAAGGCTCGACACATAGTCGGCGTCCTCATTCGGGAATTGCTCATCGACGCACTCGTAGTTCTGCCCCGCGCTCGGCGTCCACTGGGAGTAGTAGCCGGAGG
>Ga0307377_10008505_pt1 | contig 10397 bp, 14 predicted proteins | sample TR3MG_FD_202535 | JGI IMG/M metagenome (GOLD analysis project Ga0307377, IMG submission 202535) | Soil microbial communities from Risofladan, Vaasa, Finland - TR-3 | ecosystem: Environmental > Terrestrial > Soil > Coastal area > Acid sulfate soil | place: Finland: Risofladan, Vaasa | collected... | reverse complement strand
TTTAGCTCTAACACTAAATTCACGTTGATGTGAACCCAGAAGAAGGAAAGAATAAAAGAAACAAATCTAATATTGCATACAATGCTGTAATGGGTATGTTATGTGGTAGTGGATTTAGTGTTAGAGCTAAACCAATAGCTTATGCAGCATCTTGTGCTGCTGACTACCTAGTTAAGTAACAAAAAAGGAACAATTAAAATTGTTCCTTTTTTTTATTCATTTCTTTTTGTAATTTATCTATATCAATATAATCAAATATTTCTATACCATATTGTTCTTTAAAAAAATTATATATTATTAAAAGACCATTATTTTTCTTTTCTATTGATACATCTTTCATTTGATTTAAGAATCTTTTTATTTGAACATCATTTGGATAAAATTTGTCTATTGGATTTCCTATTTTATTATTTTCACTATTAATCATATACATAGGTATTCGTGTTTTTAAATAACGTTCAATTTCTTCTTTTGTGTATATTTCTTCTGGAGAATTTATTACTTTACGACTAATTAAATCTTTTATCACATCTACCATATTATATGAACCTAATTTCTCTTTTAAATCTTCTTTTATTTCTTCTAATGTATAAACTTCATCATAAGATGAAATTAGTTTTTTATCTAATAATTCAAATAAAACTTGTATTTTAGTTTTGTGTTTATCTTCAAGGCTTGTTTTTATATCATCAATACTTTTAGAAACCATTTTATCTCTTATAGATTCTGATATAAATTTATTATAACTTTTCATGATATTATATATTAAAATAGAAAAATAACATAAAAGGAGATTAAATATATAATCTTATGGTATGTAACATAAGAATAAATTCCGTAACAATTGATAATTAAACATCATTTTGTTGCGGATTTTTGTTTTTAAAAAATAACCCTCTATGAAAATATATGGCTAAAACTAATGGTAAACGCAATGGTAGTAATGGGAGTACGAATACAGGAACAATAGAATTATTACCGAATGAAAACCCAAGATTCACTAAAGATTACGATGGAACTTATGGGAGAAGAATTCATATTAAATGTAAAAATGAATTCCAAAAAGATTTTATAAAAACAATTGATAATAATGAAATTATATTGTGTAATGGTATGGCAGGAGCTGGTAAATCATATTTATCTTTATTAAAAGCATTAGATTATATTCAAAGAAAAGATAATTCATATAAAAAATTATTTATAATGACACCTGCGGTTGAATTAGAAGAAAAATTAGGTGCATTACCTGGTAATCTACTTGAAAAGTTACATCCTTATTTATTTTCCAGTTATTATTTAATTGATAAAATAATTGGAAAAGTAGCAAGAGAAAAAATGGTTACTGAACAAATAATACAACCAATGGCATTATCATTTTTAACAGGTGTTAATATAGACGATGGGATATTAATATTTGAAGAAGCACAAAATTCATCTGTCAAACAAATGAAAAGATTATTAACAAGAATTGGGTATGGTGCTAAATTTATAATATCAGGTGATTTACAACAAGTAGATAGATTTAGAACTATTGAAGAAAGTGGATTACATTACGCAATGAATAGATTAGATGGAATAGAAGGTGTTGGGATATATGATTTCCCACCTAATAGTAGTGTTAGAAATCCTATCATTAATAAGATAATAGAAAAATATGACTAAAAAAGAAAGGGAAGTAAATCTTCCCTTTTTTAATTTATCTTATGTCCTTTATTAATTAAATATTCTTTAATATCTTTTGCAACATCACCTGGACCTTCTTTACTAAACCCTTGTGATAATCTTTTTAGAATATATTTATCTTCTATAAATTCTGATTTAGTAAGGGAAGTAAAAAACTGATTGTTCCAATAAACTATCTTATATACATCAATAACAAAACTCCGAACATCTTCACTAGTTTCGTATTTTTTCTTATTAAATAATTTAATTACAAAGTCTGTGGACAATTCATTTTTATACTTACTTAGAAATTTATAGACATCATCATTATCTTCAAATGATAATGATTTTATTATATCTTCCTCTGATTTAGGTTTCATTTGATCAGTAAGACCTTCTTTGATATATTCATTAAATTTCTTAATCATTATTTATCTTAAAACACTTTTTTCACCACCTGAATTTTTATAAGTTTTAATATTATATTTTTTCTTTGAAATATATATTCTTGCTTCATCATACTCTAAATAAATACCATCTTCTTTATATCTCAATCTATCAACAGTATAACTAACTTTTCTGTGTTGTTCTATTAAAAATTTAGCATCATCTTCTGTTAATGTTTTACCAATCTGCCAATCGTTATCAAATACAGTATATCCTTTAACACGGAATGATATTTCTGCTTCTTTTGGAGTAAAATCAACACCTAATTCTGTTAATTCTTCCATTGTTTTTTCATATTCATCATATGATATTCTGAATTTATCCTTCCATAATCTTTTTATTTCTTCGGGTGGAACAGGAGTCATCTTATCTCTAATTGATTCATTGTATTGTTCAAAACGACTAATCATATTTTCAGTTGTAATTTTTCAATATTTATATATAAATAAAATTATAACGCTTTCTATTATGAAATTGTTTGAATATGCTGACAATGTTACATTACCTGATGGTAAAGTCTTATCTATGAACGATGCTAATTCTTTTCCGTTTATGTATATGAATGACAATTATTTCTTTTTGGGAGTTGACGGTGGTACACATATTGGTTCTATTGAAGATTATTTTAATAAATTAGGTAATGAAGAATATAGAGAAGCAAGATATAGTGGTAATCCAGATGATTTAGATGATTTTTTATATGAAGTTTTAGGAAATGCTACATTTACAGGTAGAGCTTGGATAAATGATAAAGTGATGTCTTTTTGGGATTTGAATAATGGTGCAGGTGATAGAAAAAGAATGAAAGATATTGTTAAAAATTTAGAAGAAGAACTTAATATTAAAATTGATCCTAAAGAATGGTGGTTAGAATTTTCAGATACACAAGGAATACCATATTTTGTAATATTAAATGATTTTATTGAAAATAACGATTTGAAATATGGAATAATAGATGAAGATGATAAACTTCCTGTTGAAGTAGTAAAGGCATGGCATCTTTTAAATTCACAAGAAAAGTTAAGATTAAAGAAAGAATACGGGATGGATAAATATAAACCAAAAAGAAAACCTTTAGCATGGAAACAAGCACTTCTTAAAAGTGAATCTTTACGTGATAAAATGACACCTGTTCCCGAAGAAGAAATTAGAAGAAAAGTAAAAGATGAATTAGGTGTTGATGATGATGTAATATCTGTGAAAATTTATAATCCACATGGATATAAATTAGTTGGTGGTAATGGTAGTACATTGAAAGAAGAAAATTATAGAGTCCATCACCATAAATTAACAGGTGATGTTGTTAAAATTTATAATTTTTTGATAGATTATTATAATATTAATCCAGGTGATAGTTTACCACAAAGTATGAAAGAACTTATAATTAAAGATGATACACCACTCACATACACACGTAAAAGAAATAGTAATTTTGTTCAATCTAATGAATCATTAAGAAATAAAATGAAACCGAAATCTAAAGAAGAAATTATAAAATCAATTTCATCACCTGAATCTAAATTAACACCCACAGAAAAATTCATGGAAGCTTCTCGTTATGGTATTTTATCAATTGTTAAAAAAATAATGATTGATGACGATAAAGATATTCTTAAATATAATGATTATATTCCTTTTTATTTGGCACTTGCTCATGGTCATATAGATATTGTTAAGTTTATGTCAGATTATATTGATGATGAAGAAATTATTAAATTTGGGATATATATATCAAAAAAAAATAATCAGATAGATATTTTTAATTACTTAAATACATTGAAAATTAATGAAAATAAAATAATTACATTATTTGAAGATTATGTTCAATATTTTAATGTGAATAATCACAGATATTTTTTTGAAGTCCGTGACCCAAAAGATAATAGAGGTTATAGTGTTGGTTGGGGTGTAGGTAATATTCAAGATGATAATATATCTAAGTTTAATAGAACCGATAGATATGAACAGTTTAAAGTATTTAAAGAAGTAAAAGAAATATTTATAAATTGGTTTAATGAAACAAAACCCGAAAAATTTTACTTTAGTGTTCCTGGTAGAAAACGTATGGAACTTTATATTAATTTTATAAATAAAATAACAAATAATGATTTTGATTATAAAATAGTTGAAACAGATTATGATTCTTTTGATTTGAAAGAAACAGAAGTCTTATATGTATTGTTTACAAAGAAAATAAATGAAAGTCTTAGGAATAAGATGATACCTAAATCTGATGAAGAATTAAAAGATGTGTTTAATGATAAGATTGAAAATATAGATAATATGACATACGCAGAAATTAGGGAGTTGTGGTTAATGGCTGATGAACAAATAAGAAAACAAATTGAAGATAAATTTAATTCAAAAGAATTGAAAGCGTTTCAAGCTATATTACGTAGTCATCATTTAGAAGATTATAAAGGTAGTGAATTAGCTAAAAAAGATGAATGGATGGAAGAATTATGAAAAATATAAGGAAATATGAAAATTTTGATGTATCTTTACAGATTAACAATAATAAAGATATGGTGCAAATAAATGAAAGATTTTCAGCTAAGATGGATCTTCCACAAGATGTAATTGATTTCCAAAAATTATTTGATAAAGCAGGATATAAATTATATGTAGTGGGTGGAGCTGTTAGAGATTTTCTTATGGGTAAGAAACCACATGATTTTGATATGGTTACTGATACTACACCTGATAATGTAATGAAAGTTCTTAAAGATTATAGAACAGATTTACAAGGTGTTCATTTTGGAGTTGTTAGGGTATTTACAAAAGATGAACCAGAAGGATATGAAATAGCTTCTTATAGAAAAGATATTTCCAAAGGTAGAGATACTAAAGGAACAGATAAAAAAGTTGAAATTGGTAGACACATAACAATAAAAGATGACGTTAAACGTAGGGATTTGACTATGAACGCACTTTTCTATGATATTAAGTCAGGTGAAATTGTCGATGTTGTCGGTGGTAGAAAAGATATTGAAAATAAAATCGTAAGAGCAGTTGGAAATCCTCAAAAAAGATTTAATGAAGATAGACTTAGAATTCTTAGAGCATTAAGATTCGCTGCCATTACTCATAGTGAACTTGATCCTAAAACGGAAAAAGCAATTAGAAAAGATAGTAGATTATTTAATATATCTGATGTTGATGATGTATCAAGGGAAAGAATATTTCTTGAATTTAAAAAGGTTAAAGAAAAAGCAAGAAAAAATGATGACCCTATTATTATAAAGAAATTTGTTGATATGTTAATTGAATATGGGATAATGGAACAAATATTCCCTGTTATTACCAAACATAAAACAATTAGACCTACTACTTATTTGACAGTTGCAATAGCTCAAGTATTGAGAGATAACGAAGTTACACCTCAATTTAAAAGGTTACTTATTGATGCTAAAATACCAACAGATTTTGTAGAAATAATTTCATTTCTTATTAATTTATACAAAAACGGTGTTAAACCAGAAGATGTATATGAAACATATAAACAAATGAAGAATAAGGAGGTTAGAATGGATATATTACAAGAGTGGGTAGATGTTATGGGTATAACAGATAAGTCCGTTATATCGTTCTTAAAATACGAACCAGTGACATCTGGTGGTGAATTAATGAGTGCTGGATTCAAAGGTGCGGGTATTGGAAATGAAATGAGAAGAAGAGAGGGAGAAAGGTTTAAAAAAATGTTAAAAGAATCATTTATTATTGAATCTTTTGATAAGTACAAAAAGAATAATAATTAAATGAAATATATTAAACCATTTAAATTATATGGAGTATATGAAAGATCAGATATTCACATTTATTATCAAGATATATTAGATAAAATTTATAATAATGATATAAAACGTATTTATACATATTTACATACAACTAAAGAAAAAGAAGTATGTGAAAAAATATTAAAAGAAGGATTCGAATTTTATGAGTTTACTAAAACTGTTGATGAAATATCGAATAATTTTGATATTTTTTCTTATAAATTAGGAATAAGAAAGCATTATGGTAAATATACAATTGTTATACAATCACTTAATCAAATTGTTGATGGTGAAGATATAACAATCAAAGAACCATTTATTAGTGAAGAAGGTGATATAACATTTACTTTATCTCCGAAACATGTAAGAGGGTATTTTAATAATGAAAATGGGGAATTTGTAGAAAATCCAAAATTCGAATTATCATGAAAAACTATTTAGATTTCATAAACGAAGAAGTTGGTCAATTATTAGTTGAACCATATCCTTATCAACAAACAACAGATGATAAGTTAGCAACATATTATAAATTTACAACAGACGATGATGACAAATATGTTGTGAGATTTTTCCATATGGGTGAATTTCAACATAAAGAAAAATGGATGGGTCATTATAATGTGGAATTTGTTACAGGTGGTGATGAATATACCGAGGGTGATTCAATTGTAGTAAATAAAGGGAGATTTTATAAGGTGATGTCAACAGTTATTTCTATTATAAAAGACTTTGTAAAAGAAAAAGACCCAAAGGTATTAAAATTTAACCCTGTATCTAATTATAAAAAGGACAAAAGACGAAAGAACATATATATTAGATATATAGAAAAAATGTTACCAAACGACTATAAATATAAAAAGTCGTTCTTTGGTGATGCTTTGATTATTACAAAAAAATATTAAATTATGAAATTATCAGTAAAACAATATACTGCAGCAGTAGATAAATTGAAAGCAGAAGATCCGATAGAATATTCTGAAAGCTATTTTAGAAGTTGGAATCACGAAACTGTCCGAAAACCTTTTGTATTTAAAACATGGGATTATTTGAAATTTTTATATCCGACTTATTTACAAAAAGTAGATGATAAAAGATTAAGATTATTTGATGTTCCTGGAGATCCCAACCATTATTCGATGTTAAACTATTTAGCGTCTAACCATACAGCATTTTCAATAATTGTTAATTATTTTAATAATAAAATAATTGAATCTGCAAAAAAAGGAAAATTGATTTCATCCAGACAATTACAGTTTGATAAAGATGGAAAAAATTGGGTGAAAGAAATGGCAGTCTTTCTTACGTTTTATCAAAGATATTTTGATGAAGTTTTAAGACCAAAACCAAATGGTGTATTTGAACATTTAATCAAAGTATTAGAAATAACAAATAAAAGAGGTTATCTATCAGAAGCAGAAATGTTGAAATTTCTTAAAAATGTTTTTCCATTGGCTAAAAACTTTAAAACTGGTGGTCACGGACAAACAAGTGATATTGAAGGTGGTGTAGATATTCAATTTGATTTAAGGGGTGAAACTAAAACACTTCAACAAAAGAGATGTAGTTATATCTATAAAGGAAAAAGAAATTATTATGTAAATGGTGTAGGTGGTATTAAGTTATATAAAACTTCATTTTATGGTTTCCAAACAGCGGATAATAAATTATACATTTTTGATAATGATAATAGTATAATGATTAAAGACTATAATGGAAATAAAAAATATATAATTCCACATAGATTAAAAAGATATGATACAAAAATATAATATTATGAATGGCTAAATTATTTTTTAGGTACGGAACAATGGGTTCTGGGAAGTCGCTTGATCTTTTAAAAGTGGCATATAATTACGAAGAAAATGGAATGGGTGTGTTGATATTAACATCCAAAATAGACGATAGATATGGACATGATATAGTTAAATCAAGAACAGGGATAAGTAAAGAAGCTATCGGGATAAGTAAAGAAGAAGATATATATGATATTGTAGAATATAAGAAAAATGTAATGGGTAATAAAATTAATTGTGTGTTGGTGGATGAAGTACAATTTTTTACAGAAAAACACATACACGAATTAGTTAAAATAGTTGATAATCTGAATATTCCAGTAATTTGTTATGGGCTTCGTTCAGATTTCAGACTAAAACCATTTGAATCATCTAAACATTTAATGGCAATTGCTGATGAATTAGAAGAATTAAAAACTATCTGTTCAGAATGTGGAAAGAAGAAAGCTAATGTAAATGCAAGATTTGATGAAGATGGTAAAATAGTAACAAAAGGAGATAAAATAGAAATAGGTGGTAATGATAAATACCGTCCGTTGTGTAGAAAGTGTTGGGATGAATTAAAAAAATAAATGATTATGAAAAAATATAAAAATAAAATAGTTTTTGCATTTATTTTAATATCTGTTTTTTTATTAGGATATTTGGTTAGTTCATTAATACACAAACCAAATTATCAATCCAAATATATTAATGAAACAACCATATTAATATCAGAATATTCTGAATTATCAAATGCCATTGATTCTATTGAGAATTTATCAGTATCTTTTTATGATACTGCTAATATAGAAATGTTACATTATGTTTTAAAATATAATGATAAAGATATTTCCAAATTTCCAAATTATTATGTAACTAATTCTCATGACACAATAGAATATAATAAAGAAAATTTTTTTTATTATGTTGCTATGTACGTAGTAGCAGAAAATTTATTAGAAACAAGGAAACATATCATAAATGGTTTAATTATGAACATACATCTTGAAGAAGAAAAGAATATTATAGTAAAAACTCAAAAATAAAAACCCCACACCAAATGATGCGGGGTTTTCAATCAATCAATCAATCAATAAACTTTAAACTCTACCACGATATTGTTGCATATCGTTAGTAAATTTTTTATACTTCTTAAAGAATCTTATTTCATCAATCATACTTGAATCAGTTATCGCGTTATAAAAAGCGTTTGCAATTTTTTGTTTATCATCACCATATGTATTAAGAATGCTATCAATATAATCTAACCCGTAATTATCAATCTTAACATAATTAGGATCAGGTTGAGCTCTTGTATGTGCTCTTTGACGTATATTATCTACAAAATAAGTTTCAGATAACCACTTATTATATACAAGTGGAAATTTTCTAGCTAAAAGAAATTCTTTTCTTATAGATAAAAATATAAGAACAAGAACACCAGACATAGGAACAAATATTAAAAGATACATTAATACAGGAAACATATTAAGGAATATTAGAACCAATATAGATTCTATCATCCACAATATACCTATCAACCAAGCATCTCTAACATCTTTTTTTGCTTTAATAAATTTTGCTTTAATTAGTTTGAAAATTGTAATTTCATCCATGTTATTTTGTTTTTAAAAATTAAAATTTAATAAATAAATTTTTTTGGGTTATAATTAGGTATTTTTTCTTCTACTTTAGTAACCATTATAGGTATTATACCATATCTACCATCTCTTAATACGATTGTGAATTGTTCACCATTATCAATATACTGATAATTTTTTTCACCGATATCAGTACCTAAAAGACAATCCATTGCTTCTGGGAAGCTAGTCCATCCTTCTAATCTTCTCCACCCAACTCCAAATTCATTGATGAATTCATCCTTGGTTTTAAAACGATATGTATATTTTCTTTTATCCATTTCTAAATTTTGACCAAGTTGTTTTAATTGAATTAGGAAATAATGTTCTCACTTTAGATGCATAATCATTACGTGCTAACAAAAATGTAACATCCCTTTCATTTATATTTAGTTCGGCAATCCTCTTTTTTAAAGAAGGTAAATTATTAGATATTTTATTTATACCTGCTGGATTTTTAATCCATTTACTTCTATTTATCCAAACCTCAACGGGTTCGTCTATGATATCAATAACCCATATACGTCTACGTCTCAGTTGTTCTAAAAAATAAATATATTCTTTTTTACTTTGTGGTAAAATGCCAAAATAATGAATAAATACAGTTCCAGGTAAACTACCAGCATTAACTTGATTAACTGGTAGATAAAAATATGACTTACCGCTTTGAGGCGGAGCTTCCCCCACCAACAAAGTATCAATTATGTCGGGTTTGTATTTATTTGCTAAATCCGAATAGTTAATCATAATTTAAAATTTTATAATTCACAACTACAAATATACTAAAAAATATTAATATATCCAAATAAATTATAAATTATTTTTAATGATGTTATTCGAAACACTTAAAAATATCAAATCGTATATTGTTCAAACATAGATATTTATATATTCTTCTTAATGAATATTCTAAATTGTTTTTTCTTGATTTGTATTCTAAGGTGTTGACTTTTTGTGTATAAATAGAATTATTACTTCTTAACACTACTCGTCCTTGGTATTCTATTACTTTTTGGATAGTGTTTAATACAGCGCTTGTGTATTTTTCTTCATCATATATACCATATACAGAATTTTTTTTAAAGGTTGTTAACATA
>Ga0307377_10008504_pt1 | contig 10397 bp, 10 predicted proteins | sample TR3MG_FD_202535 | JGI IMG/M metagenome (GOLD analysis project Ga0307377, IMG submission 202535) | Soil microbial communities from Risofladan, Vaasa, Finland - TR-3 | ecosystem: Environmental > Terrestrial > Soil > Coastal area > Acid sulfate soil | place: Finland: Risofladan, Vaasa | collected... | reverse complement strand
AAGGAAACATCGGCCTGATGAAAGCGGTGGACAAGTTCGAATACCGTCGCGGCTATAAATTTTCGACCTATGCAACCTGGTGGATACGCCAGGCGATCACCCGCTCCATTGCCGATCAGGCGCGCACTATCCGTATCCCGGTGCACATGATCGAAACCATCAACAAGATGAACCGCATCTCGCGGCAAATCATGCAGGAGACTGGCCAGGAACCTGATGTTGCGACACTGGTATTGAAGATGGAAATGCCGGAAGACAAGATCCGCAAGATATTCAAGATCGCCAAAGAGCCGATCTCAATGGAAACACCGGTGGGCGATGATGATGATTCGCACTTGGGCGATTTCATCGAAGATTCGCATACCGCAGTGCCTATCGATGCAGCGATTTACGATAGCCTGCGCGGCGCAACCTCCGATATTCTGGACAGCCTGACACAACGGGAGGCCAAGGTATTGCGGATGCGCTTCGGTATCGAAATGAATACTGACCATACATTGGAAGAGGTGGGCAAGCAATTTGACGTCACCCGCGAACGTATTCGTCAGATCGAAGCAAAGGCGTTGCGCAAGCTCCGCCATCCATCGCGTTCCGAAAAGCTGAAGAGCTTTTTGGACAGCGAAAATTAGGCTGGAAACAGCTGATACTTTTCGGGCCCTTAGCTCAGTTGGTTAGAGCAGAGGACTCATAATCCTTTGGTCCGCGGTTCAAGTCCGCGAGGGCCCACCAACAATGATGCGGCTTTCAGTGCTTTTCACTGAAAGCCGTTTTCATTAATGGGACACTGGCGGGGGAATTAAAAAAATATGAATTGGCCTTATGCTAAATCATCCGCTGAACGTTAGATATTCATTCTCTGCAAAGCCGCTTTTGGTTTTGACTTTACTTGCTTGATGTTTTGTTAATTGCCCATGCATACCAGATAAGGTTGGTCATCAACAATTTTGTCAGTTGGGGTGGGTGCAGGTGGAGGCGGATTAGTACCACCGGTTACCATCATTAAGCCAATTCTCGTGTTGCCGTCATCCAGTAGTATGTCCAGCTGCTTAGCAAGCTTGCCGGGTATCCTGTCGGAACAAATTACAAAGTTACCTGCCAATCCAGTGATTGGCACATTAGCCAGCACATTGGTTACCCCGATCTTCCCACCAACAGCGTTGGTGGGGATGTATCTGGGATCGGTCGTATCTATAGGTCCCTGATAGAATCCTCCCAGACGTAGTTGTTGCCAGAAATTGAAGCTTTCCGAGTTTTGTGTGATGGTATCGTTCCAATTACCATTGATTGTTCCGTTGCCATTTCCCGGTTGGATGATGATGCCGGTTGGAGCGGTCAGGTGAATTGTGGCGGCGGCATCATCTCCAGGGTAGGAATGGAATTTGTCTTGGTAGCCGTAAATGGATATCGGGATGTTAGTGAAGTCGGCAGCAAGGTTCTTGACCTTGGTGTTGTTGATCAGTTCCTGGCCTTTCACTATGCCGCCGAGCAGCAGGCCGATGATCGCCAACACCATGGCGATTTCGATCAAAGTGTAGCCGGAATTATGATCATTCATGATTTCGACCCCTACATATCTTTATTGGTCTTATGTAACATGGCACTTGAATAAGAGATATAAGGGGTCGTACTTATGTGATGCATCTATGTCAGCCACCAAGGAGTCGAATGACATTTGGTTCTGCTTCGTATTAATTGCTAATCTACAGTTTCGTTAAATCGTTTTAGTTATTCGATTATGAATAGTCATCTCCTTTTCTTTTATTATTTATATATGTGCTCAGAATCTTGGCTTTTGTAATAATGCAAGCCGCGCAGCGACAAAATTGCAGTTTATAGAAGGTGGTGTCGGCACCAGGACACGAACTGGAAATGTTGGTGATGGCATAGCCATGAACAAACTACTGATCAGCCGGTCTGAACTTCCGTAAAATCTGGTGAAATTGAAATCCAGTACAAGCTATTTGTACCTGGGCACCCGAAGGTTTGTTGTCTGTGAATGTGGTTGGTTTATGTGAGGAGTAAGTTCAGGTATCATGGCGGCCCTTGGAGGTTTGGGTGAGTGGTTTAAACCAGCAGTCTTGAAAACTGCCGAACAGAAATGTTCCGTGAGTTCGAATCTCACAGCCTCCGCCAGGACACAGCCGCCACGATTGATCTGATCCGTTTTTAGAAAAAATTGCGCACCGTAAATTGCAAAATACACCCGCGCACATTAAACAAGACTGTTGACTACCTCCTTCGGCGCCAGACCGTTGAACAAATGTCTGGCCTAAGCAGAGCAACAATTTACCGCTTGATAAAACTAGGGAAATTTCCTCGCCGATTATCTATTGGTACGGGATCGGTGTGCTGGCGACTATCTGACGTAATTGCATGGCAACATTCCCTTAGCGTTGCAAATGAAAAAGGAAATTGATACCGACCATTTGCCTTCATAGAATGCCTGATTAATTCAAATTTCCTCTGTCAACCATGAAATGGTATTTAGGATATTTGATGCAATTTAACGTGTTATAAGTACTTGTATTAATAAGCATTGCAGATTAAAGGTTGTGCTTTAAAGCGTCTGATAATCCTTTGGTCCGCGGTTCAAGTCCGCAAGGGCAAACATAAACAACGGGTTAAGGTTAATTCCTTGGGCCGCTTTGTTTTGACTGTGACTAAATGGTGACAACGAAACAACGTCCCCGCCTCAATCTGAGGTTAGGATTAGGGCTGTGCGGGGGGAGCTGAAAACCTTGGATTTTGTTGATGAGCTTCCGCTTTCAGCTAAATCAAACCCGACCGAACGCTGTCGGCTAAACTCTGCCATTTCGTAAATTGCAGCTTTAAAGCGATTAAATGGATAATATGAGCGACAGAAATATGCAAAAGCTAGCGATGCTTTAATGGACGCCAATAATTCATGCCGACAAAATTAGTCAACTATCAGCTATTGATAGTTATCTGCCTGAGCGTGTTTCACACACAGGTTCAGGCCGCAGAAATGACCGTCCAGAAAAATAGCGTTAGCGGACTGCTGACATGGACATCAAATGATGATGGCTTTAGCATAGAACTCATTCAACTGCTTCCTGACTTTGTTCGTGCCGTATATGACAAGCACGGCTTGCCTGCTGATGAGGTTGAACGAATCGCCGGTTACTGTGATTTTGGCACTATTATCCAGAACACTTCACAGCAACAATTAAGTTATCGGGTTTCGGACTGGCGCTATATCGATAAAAACGGTAAAGCTTATCCTGTCAAAACCAAAGCACAGTGGCTCGAAGAATGGCACAAAGCGGGCATCACCTTTGCCTGGACATTACTGCCCGGAAGTGGTGACTTTGGGATCGGTGACTGGCAGCAGGGTTTTACCACCATAAAAATAGACAGAAATGAAAAATTTGACCTTGTTTACACCTGGACGCTTGACGGAAAGAAGCACCAGGGGAAAATTGAGAACATGAGCTGCGCACCCGCCAGCCTTTCAGCAAGCCTGACCACACAGTGACAAAACCTGTTATGACCATACCTACATTTATGCCGGTTAGATTTTTGACGATGTTGTTATGTTGTCTGCTGATAAATTCAGCGCAGGCCGGCGAACATCAACAACCCAAGTTGGGTTATACGTTAACAGCCTTATCAAAACCCATCCCTGCGCCGGACTTTACACTTGAAGATATAGATGCAAAAAAATTCAGCCTAAAAGACTATCGAGGAAAGGTAGTATTGCTCAATTTCTGGGCCACATGGTGTCCGCCTTGCCGAAGAGAAATGCCTTCCCTGGAACGTTTGAACCAAAAGTTCAAGGGCAAGAAATTTGTCGTGCTTGCCCTTAACCAGATGGAAGGCAGTGACCAGGTATTTACTTACACAGCCGAGCTTGAAGTTGCCCCGACATTCACCATTCTGTTTGACAAAGACAGCAATGTGGCTCGTGCTTATAGTGTGCAGGGATTACCGACTACATATCTCGTCGACAAAAAAGGTAATATACGTTTTCGCGCAATTGGCGGGCGTGAGTTTGATCACCCTGAGGTGGAAAAACAGATTATGCAGTTAATGCAGGAGTAGGTATGTTGCGCACTGCAAACGGCAGCTATATCAGACCTTCAGGTTGAACGCGCATGCCAAGGAAATTTCCTGCACAAGGAAACCGTAGTTGGCGGGTATGGAAGGCATCCTGATACAAGGGCCGAAACCCGGTTCAGCAATTTGCGTGGGCCAGTGCGGGATTTTGGCCAGCGTGATACCAACCACAAACGCCAAATTACGGGCTGAAGTAACCGCCGCTCTTACCGAGTGATTTTTTTAGGGGAATCAAGTGTCTGAAGAAGCAGTCAATCACATACAAAAAGGAACGTCCAGAGCAGTCAAATCCTTGAAAGTCCGGGCGTGGATTCTGATCATTATTGGCATCCCGCTGACATTCGCCTTTGGTCTTGGCCTGATATTTGTGGGCCTTGGCATCACGATGCTGTCCATGGCAAAGAAAATGTCGAACCAAGACAAAGCCCAAAGTCATCTTGGTGGAGTGGGTGCGGTTGCCTCCGGTGTTTCCAAAGGTTCAAAAACCTAGCCGGATCTTATTGTTGATTGAAAAGAACCCCCGTTGAGATGGTTAATGCGAGGCTAAATTGAGCAAGAGATTTCGTGATGAAGAACTTTTTGCTCTTCACAAAAGGAAGACTGAAAAAGTTATGAAGGTTATGGTCGCACTGGTTGCTGCGGTGTTTATTTTTACGTTATATTTTCTTTTGACACATGATTAGAGTCTGACATGAGGCATAACGACCGCCATGTTCGCCTTGGTTTCCAAGCCGGGCTTTGCAACTTGCTGATGGGCAGCATACGAATCTATCCCCTGATAGGACTGCAATGCGAAAATTAATTTTGATGTTGTTGCTATCAATGGTGAGCAGTAGTGCGATGGCAGAGTGGGTAAAGGCTACTGTAATTCATTCCCAGCAATCGCCTGAAATTCAAACCGCCTATGTCGATCCTGACACTATCCAAAAGAATGGAAACCTAGTGAGTATGAGTGTGCTGGTGGATCATCAGTCAGGTTTGTCGAAGGAAGTGGGGGGTAAAATTAATGAATTCTTCTCAAGTTCCAAGGGCAATATAAAAAAATCCTGGAAGGTTCAAGATGAATTCGATTGCGGGAAAAAGCAATTACGAATGCTCTCTTATGTCGCTTACTCTGAGCATATGGGTAAGGGCGAAATAATTCCGAGCCCCTATGTGACGAGCGTATGGGAGTCCATTGTGCCGGAAAGCATTGGCGAAGCTCTGTGGAATTACGCCTGTAGAAGCAAGTAGTCAGAGCTCGAGTAAAGAATATCGGCATTGTTGAAGGGTTCCCTTGCATCGACTATGGGCACCCCGCGAGGGTTTAATACAAAACAAAGGCTTGCAGAAATGCGAGCCTTTTGTTTTATCGTCCGTAAATTTGTTTGGACTGTCTGTTGGTTTGCGCAAAGGCAGGCAAACTTTCGCAGCGTGTTTTATCTGACAAGCATGCACTTGAAATCTTGATGTAACCTTTTCTTTAACCTGTGCGAATACACCGATGCATGGATGCAGGGCCAAGAAGTGATCGGGTCCGGTGAACTTGAATCTGTGTATTTTGCTGCAAGAAAATTCGGCTAGCTACGGCCTGGAGTCGGAGTCAAGCTACTATTAATCAATCAATGAAAGGGGTATTGCAATGAAAAACAGTCAAATTATTTCCGCCGCAATGGGCACGTTGCTGGTGCTGGGACTGGCCGGCGTAAACGCGAACGCTGCCGAAAAAAAGATGGCCATGGAAAAGTGCTTTGGCATCGCCAAGGCGGGCATGAATGATTGCTCCAGCAACAAGAGCGCGCATTCCTGCGCCGGTCAGGCCACCAAGAACAACGACCCGAAGGATTTTGTTGCCGTACCCAAAGGTACCTGCGCCAAGATCGCCGGCGGCCATCTGATGGACAGCGGCAAGATGAAGAAGATGTAATGGAAACGCCCGCAAACCCTACATTGCCTTGCAACGCGGGTATAGGCTTGCGGGCACCCCATTACCATGAGGTATTGAATACCTTACCCAAGCTGGGCTGGGTCGAAGTCCATAGCGAGAATTTTTTCGGGGGCGGAGCACCCCTGCGCACCCTGAACAAGGTGCGCGAACACTATCCCGTCAGTCTGCACGGCGTGGGCATGGGACTGGCTTCAGCAACTCCGCTGGATCAGGAACATCTGGCCGCCTTGCGGCGTCTGTGCGATACAGTGCAGCCCGCCGCGGTTTCGGAACACCTGTGCTGGAATACTGCAGCCGACAACACCAGCGGCAGGCAGACGGTGATCAACGACCTGTTGCCGTTTCCCTACACGCAGGAAGCATTAGTCAACGTGATCAGCCGCGTGGAGCAGGTGCAGGAAAAACTCGGCCGCCAATTGCTGGTGGAAAACCTTTCCAGCTATTTGCTGTTCACGCAAAGTGAAATGAGCGAGGGCGAATTCCTGGCCGAACTGACCCGGCACACCGGCTGCGGTATTCTGTTCGATGTGGAAAACCTGTACGTGAATGCGCGCAATCTGGACGTGGATGCCGAGGCTTTCATCATGAACATTCCGGCCGACGCGGTGAAGGAATATCACCTGGCCGGGTTCAGCACCCGGGACGGTTGTCTGGTCGACACCCACGACCATCCGGTCCATTCCGATGTCTGGAAGCTGTACCAGTTTGCCCTGCAGCACATCGGTCCGCGCCCCACGCTGATCGAATGGGACAGCGACATTCCGTCGCTTGCCGTGCTCATGGGCGAAGCGGCAAATGCGCAACAGTATCTGGAGGAATGCCATGCCTGCGCTGAGTAAGGATCTGTCCGACTTCGCCGGTGCGATCGTGCGCGGGGATGGGTTGCCGGTGCAGATCGAAACGGCCTATCCGCACTATTCCATCAGCACCGCCATCGAGGTTTACCGCAACAATTATCGCGGCAATCTGCACGACACCCTGGCGGGCGCCTATCCGGTGATAGCCCAGCTGGTCGGGGCGGAATTCTTCCGCTACCTGACGCGGCACTTTATCGCACAGCACCCTTCGCGCAGCGGCAACCTGCATCGCTACGGCGCGGAGATGGGGGATTTTGTCGCGTCCTTCAAGCCCGCCGGGACGCTGCCCTACCTGCCGGATGTGGCGGCACTGGAATGGGCCTGCCACCGTGCCTATTTTGCCGAGGATGCGCACACGTTGGACATCGCCAGGCTGGCGCAGATACCGGCCGAACACTATCCGGACCTGATTCTGCGCACCCATCCGTCCTGTCACCTGGTGCGCTCGCGTTATCCGGTTGTTACCATCTGGCATGCCCACCAACCCGGTGCGGCGGACGATTTTCAGATCGATCTGGACAGCGGCGCAAGCATCGCCCTGGTCAGCCGCAGGGATGATGTTGTCATCGTCAACGAATCATCGGCGGCAGATGCCGGCTGGCTGCAGGCCATACAAGCAGGAACTCAACTGGGAGAGGCAACGGCTGCCGCGCTGGAGCAACATCCGGACTTTGATTTGCAGGCCGCGTTGTTGAATCTGGTGGCACAGGGTGTGCTGACCGATATAAATTTTGGGGAGAATTCATGAATCTGCTTAAACGCATTGCCCGCCTTTATTATTCCGCATCGCATCTGCCGGAATATCTGGCACCCTTGATGGATCTGGGGCTGAGACTCTATCTGGCCAATGTGTTTTTCAAATCCGGTTGGACCAAGATACTAAGCTGGGACAGCACGCTGTACCTGTTCAACGATGTCTATCATGTGCCGTTACTTCCCCCGGCGGTGGCTGCCACCATGGCGGCCAGTGCGGAACTTGGTTTGTCCGTTCTGCTGGTGCTGGGCCTGTTCGGTCGCTTCGCCGCATCCGGGCTGTTCATCCTCAATATCGTGGCGGTGATTTCCTACGCCGACCTGAGTCAGGGAGGGCTGAATCAGCACCTGTCCTGGGGCATCCTGCTTGCCGTGTTGCTGATACTGAGCCGCGGACGCTGGTCGATTGACGCCTGGCTGGAAAACCGGTTGCGGAAATCAGTTTAGGAATTGGATTTCTGTACGTCGAACATTATCCTGGGTGGCAATGGTAAAGTTCTATTCTCGTTGAGATGAGAAATTAAAGTTTAAGTTGCCAAATTTTAAAGGAGCCCTGATATGAAATTCCGACACCCGCTTGTTACAACCGCCATCACCAGCCTGCTTGTGCTTGGGATTTCGGCAGCCACAAGTTCCGCCTACGCTGCTGCCAATCAGGAGAAGTGTTTCGGAATTGCCAAGGCGGGCCAAAATGCCTGCAACAGCAATCCAAAGATGCACTCATGCGCCGGACATTCCAAAGTCGATAACGACCCCAATGATTTCGTACCCGTTCCCCTGGGGACGTGCCTGAAGGTTGGAGGCAGTCTGGAACCGGGGGGAGGAAAGCACGTTCCCGTCAAAAAAATGTAAATGTGCCAGGAGCATTCCGCGCAACTATAATATGGTTTCGCATGGCACAACATTATTGACACACAGAACGGATTTGTAATGCTTCAACGCAGGATATGGTGGGCTTTTCTCCTTGTGTTGACGGTTGGCGTGGCGGTGTCAGTCCGTATTGTCACTCTTGGCGACTCGGTGCAGGAAGTGAACCGGATGTTTATCGCAGAGAAACTTCCGCTGTCACAGCAGATCGGCGAGTTGCGCGGCGTTATTGCCGACGAGGAACGCCTGCTCTATGAGTATTACTCTTATACCGCGACACGGGAAACATTCAAGGCGCAGCGTGCCCTGAATGCGGCGCGCCTTGACAGTATCGTCGCTCAGCTTGACAAGGATTCGGAATCCCGCGAACAGATCAAGGAATTGCGCACACGGCTCGCCGCACTTGACGGGCTGTCCGATGAATTGTCAGCAACACTTTCCAGCAAGGTCGTGAACTGGGATCTGGCCCGCGCGATTCTGGCGCAGGTCAAACCCAAGGTCAGACAGATTGAAAATACGCTTGCCGCCATGTCGATGGCCAACCGGCAGGCGGTGGACAAGCTGGGGACCGATTCCCGCAACAGCGTGGCAACCATGGTGCGCTGGGTCATCGGTTTTTCGATATTGATTTTCGGCGTCGCCTTTTTCGTTGGTTACTATGTTGTCGCCATCATTCGCGAGGGAATCGAGCGCCGCAGGCTGGCTATGTTCGCCGAGCGCAATCCCAATCCGGTATTGCGTATTGGCGCCTCGGGAGCAGTCCACTATGCCAACCCGGCAACGGCAGAGTTGCTCACCAAACTGAATCTCTCCCCTTCGGATTCAGCAGCGTTGTTGCCTGCCGACTTGCAGCAACACCTGAATGAAGCCCGTCTGAACCAGTCCGCCAACAGACAATTCGAGTATGCACATGGAACGCTCACCCTGGAATGTACCGTGGCATACCTGGCGGATTTTTCCGAGTTCCATGTTTACATCAAGGACGTTACCGCGCGCAGGCGGGCCGAGGAGAGGCTAGCCTACCAGGCATTTTTCGATCCCGCGAGCGGGCTGCCCAATCAATACCGTTTGCGAGAGGATTTGAGCGCGGCGTTTTCGCAGCAGCGTGCGGGAACGGTGATGATGATCGTGGCCGATCGCGAACAGGAAATTTTTGAGAGTCTGGGTGCGGTTGAAACCGAACGCTGGCTGGTCAAGGTTGCCCTGCGTTTGCGCGATGGAATCAACGAAAACGAAGAGACACTTTACCGTTTTGGAGGAAATGCTTTTGTCCTGGTGTGCTGGCCCGGCGATCTGTCCGGTGCGCAGCGCCGTGCAGCGCAGTTGCTCGGCACTGCACGGCAGCCGCTGCATGTTGAACGGCGCGAGCTGTTCTCAACACTTTCGATCGGGGCGGCGCTGATGGAATGCGGCACGGGCAGCGATGCTGCAAACATGGCGGAAGCACAGGTGCAGCAGGCCGCTTCCGCATGCAACCGGGTGCGCCGCGCCGGCGGTAATGATTTCGCGATATATGACGAGGCGATGGGGCGCGCTGCAGCAAAGACTCTGCGCATGATCACCGATTTGCAACACGCGGTGAATAATGAAGAACTGCGTTTGTATTACCAGCCGAAGGTGGGTACGGCGAGTGGACGCCTGGTCGGCATGGAAGCGCTGGTGCGCTGGGTACATCCCGAGTGGGGCATGATTTCCCCGGTCGAATTTATCCCCGTCGCCGAAGATACCGGAATGATCGTGGCGATCGGCCGCTGGGTGCTGCGCGAGGCATGCCGGCAAAATGCAGAGTGGCAAAAGGCCGGGCTGCGCCCGATCCGGGTGGCGGTCAACCTTTCCGCAAGACAATTCCGCTCCGACAATCTTCCCGATGAAATTGATCGGGCGCTTGCTGAATCGGGTTTACCGGCAAGCTCGCT
>Ga0307377_10008502_pt1 | contig 10400 bp, 12 predicted proteins | sample TR3MG_FD_202535 | JGI IMG/M metagenome (GOLD analysis project Ga0307377, IMG submission 202535) | Soil microbial communities from Risofladan, Vaasa, Finland - TR-3 | ecosystem: Environmental > Terrestrial > Soil > Coastal area > Acid sulfate soil | place: Finland: Risofladan, Vaasa | collected... | reverse complement strand
ACTTGTCGGCGGGGACGTTTATGATGTCGCCGGCGACGCCGGGGGCCACGCTCACCTCGACGTTCACGCTGGGGGAGCCGACGCTCACGTTGGGGGCGCCGAAGTCGCCCGGGCCGAAGCCGTAGCCGGGCCTGCCTCCCCGCAATAACCCCATCATCCGCTCCTGCGTGACGATGAACTCCGGCTCGCGCTCGCCCACCAACGCGAGGGTGGGCGCGCGGACCAGGCCCTCGCTTTGGAACATGCCGCCTAACAGGCCGCTCAACAGCGGCCCGACGCCGGGGATGAAGCTCAGCGCCGACTCCATGACGCCGCTGAGGACCGACGTCGCGGCATCGGTCGCGAGCTGCGTGCCCATATTTTCCAGCGCGCCTTTGACGTCGCCGGACTTGAGGCCCTGGACGAGGCCCGAGGATAGCATCCCGGAGACCCGCGCCACCGCGGCCTCCTCCTCCGGCTTGAGCTTCTTCCTGGGGAGGAGGGGCTTCTTTTCTTCCTTCTCTTCGGCTTCCTCCGGCGGCTTGGCCAACTCGCCCTCCGGCGCGACCTTGAGCGGCTCCTCCTTTAGGGCGGCGACCTGCTCGCGTAAACCCTCTGCCGCGGCGCGGACGTCTTGTAGCTTCTGCGTCGATTCGTCCGCGCCCTCGGCGCTTATTGTATAAACTATTTGGCGTTCTTCACGCGGCATTATTTATCCCCCTTATATATCTGGGTTTAACGTACACTATTCGCCGGGGTTACCATACCAAGGCGGCAAACCCCTCCGCGGTGGCGGTTTTCCTTTTTCTTCTTCGCGGCGGTATAAATCGAAATATTCCTTGGAGTGATAGCTAACACAAACGAAGACACTCCTACCGGATATTTTGCCTACCTCAGCTGCTAACCAAATATACGTTCCTTTATTCTCCCAATACCTTACCAGAGAGAAGTACCCTTCCGAAACCGCCTCCTCTATAGGCAAGGCATCGCCTGAGTAGTAAATTTCTAATATCGATTCGTCGTCGGTCAGGATTTCGTCGCGGTTCTCCGGTTCCCCGTATAAATCCGAAAGCGCTTCTTCCCAAACGTAAAAAGCACTTATTTCGTCGTCTTCCGGTACACAAAAACCCATACCTAATTTCTCCTCGGGCGTAAATTGGAAAAAAACAACCGTTTGAACGCCTATGTACGTCGTGCGATATACTAAAAATGATGTAAACCTCTTATTATCCGAATACGGACCACTCTCTATCACCGGATCGGTATCGCCTTCGTAATACTCAACGTCCGCAGGTGAATCGCCCCAGTCATTATCGCGGAAATCTCCGCCCAAAGAAACGGAGGTTAAAAAAAGGGCTACAAGTATAAATAACCTAAAAGAATTAAACATACGTAACGATTTTCCCCTATAGTCAATAACTTTAATCATCAAACCAAGGCGGCAACCCCCTCCGCGGCCCGGGTTTTCCCTTCTCTTCTTCATCGCGGTATAAATCGAAATGTTCTTTAGAGTGATATTTTAAATAAACCATAAGCTTATCACGTACTATTTCGGCTGCTAACCAAATATGTGTCTTTTCGGTACCCCAATACCTAATCAGAGCGAAGTAACCATTTAAAACGCCCTCCTCTACGGCCCGCGCGTCGCTTTGGTAATAAGCTCTTAATATCGATTCGTCGTCCGTTAGAATTTCATCGCGGTTATCAGGTTCGCCGTACGACGCAGAAAGGGCCTCTTCCCAATGATAAAACGAATATATGTCGGCGTCGCGCGGAAAGCACAAGCCGATACCCAATTTCTCTTCCGGCGTGAAAATAAAACCGTACGCTGCCTGAATGCCGAGATGGTAGCCGGAATAATTAATACTACTTATGTACGTTTTCATACCCCAACCGGGTGGACGGGTCTCACATATTGAACCCATACCCTCAACCGCAACGACTTCGTACGGCGCGGCACCCCAATCGTTATCGCGGAAATCTCCGCCCAAAGAAACGGCCGCGAAAACAACCGTTACGCCGCCAATCAACCCAACGTACTTAAGCATTTACGATAACTCCGCTTTAGGCCGTCGCTTAAAAAACCCTTTAATCGGGGAATGAAGTTAGTATCGCCAGACGCTATAATAATTATAACAACTTATACGCGTCGGTCAACCCGTTCCGAATAAACAATCGCGCTACTCTTCGTCCTCTAAACCGACGGCGCGGTAAATCTTCATTAAATCGTCGTTACCTTTTGCATGCCAATCCGTCCTGCCCGTAGTTTTTCCCTCTTTTTCCACGTAATCCCAAAATATAACGCAAAGGTCATCAAACGCGCAAACGCGTTCCGTCTCACCGCCCGCCATATCTAAGGCCCACTCGTAAAACGGTCCGGATTCCGTAAAACAACCCTGTAATATTATCACGCCGTCATCTTTAAGCGGCAAACTAGTTACTTTCTCGCGAGTTAATTCGCGCCGGTCGAAAGGTTTCCCTTCAAAAATTACGCCGTCGACCGGCCGCCCGTGTCCCATAAAATGTATTTGGTCGTACAATATACCCGAAATTTCCGCCTCACTACTAACCCAAAAGATATCTTTCGCAAACGTCTTGCTCGAGGTGTTAGAGTGAACGTCGTCTTGCAATTTCCACAATTTCCTGATATCGGGTTTAGCCTTGGGGAACGTCTCCTTAATTAAATTTACGTACGCTTGGCCGCCTACCTCGTCGTCGTCGCGGTCATGGCCGTAGTCCGAAATTACATAAATTAAGATATTTAACGGTTCGTCCCTGCGGGTGCGGCGCGGGGGCGGTTCTTCCGCCGTTCCCGCCCCGCCCGCCGGCGTCGCGACGCCCTGCCAGCCGTCCGCCGTCCGCGTCCACTCGTCGAAAAAGACGCCGTCGCGCCGCTCTATGTCGTCGCGGAGGACGTCGCCCACGTCCTCGCCTTCCTCAAGCCGCGCCAGCAAACCTTCTGCAACCGACTCCTCCGGCATTAATCCTCCTCGTCCGGTAAGGGGAAGCCGTGCTCGGCGTGAGTATCGAGGCCGAACTTGCTGAAAGCGCTCCGGCCTAAGTCGAAGTTACCTACGGTAGGGATAGGCACCGTCTTAGCTACCGGCAACGATAACTTTATTTTGCTTCCGAAGACGTCTTCGCTGAACTTCTCCCATTCGCGGAAGTACGTACCCGCCGCCTTCCGCCCCTCGCCGGTCCATCCTTGCTCGCCGTAGGTGGAGTTGATGCAGTGGTAGAGCGTCAGCGCCAGGCACACCCGCCACACGTACTTGTCGGCGCCGGGGTCCGTCAGGTCGTAGCGATCGCGCAGGACCGCCTCTATCTCCGCCTCCGCGCGGTCGCGGTTGGCGGTCACGCGCGCGTAAAGTAGGGGCGTACAGCTGTACGCCCCTACGCCGCCGCGCGTCCTCCCCGGCACCAGGCATAAAAAAAACCGGAGGCTCGTGCCTCCGGTTTGAGGAAAGAAGGGTGGCCTGGACGGCTACCCCTCGAGTTGCGACAATCTCGCCTCGCCGGCGCGGGCGCGGTAGGCCGTCTGGATGTCGGCGTCGACGCCGGGGGCCACAGTAACCTCGACGTTCACGTTGGGGGAGCCGACGCTGACGTTGGGAGCGCCGAAGTCGCCCGGGCCGAAGCCGTAGCCCGGCCGGCCGCCGGATAACAACCGCCGCATCCGCTCCTGCGTGACGACGAACTCCGGCTCGCGCTCGCCCACCATCGCGAGGGTGGGGCTGCGAACGAGGCCCTCATGTTGGAACATGCCGCCTAACAGGCCGCTCAACAGCGGCCCGACGCCGGGGATTAAGCTCAGCGCCGACTGCATGACGCCGCTGAGGACCGACGTCGCCGCATCCGTCGCGAGCTGCGTGCCCATACTTTCCAGCGCGCCCTTTACGTCGCCGGACTTGAGGCCCTGGACCAGCCCCGAGGAGAGCATCCCCGAGACCTTTTTGACCGCGGCCTCCTCCTCGGCCTTGAGGTCCTTCTTGGGCAACTTGGGCTTCTTCTTCTCTTCCTTATCTTCAGCTTCCTCTTTGTTTTTGCCCTCCGGCGCGACCTCGAGCGGCTCCTCCTTGAGGGAGGCGAGTTGTTCTTTTAGCCGGGCGGCGTGTTCCTCGAGACCTACCAGGGCTTCGCGGGCTTCCGGTTCGCCTTGGAATTCTACTCGGTAAACGGTCTTTAAACCCTCTTCTTCCATGGTTAGATTTACCCCCTGCTAATTAATGCATACGAAACGATTACGGGCTATTCGTTGCTTACGGGCCGGAAATACTGAACCCGGTAATTGCCGCGGTCGGTAACGTACACGGTGCCATCAGTAGATACCGCTATATCTACAGGTTCATTAAATTCCCCAGGTCCCTTACCCGGGCCGCCGAACTGACCAAAGTATTCCCCGGTTGGCGAGAAATATTGTACACGGTCGTTACCCGTATCCGCGATAAATACGACCCCGGCACTAACGGCCACTCCGCACGGGTTATTGAATTTATTTTCGCTGGCGCCGTAATTGCCCCATTGTCCAAGAAAAGAACCTTTTGGCGAAAAATACAATATACGGTGGTTTCAAGTATCAGCTACGTAAACTTTGCCGTCGGACGCTACCGCTACCCCCGTAGGCCTTTTTAAACCGGCTGGGCCGGACGCAGGAGTTCCCCACAGGCCGATTAAATGCCCGTTTAGAGTGTAACTTTTTATAAGATTGTTCGCGGCGTCGGCCACGTAAATAATACCTTCTGGCGTTATTGTCAATCGTTCCGGATCGGGGTATATACGCTCCGGCGATTCGTGAACGCCCCAACCACCGAGATATTCACCGGCGGGGGAGAAATACTTAATGGCACCTTGGTAAGAAAATGCGACGTAAATATTCCCGTCATTCGCAACCGCTACGTCCTCCGCGGTTAAAAAACCCGTCTCCATCGTCCTAGAAGAATACCACTCGCCGACGAAATCTCCCCAGGAGTTGAAAAATTGTACCCGGGAGTCGTTCGGATCAGCGACGTAAACAAGGCCGTCGTTTGATACCGTTATACCTTCGGGGCGTTCGAACTCGCCAGGCGCGGCATGGGCCCGCCCCCATTTACCGAGTAACGTTCCATCGCGGTTGAAATATTGGATACGCGAAGTTGCGCCGTCGGCTACGTATATTTTATCACCCGGCCCAACACCCAAGCCGGCCACGCTAATAAATTCGCCTTCTCCTACCCCTTTACGCCCCCATTTCGTTATCAATACTCCCTTGGGCGTAAATCGACTTACCGAAGTCGAACCGGCGACGAAAACGTCACCGTCCGCGGTTACTTCTACAAAGCGGGGAGTATCTACTAACCATTCACCGACATATTCGCCATCAGCGGTAAAATACTGTATTCGGTCGTTACCACGATCCGCCACGTAAACATTGCCATCGGGGGCGACAGCTAAATCCCACGCGTAGAATAACTCCCTTTTTCCGTGGCCCTTTACACCCCATTGCCCTATAAACTCGCCCGCACCCGTGAACCTTTGAATACGATAATTAAAACTATCCGCCACATAAACTTCACCGTCAGGTGTAACCGATACGCCGCAGGGATAAAAGAATTCCCCTTCGCCCGCGCCTTTAGCACCCCAGGCCCCTATAAACGAACCTCTATCGTCGAAACGTATTATCCGGTTATTTCCCATATCCGAAACGAAAACCGTACCGTCGCCCGCTATTGCTAAATCATGCGGGGTGTTGAATTCCACCCCGCCATTACCCGACGTATCCCATATACGAATAAATTCCCCGTTAGAGGTAAAAACTTGAAACGTCTCTTTGGCCGTGTCCAATACATAAACGTCTCCCGAGCAAGTAACTGCCAGCCCGTCAATACTTACGAAACGCCCTTCCCAGGAACCCTTTTCTCCCCATTCGCCGGAATACTCGAATTTCACGGTGCACGGTTCCTCGAAGTTACCGCCTAAAGCCGCGCAGGGGTAAAAAGCGGAAACTATGCTTAACGCAGGGGAAAATATATAAGTAATAACCTTACTCTTGTGCATGCCGCAACTCCCCGTTACCACCCGTACCCCAACTTACTCCAATGACAAGGGTCGTCGCTTTTATCTGGGCGCCAAAGATCGGCTTTTTCAGCGGCCAATTCGTCCATACGTTTTAACGTTAATCCGTTATCCTTACGCCATCCGACGGTTTCCATATCGATCGCCCATCCGTTCCAGTGGGCATAACACGCCAGCCTCGAATCCTTCTCGCCGTTAGGGTCATATAGATCGCCTTCGCCCGCGGTCAAACCGAAAGGCCGAAATCCGGACTGAATTAAGATTTGGCCTTTCCCTTTTCCGACCTCATCGAAAAGGCAATGTAACCGGGCCCACAGTCCCGGTTGGACTTTCCTCCCTCCGATTTTTATGTCGTCCTCGCTCATTTCGTCGGCGTTACCAAAAGGCGTTTCTTCTAAGTCCGTGAGTTCGCCCCAAACTTCGGCAATCTTTTTTTTCAATTTTTCTAAAGCTTCCTCTCCCTTTACCTTAATTCCTTGGTTATCTTTTATCACGTCGAAATTGCCCCGGGCGTTTTTAAAACAACCCATGATCGGAGCGAAAACTTCGGGCGGAACATCCGAAAACGAAGGATTCGGCGAACCTCCTTCCTTTTCAACGAACCCCCCGAACCGCTTCAATTCCTCCATCCGCCGGTTGAAATTATCGATTAGCTTCTCCCCATACTCCTCCGCGGTAACTACGATCCTCGCCATCTCTACCCCCCGGGAGAATATAACCTACTATCCCCTTTAAGTCAACGGTAGTAAAGGAGAACTCAAAAACTTTACACCTTTTTCTGCTATCTGCGGTTTTAATCGTCGCCGTCGAAAGGGAAACCCGGGCCTGGATGCTTGTTCAGGCCGAACTTGCTGAAAGCGCTCCGCCCGAGGTCGAAATTCCCGACCGAAGGCGTCGGCATAGTCTTTGCAACGGTTAAAGACAGCTTAACTTTATTATGCGCGACGTCGAACTTAAAGGTCTCGTATTCCTTCCAATAATTCTTAGATGCGCCTCGCCCCTCGCCGGTCCAGCCCTGTTCGCCGTAGGCGGAGTTGATGCAGTGGTAGAGCGTCAGCGCCAGGCAGACGCGCCACACGTACTTGTCGGCGCCGGGGTCCGTCAGGTCGTAGCGGTCGCGCAGGACCGCCTCGATCTCGGCCTCCGCCCGGTCCCTATTCGCGGTTACTCTTTCGTCGGAACACAGGTCCGCCGTTAACAGCGGGTATTCCGTCCGTACGTCGCTCACTTCAACAGGCGTAGTCCACGCCATGTCCAATCCTCCTCTTTTCGTCGGGTCCAACGTACCGAACCAACCCGAATAACGCTCCCGGAAGGGATCCGAATATCGTCTTAACGTCGGGGAATACCGAGCTAAGTAAATATAGACATCGGCTTTCGTCGATCTCCGGTACCACGCACCTTTTCCGGAACAATCCCCGCTTCCTCGGCCGCTGGTGCAACAACCAGAACGCCCGGGCGAGGACCGTCACGTACTTCTCCACGTTGTCGGCCGCCGAGCCCAACCGGTCGAGCTCCTTAGTGAACGCCTGGAAGACCTCGGGCGGCGGAACTTGGACCTCAAGCCTTATATTCTCGTCGTCGTAGACGTAAACGCGCCCGGCGTTCTCCTTCAGCTCGAGTTTTACGGCGGCCGGCCGCCAGTACAATCTCCGCATAGTTTCCTCCAATCCCGGCTAGTCGCGTATGACCCTTACGGCATCGCGCCGCGACTAATAGTTACACAACCCGCCCCGGTTTCAACCGCGCAGCCGCGTCCATTCGCGTTCAAAACGGTTCAAGTACGCCGCTACGACCGGGGCGAATAAAGAATCGGAGGCGCGGGCCTCCGGCTACCCTTTACTATTCGGGAGAGGTAATAAGGGACTACTGCTGCCAATCCAAATACAAACTCGTAGGAGCGAACTCCGCCTTCACGAGCCAATCGTACTCGCCGGTATCGAGGTCGTATAAAACGAGGGTTACTTCCGAATATTCGCAAGGCCACGGGTACTTCGCGAATAATACGATTAAATAACGGCCGTCAGGTGAAAAGCAGTGAGGACCCCGGAACCATCGACGGTATTCTTCCAACCACTTACCCTGGATGAATAGAATCCCGAAATCCCCCCTCGCGTAACGGTTTACGGAAAAGGAGTGAATACTCCTACCACGGCTTTTCCTGGTAAAGGCTATTCGTTTACCATCGTCCGATAAATACCTGCCGTCGAGTACGCCGTCTTCGTACGAAACCGGCACCGTTTTTAACCGACGACCTTTGTAGTCGTATATAAAAAACCGGGTTTCAGAAAACGCCTCTTCACGCTCCGATAGAAGGAAGAAACGGCCGCTGTCCGCTACCGCGTCTACGTGAAGGATGTTCCAACTACCGATAATTTCTTCTACTCTTCCCGACGCCACGTCCAATCTAAATACATGGTGTCTTATCGGGTTTTCCGGACTACCGGCTTCAGCCCATCCGAAGCCGTCGAATATGATCGTATTATCTACCGGCGAGTATCCGAAGCCCCCATTGATAAAAGGCCCTAAGAATAAATACCTTATGGCCTTTGTCTTTATATCATATTCCCCTATGAGGTACGCTCTATCGAAAATCGTCGGGATTACGCGTTTCCCTTCCACCGCCGGGGGTATGAAACGGCCTTCGAAATAAACCCGGTCGCGAGAAGGTGAACCGGCCCGAGGGTAAAAACGTCTTCTCACCCCTTTTAAAAAAAAGGCCGTCAGCTCGCGTTTGTCGAAATCCAAAAAGACGGCGTACCGTCCGTCGTCCCCCGATATCAGCGGCCCGCCCGCGGAGATAAGCAACACGCCGCCGAGGCCCGAAAACGCGTCGCGATTGTAAATTACCGAAGGCGGGCGCTTCTTCGCCGGCGGGCCGTCCTTAGCGCCGTCGCCGCCGCAACCACACGCATTGATATACGACATGAAAGAACCCGTCGATAGAATAATAATAAAGCCGCGAAAAAAAGAATAAAAGGCGTTTTTAAACCGGGGAGGGTTATAGGTGGGATTAACGTTTATCTTCCTCTTCATCGTCGCCGCCTTCGAACCTATACCCCTTTATTTTGCCCGTGGGGTAAAATAACACGTAGTCTAGTAAACCCGGTTCGTCTTCGACGCCATATATGCCCTTAAGATAACGCCACACGGTCTTACCGCTGTATTTTACCTGCACCAACTCAAAATACTCCAATTCCTCCCCTTTGTATACCCCTTTACCGTAACTAAAATCGGTAAAGAAATCGCCCGTAAGAGCGTAAACCTTGGCCCCCAAGACCTCGACCCCCGGGTAATACCCGGGTATCCTCTCGGCTGTACAAGAACTTAATATAATCGCTTTTCTACCCGGCCCCACGGGCATAATCGCGTCGCAGGTTTCCGCCACCCGCGATAGCGGTAATCCCCCTTCGGCGTGATAATGGCCCCCCAATGTATAACCGTGGACGAATACTAACAACGTATTATACCGGCCGCCGTAATTAACCACCAATTCGGATAACTCCTCCTCGTCCCCGATGACGTGTCCGCCGACCGTAATACCCTCATACTTGTGGAAATAACAGCAACAATAATAAAAAAAGGCTTGGAGCGATTGGAATTTACGGTCGTTCCACATGCTCGACGATACGAGGAAGCCGATCTCATCCGCGGAAAGGTCTGTATACGTTTCCCCGGCAAAGCCCTTCTTACCTACCCCAGTTTCGGTGCCCTCCGTACTTAATCTCTTTTCCTCTCCCGCCTTTACGTCTTCAACAACCCGTCGAGCTAAATCTTTGGCCATAAACGTCGGCAAACCGCCGGCCTCGTATACCCTCCGTATCTCCTCTTCCACCCCGGGGGAATCCAATTGCGACGCCTGAACGGTAACCGTTCCATATTCGCCCCGGTCCCCCGACAACTTAATAACTATTTCCCGGTCTTCTACCATTAGATATTATACCCCCTTCTTAAACTTAAAGCAAATACGACGCTCTAAGGAAAAACCCGGGCCGGCTTCGCCTCCCGGGTTATCCTTTTAACCGTCAATTATTGTATCGACGTCTCGGCCGCTTCCTCGGCGCCCTTTACCTCTATCTCGTATACGATCTTTTGCTTCTCCTCCGCCATCTCTCTTCCTCCTCTTTCACGATAACTTCCTGTTCCTGGGCGATGTTCTCCAACCCCTCGACTACGGCATAAAACCTGGCCGCGTTGTAATCGAGGACATCGTCGACGGGGACTCGCAACCGGACCGCGACCTGGAGCGCGAGTTCCGCTAAGCCGCAGTATCTGGCGGCCCTAGCCGGTTTTTTTTTTACCCAGTACGAACCCTACGAACGATATAAGGGCATCCCGTAAGGATTCCGATATAACGCCCGCGTTCGGAA
>Ga0307377_10008499_pt1 | contig 10406 bp, 20 predicted proteins | sample TR3MG_FD_202535 | JGI IMG/M metagenome (GOLD analysis project Ga0307377, IMG submission 202535) | Soil microbial communities from Risofladan, Vaasa, Finland - TR-3 | ecosystem: Environmental > Terrestrial > Soil > Coastal area > Acid sulfate soil | place: Finland: Risofladan, Vaasa | collected... | reverse complement strand
ATATCTTGTTTACAATTTCCGCCCTGCCCTAAAGAGTGCGCGAGGGCAGTTTATGTCAATTATCATCGCTTTTTATTAGTGGGAGCGACCTCCCCGGGCCTGTATCATCAGCCGCTCCCTATTTAATCAGATTTCCCTCCAGCACCGTTTCTCGCTTGCCCTCCGGTGTCTCAACGATCCACCGCTTGCCCCTGAGCCCTTCAAGTGGCCCCGCCACTATCACCAGGGCGATGCCGGGCAGATCACGGTGCTCTACAATATTACCGGTAGTAAGCTGTTTTATTTTTGGGTGCTGCTGTGCTATTTTCGGGTGACTGTACATGTTCCACCCCGATCCAGTGAGCCAGTTATGGCCTTACTTTTCCAATTCAAACCGACCATTCCAACCAGGTTTTAGCTGCAACTCAATGGTATCTGCCCTGCGGTAAAATTTGATTCGGCGTGATTTGAGTACAATTTCTGCGGCTACCGCCGCCTGGTTAGTCAACTCATATTCCAGACATAAAGACCCTTTTTCAGTGTAAAAATTCTTACTGCCGTCACAGCCTTCAACCAGCTTGTCCAGCCAATCTAGTAGGTCGTATGTGGTCATTCGCTCCACTTCGCTGCTAAAAAAATCTGGTTCGCATATCGGGCAGTGTTTAAACAGCGGCGGGATAATATGTTTATGAACAATGCGCTCTGGTACTGCCATTACTTACCCCTCCTTGGTTTACGGACTCTGGATCCGAGCGGAATGATAAATTTGAGTGGATAACCAGCAGGATAGCTGTAACCGAAATATAGGTAAGCTTCCGGTATTTCCATTAAGTGAGCCTCGTAGCGCCCACTGATCCATGCAGCTGGGACCATTTTTTCGCTTTCTCCGTCTGGGACACATACACCAAGCTGCACTTCTAAGCCATGGCCGCAGCTGATATCCTCGTGTTCACCGCTTTCGAGCTCTATATAGTGCCGGTACCCGCCGGAATCTTTCTTAACCCGCAAAATTCCTTCCAAATTTACACCTCTTTCCTTGCCACGACTATGTTCGACGTGGTAAAATAGATTAGGATTTTTACTGAGCCGCCTGGAAAACGGCTTTATTTTTTTGCCCTTTTTCGGCCTGCGCTAACTTCCGGCCGATAGGACATATCTCTTTGCAGTACTCATTCATAAGTGCTTCACTGGCGTAAACCTGTGCCATTGAGCTTACCTCTCCCGGATCAGGTATCTTTGCTCCACGCTCTATCCGCCCAAGAGTTGTTTCTGATATGCAGGCCCTTCTGGCCGCCACGTCTCTGCGCTCAATGCCGGCAACCAACCTTGCTAATCTAAATATGTTAATGTTTGCCATGTTTGACATATTGGTAATCATTGTTGACACCCCATACACCCCCTTCCTGTGGTAATCTATTAACAGAAATACCCAATGCATTCCAATTCCCCCAACCCGGCTTACTGGTACCGGTGGGCCGGGTAAACACCCCACCTTACACGAATTCCTTTTAAATCCTGAACCATACATACCCCCAAAACAGTAAGACTGCTATCACCAGCGGAATACATTTCTCCGCATTCCAACGCCTCTTATGCTTCCGGCTGCCAGTAACAATTTTACTCGTTTTTGTTCCTTGCGCCTGACACTTAACCACTTCTTGAATCTGGTCCACATAGCCCCACCCCTTTGCCGTACCTATATGGTTGCTTGGTGACCGGCTTATTCGTTTCAATGATTAGACTTGCCAGCGCCAGAGCATCAAGTGCCTCTTTGCCGCAAATGGTTTCGCGTGAAAGCAGATCAATGATTTTCCCGGCGACCTCTGTCATCGTAATAGCTTTGCGTAATTGACCATTTGTACGAGGGCGGAATTTATTTTGAAACATTTGCTTGAGTTCCTCCTCGTCAAGCGGACTAAGTATTTTGAACAACAATTCATACCTCCAAGCTGCCCCCGTTATCCCACTTTTTTTAACTGCTCAACAATTATGGCTGTCCTGTTAATCCTTACCTCGCAACTAGCGCACATTTGCCGTTCTCCACTGGGGCGTCCGCAGATTTGACACTTCCCTGCATTTACGGTCTTTTTCAGTTTGCTCACCTCCCTTGTCCACATTGAATACTATGAAGCTGTTTTCTTAACCTTAGCTTGCTTGCGCGACTCAATCCAGGCGATGAAGTCGTCCTTGCCAACCCGCTTTGAAAATCCAATATCAAAGCTTGGAATTCCGCCGTATTTTGGATTTAGTTGGAATAACTCATAAACCCGCCGGCGAGAGATACAAAGATAAGTGGCAATATGCTGAGCTGTAAGAATCTCCGGAAGCTCGTCCATCGTTATTTTTGTCATTATTTACCTCCATTCTTATCGTTGCTATCACGCTTTTTCAGAAACCAATCAAGTGGCTTTTTAACAACTGGTGCAATCCTTGCTAAAAATTTTATTGAGGCCGGGGACATTTCTTGCTTAACCTTGTGCAGGTGATCCTTGGACACCCCGGCCTTGCTTGCCACTTCAGGCTGCGTCATGCCGCTTTGTTTGACTGCTTTTTTGACGCGCTTGCCGGTGGACATGACTATCCTCCTTATACAATTATTACCGCAGCGGTAATTAGCTTGCCAAAAAAAATTCTTCGTGCGGAACACCGTAAAATTTTTCAAGCTCTAGCGCCTGGCCGTATGATAGTTGGCGACTTCCGTTTTCGATGCGGTTATAACCAACAGGATTGTCGTATCCTAAAATAACTGATAAATCCTTTTGTTTTAGCCCTTTTGCCAGGCGAAGCTCTTTAAGTTTTTCGGTGTTTGTTTTTACGTGACTCATTTAAGTTTTCACCTCCGATTACCGTGCTGGTAATCTAATTATAATTACCCTTGCGGTAATTGTCAACGATATATTACCTTTTCGGTAAAAATATATTTAAAACTATTTGTTTGTGGTATTGTAATATTGCCATTATGGTAATAGGAGGTTTTGTTTGTTATGTCTACAATTGGAAGTAGGCTTAAAAAAAGAAGAGAGGAACTTGATCTTGAGCAAAAAGATGCTGCAAAAGCACTTGGAATAAGCAATGTTGTGCTTAATAGATATGAAAAAGATAAACGCAAACCAGACCTAGAAACCATAGCCAAGATAGCTATATTTTACAGTGTATCAACAGATTGGATTATTAACGGCAATAAGCTTCCCGTCCCCAATGATCCCAAATACTCCGACATAGCAGAATACACAATGGAAGAAGAATTTGCCAGGAAGGGACTGTCACCTGAAGCTCAGCGCGAGGCATTAGAGTATGCCCTTCGAATTGTCGAAGAAGCGCGGAAAAAGTACAATAAACACGTAAAATAGCCCGTTTACGTATCCCTTAAATAGTGAGAAAATTTTCGTATAAATAAGCAAGGCATACTACTTGCGCAAACATATGTTCTGTTATAAAATGGTTTCACAGAGACAAAAGGGGGATGCGACACGATGGAGTGTTACTTCGCGCATTTACCTGAGGGGTTATCTAAATTATTAACCGTCAAAGAACCAATTTTGCAGTTAATTAGTTCAAAAGAGTGCCCCCACTACCAAAGACCATGTTCAAGTAAAGCGGAGAATAATTGTTGCCTTGGAGATATGCAATGTGTTTATGGATGTCCCAATAATCATAAATAAGCTTACCGCCTGCTCACTATGTCTGCCAGGCGTTAAATTACCGAGACATATAAAAACCCTTTGGATGATTCCGGAGGGTTTTTATGTATAATCTAAATAGATGGAGGTGATATATTGAAAGGATATTTCCGGAGACGTGGCTGCACCTGCAAAAAGAAAAGATGCACCTGTGGTGCAAAGTGGTCTTTTACAGTTGATATCGGCATTAATCCAGCCACCGGTGAACGCAAACAGAAAACAGTTTCAGGATTTGACACAAAAGCAGAAGCTGAGGAAGTATGTGCTGCATTGATTTTAGAGATAAAAAGCGGCACCTATATCCAAGAGACAAACCAACTCTTTAAAGATTTCGCTCAGGAATGGCTAAAGATATACCAGAACACAAACAGCGTTAAGATTAGCACGGTAAGGGTCAGGCAGCATGAAATAAATAAGTTATTGCCATTCTTTGCACATTTGAAAATTAGGGACATCACAAAAAAGAAATACCAGGAAGCACTAAATGCGCTCAGAGATCGGGAAGGTTTGGCTGATAATACTATTTCTGGAGTACACGCAACTGGCAGGATGATATTTCGCAAGGCTCTGGAATACGACCTCATCAAAAAAGATCCGACTGAGTTTGCCAGGGTATCCAGGGCACCCAAAACGGTTGAAGAAATCGAAACAGAGATTGAAATACCAAAATACATGGAGAAAAAAGAACTGGCCCAATTCTTAGATACGGCTAAGACAAAGGGCCTCGATCAGGATCATATTACATTCGTTACATTGGCTTACACCGGCATGCGGACCGGCGAGCTCTGCGCATTAAAATGGCGCGATATTGACACTGATACTGGCACTATTAGCATAACAAAAACTTACTATAACCCTAGAAATAATATCATAGATTTTAAGCTACTACCACCAAAAACTAAAAGATCAAAGCGGGTTATTGAGGTGGACAAGTTTGTTTTAGGTGAGCTCGAAAAGCATAAGGCAATGCAAAACAAAATCAAAATGCGCAAGCGTGACATTTATTTCGATGATGGTGATTTTGTCCTAATCAATACAGAAAAGCATCCAGGGTACCCGCTGTATATTAAAAAGATTGAAAACAGGATGCGCCGACTGCTAAAACTGTCTGGCCTAGACACAAACCTGACGCCGCACTCACTTCGCCATACCCACACATCTCTCCTGGCAGAGGCCGGGGTCGATCTGCCGCAGATCATGGATCGACTTGGCCATGCCGATGATGAAACAACTAAGCTGGTGTATCTCCATGTGACAAAAACGATGAGGTCGGAGGCAGCTAAAAAATTCAGTGATCTAATGAAAAACCTGTAACATTTTTAATGCTTTTAACTTCATTGTGTGGTCAAAATGTGGTCATTGAGTCTGTAACATAAAAAGAACCCCTGATTTTACAGGGGTTCTTGAACTTTATTACATCATGCCGCCCATAACTTGCATAATTGTAATATTATTAATATTATTTACAGGGTAGCGTTGTATTTAAATTTGATGGTTTTGGCTTATTAAATTAATGTAACATCTTTAACTGAATTTAATGGTTTTTACACTCCTGCGTGGTCACAATGTGGTCAATGTGATCACGATTAAAAACAATAAAAAGTCCCAGATTATCCCGGAATCCTTCACTTTTATAATACCGGCACACCACCAGCTACTTCTTTTAACTCAAACCTTTTACTCTCCCATGTGACGCCCAAACTCTACCTTAAAAAAAATAATTTGCCCTACGCCCGGCCGCGCGAATCTTTTCAGATTCGCGTTTATTCCCAACCCAAATCATCTGTAAATTTACCAACTAAAAACTCAACTTCGCCATTCTTAGACTCACCCATCTAAGCCTACTAGAATGGCAGATCCTAGAATGGCAGCCAAAGCACCCAATCCTGCACAGCCCAAGGATTGCAGTCGTTTAAAAGTGTCAAACCATGTCGAATTACTACCAATAATCAACCATTTATACTTTTATATAACAAACATTATTCGATCACATAAAGTATTCGACATTCGGAGGATATGACTGGAAACCAAAGAAAATTACGGTATGAACAGGATACGCGAAGTTTTACTGCTAAAAAATATAAAACAAAAAGATCTGGCCAAAATGACAGGCATTACTGAAAACGACATAAGCAAGATTATAAATGATCGTAAAGCCATCCACCTGACCACGGCAAAGAAAATTGCCAAGGCTCTGGGTAAAAGTGTGGATTATCTATGGCCCGATTAAAACAGAAAGAGCCCCGCCAAAGGCAGAGCTCTTTCTGTTTTTTATGTCAAGGCCATGATGTCCAGGCTAGCAGCCTTTTATAATGATACGAAACCGGATTTAATTTTTAAGGGTATTAGCGTATTTTAAAATGAAAATTATGCTAAAAAAGTTGTTGACGTGGCTAATTCGCCATGATATACTTAATTCAAGAAAGGCGAAAACGCCATTATAGCAGGAGGTAATAGAATGAATAAACAAGCCGAACATTACGAAAACATTGGTGATACTTTAAAAGGGGAAGAAGCTGAACGGGCCTACAGAGCAGCACAGAACCATCTACAAACAGCAGATAAAGGATACCTTGCAGACCTGGTAAGGATACAAAACAAAATAATTACATCCTTGGAACAAAGCATGGGAAAGTCCTAACCGCTCAGGAGGCGGCGGAAATTTGGGGACTTAGTAAAACCACCGTGCGCAATGCCTGCCTGGCTGGCAGGTTTGCGCCACACGAGGCCAGGAAAAGCGGTGGCACCTGGCTAGTCACCAGGTCCGGGATGGAAAGAGTATACGGACCTGGTGAAAGGAGTTGATCCTAATTGAACTTCACACCGGAAGAACTAGAAATAATACAAACCGCGTTAACACGCTACGAGCTGGATCAGAGAGATTTTCATAAAGCCGTTAAGGATTACGAGGATAAGAGCATAGCGGAAAAGGCCAACAAGACAATAGATGCCGCGTATAACCTTAGGTTTAAAATTGAAAGGAGTTGTTTATAAGATGAGCAAGCGGGAAATTCAGAACGCAATAACATTTTGCGAAATGTATAAAAGCAGTAAAAGCGGTTGCAGTGGATGCCCTAATCGCTGGGTGTGCAAAGACAGTCCGCTAAAAATCAAAAAGCAACCAAAAAAATAACTGTTCAAATAAAAAAAAGCCCCGGCGGTCCGGGGCTCATGTTTCTGATCCGACGCTCAATACTCACTACTTAAACCACCTGCCAAGACACAAAAGCCCATAGCCAATGGCAAAAAACACAACCAACAAGGCAACTACAAAACCTATTATAAAACTCATTTTAGCTCATCCGGAGCGCGCGGCTGCACCGGTTGGATTTGCGCCTGTGATTGAACGGGTTGATCCGGCATCACTACCGGTGCTTTTACAGCTACCGGGCTCTGCAGCACAAGTCCGGTAAAGATACCGCCAAGTTTATCTTTGATATCAGCCAGGTACTTTACTGCAACTGCCGCGGTTACGGCAAAAAATACTGTTTCAAGCACCGGCGATACCCCAACAAACAAAGCTAGAAGTACTAAGGAGCCCACGTAGGGCAACACACTGGTGGATAGGAACTGCGGCAACTTCCGGACGTCGAATTTACCCTGTTTGGCTGATAGAAATACTCCCAGCACAAAATCGGCCAGGATAAGCGCCAGGGCTCCGCCAAGGGCAGCCAGAACCTTAGGGGCCATGACTGCCCCTAATAGATCCGTAAAAAAGCTCATTGTTAGCATATTTTTTTACCTCCCATTAATCTAATTATTTGTAGCATAAAGCCAATGGCTTACTTTCCTTGTTTACTTATTTCCCTTAAAACATTTAATCCAACGGCCAGCACAAACCATTTATCTGCAGGGTCATCGGGGCCGTGGTCATCCGATGTAATCAGCCCTGCTGCTTTTGCATCACTCATTATTTTTTGTTTCCACTCCGGGACCTGTTTTTCTGTCACTGGCTTTTCACTCCCAATTAAATTGTTTGCCAACTCCCGCAAGTTATATTGATTCATGATGCTAATGAGCTTTTGAGGGTAAGCTGGATCAGTAGCATAGCCACACTTTTGTAATTGACGGGCGTACTCATCAGGGTTACCCTTGACTGCTACAGCGGGCGCGTACCTACTATAGCCGATGATGAGCTTTGAATAATCCTCAAAGCTTTCCTCGAAGTTATTATAGGCCCGGAAATTACTTTTAACGTCAACCTTTTTCCCGTTTACAACTTCCCAGGCAACAACTGAAACGCTGCCGGCTGGTCCAGAACCCTTGATGTTAAACAGGTTATAGCTATACTTTGCTCCTTGCTTTAGCACATATTTTCCATATCCAGTTTCAAGGCAGGCTTGGGCCGTGATTGTGGCCGCCGGTAAACCATACTTTTTCTGAATTTCAGCTGCAGCTTTCATGACTGCAGCAATAAACTCTTGTTGTGTCATACGTGCTGCCCCCAATCCTCATCGTAACGTTGGTCGTAATTACTTTGTTCGTAGGTAAAGTTGGCTAGTGACTGCTGTTGTGGCTTTTGAGTGCGGTCAAAATATACCTGTGCAGATTCCTGCACAAAATAGCCACCTAGGATTATACCGATGGGTGCTATAAGCGCCTTTACTAGCTCCAGGGCCTGGTTACTTTTTAACGCACAATAGCAATAATAGATAAAGGGCAAAATAATAAGGATGGCTAAAGCATCCTTAAAACTGAATTCGTGCGGCCGGCTGAAAAAACCTTTCATATCATCCACCCTTCAACAGCACAAAAACAATACCTAATAAATTAAGTGCTACCATCCCTGTGGCTCCCATCATCCAGTACTTCATTTTGGATACATCCGCCCGCACTTCGTGTATGCTACCATTTTGAGCTGCTTGCCACTTTTTCAAGTTTCTCACCTCTGTTTCAAGAGAAGTAATTTTTACTGCAACCGCTTCCTGGTCCAACTTCCACCCCACCTCCGGTAACCATAATAATTAGCCCCGGACGCATCGACCAGGGCATAAAAATAACGCCTTTTCGGCGCTTACTTATGTCGCATTATAATCCAAAAGCGACACCAACTATGGTATCGCTTAAATAAATATATTACCTTGATGTTCTAAGAGGACATTCTTCAGGACAACCATTGTAACTATTCCAGCAATGTATTGGTTTATTATCTTCATATTCACCGTCGAACCAACTACAACAAAATGGGTAACTATCTATTTCACTCACCTCTTTCACCTGTTAAATATAATTCCTATATCAGACAATGACCGATCTAGCCGGGAATACCTTTTTCCCTGCAGGCACATCAAAGTTAACGAAAGAATTCGGAGCAATAGTAACATTGTCACCTATTGTAATACGGCCAACAACAACAGCCCCCGTGAATACCCGCACATTATGCCCAATCTTTGGTTTGCCACTTTTTTCCACTCCAATTGTAACGTTTTGGTTGACGTGAAAGTTGTCGCCAATCTCTTCAGCCATCACCCAAGTTGAATGACCATGTTGGATACGAAATCCGCCGCCGATTTTTGGAGTGTAAATATTTAAGTCATTAGCAAAAGTCCAGCCTTTAAGAATATCTGTTTGCTCTCCAGCACTTCTTAGGCGGTAAGCAACAAGGGAGCGAAATTCACTGAAAGGGATAAGCCTTTTAAATGCATCATCCAGCTCAGCTTCAGGGTTATTTCGCCAGTGCCACCATGACCATGCGTCAGCTTGTAATAAACTATTTTTATGCAGAAAGTTAAGTAATTCATTGGAAACAGGAAAGGCCAATATGTCCCCCTCCATTTATGCTATATTAACTATAACTATATCATTAAAATGAATCATTTTCCACTTAATCAATGCTCATAATTATTCCCTTCTAAACGGTAAATGTTTTTCCGTCTGCCGTAGTAAACGTACCTTAAGCGGCAGCACCATTGATAACTTCGGTAACAACAGTTTTAAGGTTAAACAGCGCAGGAACCTGGTCAAGTGTATAAGTCCCTGCCATAACCAAAGATACCCAAACTTTTACCAATCCACTATCCTTTGTAAACATCACAATAAATTACCTCCTATTTTTTTATTTAAGCCGTTGGCGTTGCTATTAAAATGCTTAGTTCTGCTACCGCCTGTTTAAGTTGCGCTATTTCTTCTTCTGCTGTAGGAGTGGCAGGAGTTCCAGTTTCATACCAACCCCTATCAGCATCATATTCAAAATCCCTGTTTTCAATTGTTGCACCGTCCGGCAGGGTATTTTGAGCAACTTGTTGACCGTCTACTTCGGTATACTGATAGTCCCACGGGCCAATATTAATTACTTTACCGTCTAAAACAACACATTCTTTTATCATTTTGCCACCCACCCCGTATTTCCAGTTCCAGATTCTTTTACGTACAGCGTTGTATTTGCCCCACCATCGGTACGCCTGTATAATGTGCCAACGGTTGCAGTTATAACTCCTTCTGGACTACCTGTACCCGATGGTATATCAGCACTTGTTATAACCTTAAACCAAGTACTCCACGTATAACCGTCAAAATAACTTCTTAGATATTTTTCTGTTGTAGGTGCAGAAGTACTGTGCTTATAAGTTATTTCCTGTACTATGGCAGCATTACCAACAGAGAATATTTTTAGCTTAAAGTATCCAGATAATATAGGACAGTGTAATAATGTAAGCGATATGGTACTACTGCTACAGTAATATACCCCTGGTGTTGTATATGTGTCTAAATCGGCCCCTGAAAGTATGGCATTATTCGCAGTGAGGT
>Ga0307377_10008498_pt1 | contig 10406 bp, 10 predicted proteins | sample TR3MG_FD_202535 | JGI IMG/M metagenome (GOLD analysis project Ga0307377, IMG submission 202535) | Soil microbial communities from Risofladan, Vaasa, Finland - TR-3 | ecosystem: Environmental > Terrestrial > Soil > Coastal area > Acid sulfate soil | place: Finland: Risofladan, Vaasa | collected... | reverse complement strand
TTCCCGACACAATCAACGGGTTCGCTATACTCGAGCAGCACCATCGTCTGACGGATGCGTTCATTGACGAATTTGAGGACGCGCCTGCATCGGATTTCCAGACGCGTCTCGGGCGCTTTTGTTCGAGCTGTCAGTTGGATGATTTCAAGCATCTGATTCTCGACCCATTGACTGAGCCGCACTATCCCTACGAGACGCAGCGCGAGTGGGACGCTCGTACTGGCTACCAACAACCTGACAAAGTGACCTCTAAAATTCGCATGTCCGAACGCGCTGCTGTGCTCCGACAGAACGATAATATGTTACGAATCGCAGTGATACTGTACAATCAACACTACGGCAGTTATCGAGAACACGTAGATGCATTGCGCCGTTACGTTGCCGACTTGCCAGTGATCGAAGTGCACAAACGAATACCGCGACAAACAATGGTAACGAATCAGGCAGCCAGAGGGAAATCAGTGAATGTGGTTTCTTTCGCCTTCAAAGACGCCGTGGAGAGTCGACTTGATAATTTTCTTGGCGCTTATTAGTTTCAAAAATTTTAAAACACACATCCTCTGTACTTCGAGCAACGAGTCGTGGAACCAGTATTGCAGAATTTATGATCTAGGACGACGCGCTAGAACGCGCCAATGTTGACAAATTGATTTAAAAAAAATCTCTACTACGGTTTACTTTGGATAGTGTTGGATTTTAAACTGCGCTTGCAATGTCGCTGGCGAATATAAAGCGTTGTAGTTTTGTTGCACACAGTCGTTGTGTCACACAATGGAGTTAACTATTTTTGTTAGGACAGTGCAACTCCAAATGCTTTGACTTCGTCGTCCGTCATTCCCAAACATTCTTCCAGAGCAATCAAGTTCCAGCCTCGAGTAAACGACAGTGCTCGTGCTTGATGGGGTGTAAGATTGAACGCCAGAACATGCTCTTTGGTAATGGCGAACTCTTCGACGAACTGTTCGAGAGGCATGTGCATTGCGAATAGGTGTTCAAAGTCGATACCCATACGCACTAGCGCCTGTCCGTCGATACCCAGTTCGGCATACTCCTCTTTGATAGTTCGAGCGAGCATAAAATCCTCAATTGTAAACCCCAGACGATAGCACATTTCACCCTTGCTGAGCTCATAGTTGCCGTACAATGTGTGCAGTATGTTGTATTGCCATCGATCACCGAGGAACGCTTTTGTAAATCCAGCTACAAGCAGTTGCTCGAATTCGGGGATGAGTTGATGCAGTTCGCGCAAGTCGTAACCGGCATCGTAGAACGAGTCAATGCCCATTCCGCTTTCAAACATATGGTCAATGGAAAAATTTGAACGTTTCAACGTGGCAATGTCGGCTCGCTCGGCAACGAGTTTGTTGAGCCCGGTAAGAGTTTGATCCCCCGTGTAGAGATCTGGATTGATAGGCGAGGGTTTGTTGACGGGGGTTTCGGGTTTCTTGGTGAATTTGCCTCGGAAGGCGCGAAGGCTTCCCTTTACAGAGCGACCTAGACGGTGACTACGCGACACGGGCTCGGCCATCTGTTCGTTCGATTCCAGCTCGATGTCCTGCATCAGTGGAACGGTATCGTCCTCGACGGGGTGGTGGAGCTCGGGTGCGATGACCGGAGGTCTATGGTCCATGGAAGTGAGCATTGGGTATTGCACCGTGTTTGTCATTGTTTTGGTATGTCTGACGTTTCTTTTCCCCCCTTTACTACTGATGGAATCATCTAGAGCTCATTTATACATGCTATGCAGAGAAAATAACAACGTGTCAAGGATAGCATGTCAACGGAGTTTTATTTAAGCAAAAGGTGATACAGAAAAATCTCGGCTCGGGTGTTCAGGGGGGGGCTTTTTCAACAGGTTGGGAACGAACTCTCCAAACGTGGGAAAAAGGTTGCGACAACCAGTTTGATAATAGAGGAGTAAAATTGACACAAATTTTCTATCTTTTCTGTATTTGCAAAGCTAGCTTTCCGAGATGAACACGGTGAGAACACACCTCGACTCGGCCTGTTCATCGGCGTTTAGCGATAGATTGAGAACAATTCCGTCCGCTTCTTCCGATAGATAGCCGTCCAAGGCGAGGCCATTGGCGTAGGTGTGTCCGTTGCCACAGAGCTCCTTGCGCGGATGCGGCGTAGTACAGCATATAAGATAGCCGTCGATAGTGTCGAGCCGCAGACCTGGCAAACTCTCTGAAAGGCGGTAGGGGATGTAGGTGCGCACAGTGGCGTCCGCGGTAAACCGGGCTTTGAGCTGCGAGCCTCCTCCCGCAGTATTGTAGGAGACCACGGAAGTAGACACGTCCTGTTCCGCGACTGCAAGCGGTCGCGTCTGGTGTTTTCCATGACCGGTCTCGCTGCCACTGGGCCGATGCTGAAAGCTGTTGATTGTCGAGGATGCGATAAGTAGGACCAGAAACATTGCGCATACAACAAAGCCAACAATAGCAAAGCAGCGGAACGATGATCCGGTACTACGCCGCGGTGGGCGTTGTGGGATATCTGAGAAGTTGTGGGATGAAAAAAGGGGATGGGGTTGGGGTATATTGACGTTTGGCGAATTGTTGTTGGGGAGTTTTCGTCGCGCGGTATCATCATCTTTTTTGTAGCGATTGGTGTCTCCGAGGAACAGCATCTCCTCATTTCGGAGATCATCGAGTTCAAAGTCATCAAATTCAAGCTCATGTCGACTCATAACTTCATGTCCGGTGAGTGGGTTGTTGGGGAGAAAAAAAGTCGGCACGTCGATTTTCTCGAAGGGGACTTATTCTAACACTCAATGAACGCGCAGGCGAAGATAACAAAGAGGTCGTACAGTGCTGTTTTCTAGGTAAGTAAAACAGAAACCGCAGACAACAGGGATTGGTACAGACACCTTGTTTCTCAGCGCAATTCTATAATTGCTAGCACGGTACAGATATTAATATCGTTATGTAAAAGCAGTACAACGCCTAATTTTCTTTTGCCATCTCCGTATCTAGGCTACTTTAGCAGGAGAGACATAAAATATGCGTGGAAAATTTTTAACAAATTCAATGGCATCGAATCGATATTAATGACATACTCGAGTGTCTGGAACGTAGAATAAACATTCTGCAACTAATGCACTAGTCACCGCCCGAAGCTTCTGTGGTGTAGCGCAAATCCCAGCCTTCTTTTCTTTGGTCACACTCTCCCCTGTCGATGCTCGACTACTGGACACCGTATGTGTTCTGCTACTCGGACAGCATTGCGGGCTCACTGCTGGTTGCAGCTATTCTTTTCTTCTATCAGAAGATCTGGTGGATTATCAGCGGTATCACATGGATGAGCGGGGAGATGTACCTCACCTTCCTGCTGCTCTATGGCTACAACGAGGAGATTTTCCTGCACTACACATTTTCACAGATCCTGCAACAGGATCGACCGCTCTGTACATTCACAGTGGAGCCAATTGGCGATCGCGAATTGGCCATGCCCTCGCTCGAGGCCCAGCTCACTTTCTCCATTGCGAGTTTCCTCGTGCTGCACATGTTTCTAATGCAACAACTCTCGCGGTTTCGAGCCACTCTCGTTATCATAACCTTTCCGATTTTCACACTCTTCGCGCTCTACATCACTCGGAATAACACCGCCGCTCAGCTCGCCTGTGGTGCAGTGTTTGGTGCGCTGAACGGAGCACGTCGCATTCTGATCTACCACTTTTTCCTCAAACGCCAACTCGCCCTACTCGCGCACTACAAACCTTTCAACTGGATTATACCGCTGACGCCACTCACTGTGACGCGCTACGAGGATTCTGATGATCAGACAACGACAATGCTTCGGGGAAAGGTCAAGTTCGCCGATGCAGACGACGAGAGTGTCGAGGAGCCTGAAACTATAAGCGAGATACTACTCCACGACTTATCCAGTGCTCTTTTGGGACAACCGCGACAAAGACCCACTCCGACCGAAAAAAGCGATCAGTTTCACGCCAACGCATATTGAACATTTTCCCCTTCTCGCAAATCGAAGCGATCGCATCGACCGTCATACACTTTGCACATATTCTAATTACCAAACATAGCACACATACACTTTGTGCTGAGAAAAACAAAACAGTTATGAAACGACAGATCGAGATGAAGTTCATTAAACCCAAGAGTATGAAATTTTCCACTACATCTTCGGATAAACTTGTCGCCATCCAGGGTCGTATCAGCGAGATCGTGTATCCCAAGGCCCTAGAGACCTACGCAGGTCATGCGATAGTGAAGATCAACGGACGCACAGTAGTGGGCAACCTACCCTTTCTTGACAAACGTCTCGTCTACAATCTGATCTGCTCAGTAATCAACCACCCCCGGTTCGGAGCGCAGTACGAGATTGTCGACTACGCCGACGAGCCGTTTGCACCGATCGACATCAACTTCCAAACTCTCAAACTCATCCTAATGGAGGACTATGGCATGGGCGAGTTCTATGCGCTAGAGTGTGTGTGCGAATTGAAAGACAGCCTCGGCTACAAGAGCATACTGGACAAAGTGGAAGCGTCGGTCCTAGTCCACCTGGACTCCCCGACTTGGTTGACCACAATGTGTGCCGATTGTCCGCTCTTCAAACACGAGTATCTCTCGAAGCTCTCGCTGCTCTGGTCTCCGCGAATTCTTGTGAAACTTCCCCTCAAGTTGCTCTGTGATATTGCCGACCAGCTGCGCCGTGATCCGACGGTGTTCTGCTACTCGTGGAAGAATTCCTACCCGGTGCCCGAGGTGAAAGCGGACAAGATTGTGTTCCTCGAGCGCGTTAGCGGCAAGAATATGAGCGACCAAACGAAGTCCTGCGTGCGGACCTACAATCACGTCACGGCATGGATGAACAACCGCTCTCGCATCACTTTCACCGACCAAGAGCTCGTGCTATTGGGCGAGGAGAACAGACGCTTCGCCGTTAAGAATAGAATCTTTCAGCCAATACAAGAACGCTTCGGGGACACACTGCACAAGCGCTGGTATATTCGCAAGGATTTTGAGCTTCTTCTTCAGCTTAAGAAAAAACTCACCGAGCTTTTCGCACGCACCAAAGACGGCCCACTACTCGAGAAACAACCAAACGTCGGACAATTGAACGCACCTCAGAAAGCGGCATACGATGCGGTGCTCGGTGTTAATTTGGTGATTATACAGGGCGACGCTGGCACTGGGAAGACCGAGGTGGGCCGTTGCATCGCGAAACGGTACCGCAAGAAGTCCGTACTCCCGCTGGCGTGCTATGGCAGAGTGGCGTCAATGCTCCAGAGCAAGTTCGGCCGTGGCTTCACTATTCACAAAGTGATTACACTCATCGAGAAGAAGACCAAGGTCGGTGCTAAACTGGTCAAGTACACACGAGTGTTGATTATCGACGAGGTCTCCACACTCACGCTTGAACTGTTCGTACGACTGCTGTGCCTGTTTCCCAAGCTGCTCAAGATAGTGATGATCGGCGACGAGAAGCAAATGCCCCCGGTTGAGAGAGGAGCCATCTTCGAAGCACTACTTGCCAAGTACCGCAGTACCGCAGTCGTCCACACGCTTACCGACGTACTACGAGTGACAGAGGAGTCGCGTCTGCTGCTGAACAACTTCAACCGAATCATCGCAGGAGAAACGGATCTCGAGTTTAGTGACGACATCCATAGTGACCACCCCTTTGTTTTGATGCCGCGCGAGACAGTTCCACGTCAACTCGAGGGCAAAGCCGGTGGTGTGGCGATTATAAAACGCACGTTCGAACGACTACTGGAAGCCTATGAGCACACCGATGTGCAGATTCTCACCCAAAAAAATTCGGTGCGTGGCGACATCAATCGCGCTATGTTCGAGCTTACACGCGACAACACTGACATCTTCACTCACTCCTCGTTCTACGTGAACGAGAAGGTGATGTTCACTGAGAACAACTACGGCAACATCGACGGTCCGGAGCATACGCGTAGCACAGCTGTGATGAATGGCGAAGTGCGTACTATCTCCTCCATCTATGATGTGGATCCCACAGACGACCCTGTAGCGCCAGTGCAGATGCGCTGCACAGATGATCCCAAACGCTATCCGGCCTGGCATCGCATGATCGAGTTTACCGACGGCGGCCGTGTCAATCTGCGCCACTACGACATTTCAAACATCTCGAAAGGCAATGCGAGTAGTGTTTCGATGGCGCAGGGTAGCGAGTTTAACAATGTGGCGTTCTACATTCACGATAACATCTCCCGTACCCTGACGCATCGCGAACTCTACACTGCTGTTACACGCGCCAAGCGCCGTGTGATTATCATCGGACGGCTCGAAGAGCTAATCCGTATCATTCTCAATCGCTATGAGTCACCTGAGTCGACTATTGAGAACTGGCTACCAGAACTCCGTGCAGACGTCATCTAGAACATGGTAAACGGAGATTTGCATTTTTATACACATAGTTCTAGACAGAAGACACGTGAGTTCCGGTCCTCCTTTTTTTTAAACATTAAACGTCCTCGCTTGTTCCACTGACGTTTTCGGGCCATAAGCTTTCCAGATCTTCAAACTCGCGTTTCGCTTGCAGACGATAACGAACATGTCGACAGAGTGCCACCAGCAATGCGAGTACTATTATGCTACATAGCGGCAGCACCACATACAATCCGATCGCGATAATTTCCACTCCCCAGCTAGTGAGTAGCGTTACCACTACCCAGATGACGATACATCCTGCTAAGAATGCACAAAGTCGATCGGCAGTGAGTTCTTTGCACACCATTCCATTGGTCTATAGACGGGGAAAACTTACCCGAGCAAGGCGATCGATTTCGGACGTCTCTATTTGTTCTCAGCGATGCGTGCGCTTGGTTTATAGAGGTCACATCAGGAAGGCAGTTTTGCCGAACACCAACTCAATCATACACTTCGTACACACACACTCACAATGTCTCTACCGCCAGGCCTTCAGAAAATTCAACAGCGTGTGAAAGAGGAGGCACTGGTCTCTGTCGAGACGAAAACGAAGAAACAAAAGAAATCCCGCGATGATTCTCCGCAGAGGGAAAAGGGAAAACGGAGAGTGAAGACCACCAAAGCGTTGGTCAAATTGAATCGTGACGCGACCTTCCGCCTATTTTCAAAGCGTCGCTCCAAATACCTCACAACGGAGAGCAAATTCGATACCAATAGTGTATTGCGCTTTGATATACCGAGCCGCTTCTACCCGCGCTTTGATGGTGTGGAGATAGGCAAACGCGAAAAACTCCTAACCGACATAATCGTTATCCATCAGCAGATTGCCGACAGTGAACCGCAGTCAATCTACAGACTTGATTTGACAGAGATAAACGCGCTGGAGGATTTTGAGTGGACTCCGCTCACAGAAGATATCAGCTCGTCGGAAGACTCGAGCAGTAGCGATTTCGAGCCAGAGACTCTAAAACTCGTTTTGTCCAAAGTGAAAGATGCGAGTGTGAGTTGTACACACACGTGCAATCGCAAAGAGCACTGGACTCTGACATCGGATGTTGACCGAGAGAAAGCACGATTTATTCTCAAAACGGTGGAATTCGAGTATCGCAGTTCGCGATAGCAGCACAAGTTTACGCATCTTCGCTTCAATTAAACGAATGACAGTCGCTCTTTAGAACTCCATCTCGTCTTCGTTGTCACCATCCTCTGTTTTTTGTCGTTTGTTTACATCCTGGGTAACAGGTCGTTGTCCCCACAGATACTGCTCCAGAGTCAGGTCTCCACCGAAGCGCTGAAGCCTGCTAAAATGCGGTGGTACAAAGGGTCTATACCCAACCCCCGCAACGATCTGTTTGTAGTATTCGATCCAGTCGAACGCATCGAGTTGCGATTGTGCAAATGCCAACTGACACGACAGTGAACAAAACTCTTTGTTCGAGGGATTGAATTTCGATGCGGAGTGGAACAGTTGATCGTCTGGAACCTCTTCGCCACAGTTGTAGCATTCAACCAGATTGTCTGCGGTGCGCTTTATGTCGTTATTCAGCACTAGTTTGTCCATCGAGTGATTGTTGTTTTTACCTGCTTAATTATGAGACTTCCGAAAGTGAGCGCTTAGGTCGCCATCGGCACAGGTCGTGACATGTTTAGCTTTCTTCGTCAGAATCGGAATTGCACAAATGGATAAAATATTTGTTATAAGCTCTCAAGTAAACCTACAAGGCTGTCGCCCAGCTGTCAAGCGCTTGCCACGCCTTGCGCTTGAGGTATCTAGTATTCCGAGTGCAGGCATTGGTGTGTTCGCCAACGAGCGTATTTCCAAAAATCAATTTATTACCGAGTATGGAGGAGAGTTGTTGACTCACCTACCCCAATTCTACACGGATCGCGATCTCACGCACATTATCACTCTCAGCCACGGCATCGACTGGATAGACAGTCGAGTAACAATGTTCTACCCTCTCTCGAACTACGTAGACGAACACACTGTTGGTGGGTTTGTCAACGATCCTTTCGGATCTGGAAACTCTGCCAACGCCGTTTACCACTGGCACCCCAACGGAAGACCCTTTGCCCAGATAGACGGAGCTGGCCGGCGAACTGCGGGAAGCTCCAAGCGAGTGTTCCTCCGGGCGTTGAGGGATATCGAGGTAGGCGAGGAGATTCTAGTCAACTACGGTAGGGCCTATCACAGGCGCCATTTTGTCACAGAGTAGCCACAATAAAAAATAATGAATACAATTTTGTCACACAAAGATATATCGATCATCAGAGCGGCTAAGAAAACTAGGAAAACACTCTGCAAAGGCCTCTAATTCAAAAGAGAAGTTTTTTCAGTACCAACTCCAAAGAGCTGTCTTTCCGGTTCTATGGAGAAAAGTTTTTCAGTACCAGATGAACTTATCAACAGTGTCACCGACGACACCAACTACACAGACACCAACAAACTCGGAGAAGGCTCCTATGGAGAAGTTTATCGGATACCCGCTTCGAAGAACTCACGCAATGCCCGAGCTGTCAAGATCAGCAATCGCGGCACGGCAGGAACCATTTTGCGTCGCGAGTGGAAGATACTCTCAAAGCTCAGTCATCCGAACATTGTGAGTGTAGAGAGGAACAATTTTTTCACCTCACCCACTCGACTCTATATGGTTATGGAGTATGTCCAAGGTCGTGATCTTCTCGAGCTGTTGCGCTCCGAAACCTGCGGAGAGTCTGCCGCTGTTCACATAACCCGTGGCATACTTTCCGCTCTCGTGTATCTGCATAGAAATGGCGTTTTCCACCGCGACCTGAAGCTTGAGAATGTGCTTATTGGAGCGAGCGCTATCAGTCAAATGCATAGCAAAACAAGCGTGAAACTATGTGATTTTGGACTAAGCAAAAACCGCGACAGTGACGACTTCACCTCGTGGGCCGGCAGTGTGTGCTACGCAGCACCGGAGGTTTTCTCATCCCAAATTACTTCACGAGCATTGGCCGACATCTTTAGTTTTTCAGTGATACTGTATTCAATATGTGTAAACGCGACGCCGATCCACGATTCGTTTTTCGATGACCGCAAATTCCTCCTAGCACTACCCGCCAAACTCAAAGAGCTTCGCAAGTGCAAGTCTGGCTTGTTTTCCAATGTTCTCTTCCGCAAAATCTACCGCTATTCAAATTGTTTTGATTGGAGGAAACGTGAATCTGCCCGAAAATTGCTCTCTCGGAAGCTCTACCATACAAAGCTCGCGGGATTCTGTCTACCATCTCCACCACTGCCGCCACAGAATCTGTCGAGAACGTCCAGTAGCCTCGACACTATTGATCTCAGCGCTAGCGAAACGCTCACCCGAGACCCGAGCAGTGACACGAAAATTGCCTAGACAGCCTCGAGACCTTCGACAAGTGTGTGTTCTCAATGTAAATGCGGTTCGTCGCTTTAAAGATGTGCTATTTAATGTTACAATTCGGAGTTCGTGCTTTTTCGGGGTTCATTTACAGACCTATGGGGTCAGTTCTATCAGGGCACAGGTGATAGTAACGGGCGCGATGTTTCGACAGTTTGTGTAGCTTCGTTTGGTTCGGATTCGTTAGAAGCGATACAGTCGAGTGAATTCGCGTGAGAAATTATGTTCGCCTACATTTTTTACAAAATTCGTTTTCCACTCGTCGGAATGCTTGACTGGGAAGGGGTTAATGCGCTCGCTTTCGTGGAATTCTATTGAATGCGATCGATTGCATACGTCCGTCCCTAGGTATGTGGCATAATAAAAATTGCACAAATCTCGTATCAAAAAGCGGGGAAGCATGAGCACCGATTCAAACTACTACGGACATTTCTTTCCTGTGCAAGAGGTGGGTCGATTTCTCAAACGCCACTCGCAGCGACCCGACAAGTATCGCGAGATTGGCATGCGTTGGTTGATCGAGGGTAAAGTTACTTGGCAGCGCTTCAACTCGTTCGGGAAGCCGGAGCACATGATTGCCGACATA
>Ga0307377_10008495_pt1 | contig 10408 bp, 9 predicted proteins | sample TR3MG_FD_202535 | JGI IMG/M metagenome (GOLD analysis project Ga0307377, IMG submission 202535) | Soil microbial communities from Risofladan, Vaasa, Finland - TR-3 | ecosystem: Environmental > Terrestrial > Soil > Coastal area > Acid sulfate soil | place: Finland: Risofladan, Vaasa | collected... | reverse complement strand
GCTTGTCGCCTATCCCAGCCTATCGCTCTGGCTGCCGAATCGTATGTGATCAGAGCGTTCGACGGCTAGCGCGTTGCTAGGGGTATTGTGCGGTCATCGGTTCCCGCATCCAGCGACAGACGGCTGGGCTGTGCTGCCACGAGGCATCGTCCCGGATCAGCGCCGTGGCGTCTTTGACTCTTGTTTGCGCGATGTGGATTGACCAGACCGCGCGACTGGATTGACCATGGAGACGCAACTACAAACGGTTGGCGAGAAAGAGAAATAAATGAAGATTGGGTGGTCAGCGCAATTCGCGCACGTTGGTCAATTCTGCGAGCGCTGCAACAACGTGATCAGATCAAGCGCGGCCTAGCTAGGCCTTCATCTGACCAAAGTCGCTGGTGTTGGATCCTATTCCGATAGGACTTTGATAAGGAGCTACTTAATGTGGTGCCGCGCACGACACACCACCGATATATCGGTTGACGATCGCAGCTACCTGTGATCGAATAAGCGAGTTCGTAACTGCTTGCCTCAGTTAGGCTTCGCTGATTGAAGGGCAAACCCATGGAGTCCTCATTCAGCCATTCTCACTTAACGCGTAGCGCCGCGATTCTTTGAACATGGGAGCAAAGAGACAAGATGACAGAGACAAACGTCCCAGAGAAATATCTGCCGCCCCGGGAATTCATGCCGCGCAACGTCAGGTTGCTGCCGGAACTGGAGTACCCGCAAACTCTCAACCTCACGGAAATGCTGCTCGACGGAAACGGGCGGGAGCGGGGCGACACCGTTGCGATCTACTACGACGCCGAGCGGATCACCTACAGGGAGCTGCAGGCGAGGGTCAATCGCTTCTCCAACGCCTTGCGCCAACTGGGCGTGGGCAAGGGCGACCGCGTGGTATTGCGTTCGTTCAACATCCCGGAATACCTGGTGTGGAACTTCGCCTGTTGGCGCATCGGTGCCATACCAGTCCTAGTCAGTCAGCTCAACCGCGCCACGGAGCTAGCGTTCAAAATCAACGATTCGGAGGCCGTTGCCATTTGCGTGCATGCCGACAACTATGCCGATCTGGACAAAGCGCGTCACGATTGCCCGCACCTTAAGCACGTGATCGCGTACGGTGGGCGCGTTCCCGGTGCCCTTTTCTACGACGATCTGATGCGCGGACAAGATGAAGCTGCGGCCAGTGAGGAAATGCGGCCGGAAGGAATCGCCCGCATCATCTATAGTTCGGGGACCACGGGCAAGCCGAAGGGAATCCTAACGACCGTGGAGGGCATGCTGTCCGGCGGCGACACGGCCGGGCGCCATATCATGAAGATTCGATCCAGCGACGTGATCGGTGGCCATCCATCCTTCTCGTTCGCTTTTGGAGCCAGCTTTCTTTCCTTGCCGTGGCGCTTCGGAGCCGCGATCTCGGTTATCTCGGCGTTTGCCCCAGAGAAACAGTTCGAACTGGTCCACGAACACGGCATCACGGTTTTGCTGGCAGTTCCCACGGGCTTCCGGATGATGCTGGAGGCTGCGGGACGTGACGATGCCGTGCGGCTGCCCAGCATCCGATTTTGCCAGAGCGCGGGTGAACCGCTACCCAATTCGACTCTGGTCGATTGGCGTAAGCGCTTTGGCACGACCATCATCAACTCTCTGGGCTCGGGCGAGCTGAATTACTGGCTGTCGACGTTCGAGGAAATGCCCGACGACAAGATAGGCGCGGCCGGCATTTCAGTTCCCGGCTACGAGAATGTCATAGTCGATGAACAACTGAATCCTGTTCCCGCCGGTACGCCGGGAGAGTTGCTGGTGCGTGGTCCCCTGGGTCAGATGTACTGGCGTCGCCCGGACGCCCAGATAAAGGGTGTGTGCCCGCCAGATAGCAGATACGCCGGCTGGAGCAGACCTGGACTTTATTGCACGCAGGATGAAGACGGCTATTTTTGGTACATGGGCCGGCTCGACGACATGATTGTCACCGCCGGCTACAAAATACCAGGCGGTGAGGTTGAGGCGGCACTGAACAACCATCCGAGCGTGTTCGAATCGGCAGCAATCGGGGTTCCGGACGAGGGGCGCGGCAACATCATCAAGGCATTCGTTGTGCTCAAGGAGGGGGTAGAACCGAGCGAGCAGCTGGTCCTGGAATTACAAGACTTCGTCAAGCAGGAGATCGAACCCTACAAGTATCCGCGCATGGTCGAATTCGTGGCCGGGGGTGCCCTGCCGCGCACCGCCACCGGAAAGATCCAGCGCAACGAACTGCGCAACTGGAAGGTTGCGAGCAGGACCGGATAATTTGTGGCCAGAAGAAGCTGGGAGCCATTCGGTATATAGCAATAGAGCGAGGACGACCGCGCCGCAATACGCCTATCGACTGGCGAACAGGGACGGATTGAGAACAGGCAACGGCACCATAGATAACAGAACGAGGAGACTTATTATTATGAATCGCATTACCAGTCTGGTTGCAACGGCAGCTCCAGTTGTGCTGCTATCCGCAAGGCCAGCGATATGAACTGGCATCCGTCCGTACATCTGCTATTGCGAATGGCGTCTTCGGTAGGCTCCTTGCTGAAGCCGGCCGGGTTGGACAAGTCGAATGGCGTCATTTCCGCAGCCTTCCTCAAGGACATCTCGGATTCCCAGTGGAAAGGGGACAAGAAAGTAACCGAGTGGAACGCGTGGATGGACAAGCAACTGCCGGGCACCGACAACAACGACCTTAATAGCGTCTACGGTTACGCGATCCGTTACACCTTGCTGAAAGTCCTCGAGCAGGCCGGCAAGGATATAAGCCGCGAGAACATAATGACCCAGGCGGCCAATCTAAAGAACGTGCGTGCGCCCATGCGGTTGCCCGGGATATTTCGCATACCTCCGTCAAGGATTTCTTCCCGCTGGAGCAGATGCAGCTGCAGCGCTTCAACGGCGAGCGCTGGGAATTATTTGGCGATGTCATCAACGGTCATATCTAGACCGCCCGCTGCTATGGTTGCTTAGCCGCGCCAATCCTATTTTAGGACGATCATCATGAAGACAAAGAAAGGCATTTTTTGTTTCGTTTGCCCGAGCCACTGTGCGCTGACCGCTACTTTCGAAGACGGTAAGATGGTCAAGGCCGTCGCCGACGCGCGCAGCGGCCTGCATTGCGACATCTGCGACTCGGCCAAGGGCCCGGGCACCATTCCAGAAGTGCACAGCCACGGGAAGCGCCTGCAGTTTCCAATGAAGCGGGCTGGAGAGCGGGGTCGCAACCTGTGGACCCGGATTACCTGGGACGAAGCGCTCGACACCATCGCCGAAAAGATGAAGTTCTATCGCGACAGCTTCGGCCCGGAGAGCATCGCCATGGTTTTGGGAGAACCCAAGAGCATGGACTATGCCTTCCAGCAGCGATTCGCCACCTACCTTGGCACCCCCAACGTCATCACGCCGGGCAACTATTGCGGCGTGCAGACCGGTCACGCCGATCACTTCACCTTCGGCACGATGAACATCCATGCGTGCCATGGCGGCGACCCTCGCTGCTTTGTGATCTGGGGTTCGAACCCACTCAATACCGGAGGCAGCTTTCGCGGCATGCCGCAGAAGTTGCTGAATCAGGCGCTAAAGAACGGCTGCAAGCTGGTCATGATGGAGCCAGGCAAGAACCGCTATTGCGACAAGGCCGACTACTGGTTGCGTCTGAAGCCCGGTTCTGATGGGGCGCTGGCCATGGGCATGGCTAAGGTGATTATCGATGAGAACCTGTATGACAAGGAATACATTGCCAAACACACGCTGGGCTTCGATGAGTTGAAGAAGGAGGTGGCGAACTTCAGCCTCGAGGACGTGGCAGCGGAGACCTGGATCGACGTCGATACCGTGCGCGCGGTGGCGCGCGTCTACGCGACGAGCAAGCCGGCACAGATACTGTGGGGCAACGCGATCGAGAACTCCTCCTGCGCCCTGCAAATCTGTCGTGCGATCGACATACTGCGCGGCTTGACCGGCAACGTCGGAGTGCTCGGTGGCGAAGTGATCATCACCCCGGCGAAATTCGGCCGCCCGGGCCGCTTCTATTTCGACAAGAGCCTGCCGCGGCCCACGGCAAAGTCGATAGGCAAGGAGTTCTCCATCGCCATGGGTGCGGCCTACGTGCCGACGCAGTCCCTAGTGCGGGCCATCCTCAGCGAGGACCCCTACCCGGTCAAGCTGGCGTGGGCCAGCGTCACCAACCCTATCTTGACCTATCCCGATTCCGCCGCCACCTACGAAGCCTTCATGAAGCTGCCTTTTCTCGTAGTGGCGGAGATTTTCCCCACGTCTTTCACAGCGATTGCCGACATCGTACTGCCGGCCGCGCTTCCACTTGAGCACAATTCGATCGCCTATTGGCCCGCCTGGCTGGGTCATGTGAAAGCTCAACCCAAGTGTGTCGAACCGCCCGGAGAGGCGTGGCCGGACGCCAAGATGATCAACGAACTGGCCAAGCGCATGGGCATGGGCGAGCACTTCTGGAATGACTGGGAAGAGTCGCTCGACATCATGATGGCCGACTCGGGCATGACCTACAAAGAGTTCTGCGTCAAGCGCAGCCTAGAACCCACTAATCACTACCTCAAAGACAGTCCGGAGCACTACTACAGGACACCGTCAGGCAAAGTGGAGTTCTACTCCCAGCAAATGGCTCAGCTTGGTTTGAGTCCCTTGCCCACCTTCAAGGAAGTGGCGACCAAGCGTTTCGGCGAGGAGGCGTTCGAGCGCTATCCTCTGTACATGACCAACGGCAAGGAGGGAGCCTATTTTTCCTCCGGCTACCGGCACATCAAGGCGATGAAGAAGTACAAGTCCGAGGCCATCTGCGAGATGCATCCAGACACCGCGGCCAAGTACGGTCTAAAGGACGGCGAGATGATCTACATCGAGTCGCGCAAGGGCCGCATCCAGCAGCGCTTGAAGATCGCCAGTCACGTCCACCCGAGGGTTGTGTTGGCCGCTTTCGGCTGGTGGGATACCGAGGCGGAGGACAACGAGTACAACTGGCGCAAGTACAATATCAATATCCTTTCCGACGGCGATCCGCCCAACGATCCGGGTACCGGTTCGGTAGAGTTGCGCGGCATCCCCGTTCGCGTGTTCGCCGAAGAGCCGCAGTGGGCAAGCCCGCGCTGACCGGTCGCATAATGTCTGCGACCGAGAGTGCGGTGCGGCACCCTGGCGCTGTTGCCGCCTTAGCGCAAGGGTAGAGGCGGGCTGATGAAGGTCTTGAGCGTAAAGGACGTTAGCGTCAGGTTCGGCGGCATCCCCGCCCTGGACAATGTCAGTCTAGAACTCGAGGCCGGCGAGATCTGCGGCCTAATCGGACCGAGCGGCGCGGGGAAGACAGGTCTGTTCAACTGCCTGAGCCGGATCTACGATGTGCCCAGCGGGCGCATCGCGTTCAGGGGCCACTCCCTTCTCGAGCGTGCCGCCCATCAAATCGCGGCGCTGGGAATGGCCCGGACCTTCCAGTACCCGGCGCTTTTTGACGGAATGACGGTCAAGGAAAACATCATGCTCAGCGGCCACAGTCAAGTTCCCGGCAACATGCTGCAGAACATGGTCGGCACGCCGATGATCCGCCGCAGCGAAGCGCGCCCTGGGCCATCTACGGCACACACTCTTGATTATTAACGTCTACGTCTACCGCGGGGGGATGCTCAGAGATTTGACGTCGTTTATGCGACCATGTGCGGGTCACGATGAATAGCGGAATGTGAAGAAGTGGTGTGCATCTTTTTGAACCTTCATGAGGCGTGAACCCGTCGTTTGCCAAACCGTGGCAATTAGTGTATTTGAAATCAGACGTCATTTGCATATGGCAGGAACAACCATGATTGACAGTGATTTGAATGGCAAGTAAAACAAAGAATTCCAGAATCAAGTTAGCCCATGTCTATGCGCCTGTGGTGTCGCAATCGACAGTGGCATATTTCGCTCTTGAAAACATGATTGTGATGGGAGAATTGAAACCGGCAACTTGGTTATCTGAGCTAAGTTTGAGCCAAGGCATGGGCATCGGTCGAACTCCGGTGCGCGAGGCGCTGAAAGAATTGGAAAGGGACAATCTCGTGGAGATCGTTCCCAGCCGTGGAGTACGCGTGAAGGAGCTTCATACATACGAGCAACTCCAAATGCTGGAGGTGCGGCGCCCGTTGGAAAAAATGGTGGATCGTCGTGCAGCTGAACTTGGAAATGACGCGCAGCGCAAGCAGTTGCTTGCCTTGTCGGAGCAAACGATGGGATTTGTTGAGGAGGAGAACCAAACTCAAGCTATGTTATCCAATCGTGAGTGTTGCAGGATGATTTGGACCATGTGCGGCAATGCATCTCTGGTACGGGCGATCACCCCTCTCTTTTCTTCGACCCGTAGATTCGTCATTTTCTATGGTCAGTTTCCACAGCATGCCGAAATCGCGCGTCTGCACCATGCGCAGGCTATTGCTGTTTCACAGGGTGTCCGACGCGACGTGGACAGAGCATCGGACAATATGATGGATTATCTTGAATCTTTCGCGCGTTCGATATTATCGACGCAAATCAACGATCTGCGGGACCCCTTCTCATTGGGCAAAAGCGAAAACCGCGTTTTGTGAGGAGCAGGCCTTGACCGAGCGGAGGGAAATCTTCTGACGAATATGCGTATGAATGCAAGAGAACTGTTTGATCTTACGGGGAAGATTGCCTTAATAACCGGCGGCTCTCGTGGGCTCGGCTTGCAAATGGCCGAAGCGCTGGGCGATCACGGCGCGAAGGTGGTGATTACGGCGCGCAAGGCCGATGAACTGAATGAGGCGGACGCTCATCTGAAGAAACTGGGCATCGAGGTACTGACAATAACCAACGACCTGTCGAAGTTCGATCATATCCCTGGTATGGTCGATCTGGTCTTAGCCAAATATGGCACCGTCGACATCCTGGTGAACAATGCCGGGGCCACCTGGGGTACGCCGGCTGAGAATCACACCGCCGAGGCATGGAACAAGGTGATGAATCTCAATATCAAAGGCACGGTGGCGTTCCTTGCTTGCGCAGCGTCGCGCCACATCACGGGCCAGTATATAGCGGTGGACGGCGGGGCGTGTATCGACTGATCTTATTGGCATGCAAACGAGATCAATCGCGTGAATCATGCTGTCGATCCGGGCGGAAGCGGAAGTCATTGTTGCCGGCCGCCTGTGCCATGACCACCGGTCCCCCCAAGGCAAAACAGTTCGCCGCCGACGTGCGGCGTTTGGCCGAAGAGGCTTCTGCGTCCGGTCTTTATTGCGCGGAAGCGGTGGTGAGCGCCCTGGCCAAGGCTCAGGGCATCGATTCCGGGCTCATTCCGAAGATTGCGACTGCTTTCTGTGGCGGCATGGCTTGCACCTGCGGGCCTTGCGGCGCGCTGACTGGCGCCATCATGGGGCTGGGCCTGTCGCTGGGGCGCAGCGAGGCAGGACAGCCGGTGCACGAGTCTTACGCCGCTACCCGGGAGTTGGTGAAGGCGTTCGAACAGGAGTTCGGTGCTCGCAACTGCGACGAGTTGCTTGGATGCGATCTCGGCACGGCCGAAGGCCAAGCCATGTTCCGGGAGCAGAACTTGCACAGACGCTGCGCACGCTACACTTCTAGAGCGGCGGAGATCGCCGCCACTTTATTGACCAAAAGCGAAAGCTGATGCTGTATAGGTGCTCGAAAATGGAAATCTCTTCCCTGACCGGCAACATAGCATTGGTATCAGCAGCGCCGAGTGACAGCGTTCTGCATCTGGCCAGGATGATGTCTCGCACCGGTGCCAAGGCAACGCCCGTTGCCTGCCGCCGCAACAAGATTTGAGTACGGGGCCGTGCTCTCCCTACCGTCCAAGCCCTGGAAGAAAGTGAAGATAGAAGCCGTATCGGACCAACACTTTCGCATCGTGTTCCTGACCGAAATGTCCACCGAGGCATCGTTCCGCGCTGCGGTCGAGGAAGACATCGCACCTTGCCTGGGTCCGCGCGACGAGCTGGGCGCGCCGGACTGGACATCACGTAGCGTCACGCTGACAACGCTCGACCTGCCCACGTTCAAGCGCAATCTGGTCTTCGCTTGCGTCATGATCGAACTCGAATGAGTGACCAGCTTTTCACGCCTCTGCGCAGCGCGGTCTCCCAGGCGGCGTGCACGCGCATCGACATCAGTGACGGCTTGCGCTACGGCCACGCCCTCACTAGCATGTGTCCGCTGTGTCTGGCAACTATTCCTGCGCGGGTGTCGTCTACGGCGGCTGGCGTCGTCATGCGCAAGTCCTGTCCGGAGCACGGCGCGTTCGAGTGCGTCGTCGCCACCGACATCGCCAGCTACGAGCGCATGCGTCGCTCGCCGCGCATAGTTCAGCGGCCGGTGCAGATGGCCATGCCGGAAGCGAAGGGTTGTCCCGACGATTGTGGCCTCTGTCCAGAGCACGATCAGCATACCTGCCTGGCTATTGTCGAAATCACCACGCGCTGCAACCTTCCTTGCCCGGTGTGCCTCGCCGACGCCGGCGCCAAGGGCGCCGATTTGAGTCGCGAGCAGGTCCTCGACGCGCTACAGACGCTGCTCAACGCCGAAGCTCAGCCCATACCGCTCCAGTTCGCCGGCGGCGAACCTACGCTCCACCCCGAGCTCGTGGATATCGTGTACGGTGCACGCGCCCTCGGGTACAGCAAGATGGAGATCGACAGCAACGGACTGCTGCTCGCCCGCGACGCGCGCTTGGCCGTCGACTTGCGCGCCGCTGGACTCACCGGCGTTTACCTGCAGATGGACGGCCTTGCCGCGGAGGAGCACGAAATCATACGCGGCCGCGACTTGCGCGCAGAGAAACTGCAGGCCATAACTCACTGCCGTGACGCCGGATTGCAGGTCGTGCTGGCGGTGACCGTGGTACCGGGCGTCAACGACAAGGAGGTATGGCCGTTGATACGCTTCGCCGCTGCCCAGCGCTTGACGGGCATCAACTTTCAGTCGGTTGTGTTGTCGGGGCGCTATCCGCGCGAACTGGCGCAGAATCAGCAACGCTTCACGGCCACCCACTTTGCGCGCGCGCTCGAAACGCAGAGTGAGGGACAGCTTCGCGCTACCGACCTTATGCCTATGTCCTGTCCCGACCCGCGTTGCGGCTTGCTCGCCTACATCGTCGTAAGTAAGGATGGCCAGTTGCAGTCGCTTAGCCGGTTGGTCGGCGACGGACGCCTGCGCCAACATGTAGCGGATTTCAGCGACTGGGAGACATTGCTGCGCCAGATGGGTTGCGACTACGCGGGTTGCGGCTGCAGCGGCGGCGGCGCGGATGCGCGCCAGCGCCTGGGAGAACTGCTTGAGGGCGCTGAGTACTTCTCGGTCGGCTTTCACGGCATGATGGACGCCTACTGTTTCGATTTGGAGCGGGCGCGCCGGTGCTGCGTGCACAAGTTGACTGCAGAAGGCAAACTGATGCCGTTCTGCCTGTACAACATGAAGTACCGACCGCGTGGGGACTGACAGACCGATCATTCCCTAGTCGCGGTTACGTCGGCCGCGGCAACGAATCGCTCAAGACCGCAGCCTGGCGCCCACTTGTTAATAAGTTTTTTGCTCTCATCACTGATGGCGATCCGCACCGAATCGAAGCCAGCATGATGCAGCGCCGCGGACAACTCGTCCACGGTAACGGCACCTGAGACGCAGCCCGCGTAAAGTGCCAGATCGTTGGCTATGTCGCCCGGTAGCGGCGCGAGCGCAACGATGTCCGAGACGGTGAGACGGCCGCCGCGCCGGAGTACGCGATGTACCTCGGCCAGAACGCGCTTCTTGTCCGGGCAGAGGTTGATGACGCAATTGGATATGGCGACGTCGAAGACTTCGTCGGCTAACCCCGCCTCCTACCCGATAGCTTCGGTGTTGCCGCCACGTCATTGGTGAGACATGCTGCAATGCGCGAAATCCGCGGAGCAGTTACGCCGTCGCGATCACTCTGCGACGGGCCGGAGGGTGCCCTAACGAGCCGGTCAACCTTGAGTGTCGTCTAGGGCAGCTCTGCAGCGGGACCAATGGGATGGCGTAGCACAGAGTCCTGCAATGGCGCAGTTGCTCACAGCAAACTGAATGTCACAGACTCGCGACCATCATTTTCTTGATGCAGCGCTTCACTACTGTCCGGTTAACTTGTGATTCGTGTTCTGTAACGTATTGATCGATTGAAGCAATGAAGCATTTTTTGCATGTCTCCGATTTGAACGTGGAAATGCGCGATTCTCTCGTTTTTTCGAGCGGGAGCGGCACGTATGCATGCGGGCAAATTGGTGTTCGCACAGTTGATGGATCATTTGCCGTGGAAGACGTTTGGTCGCATCGTCGATCGTTACGGCGGCGATCATCGCGTGCGCGATTTCAGTTGCGCCAATCAATTCCGCTGCAT
>Ga0307377_10008493_pt1 | contig 10409 bp, 11 predicted proteins | sample TR3MG_FD_202535 | JGI IMG/M metagenome (GOLD analysis project Ga0307377, IMG submission 202535) | Soil microbial communities from Risofladan, Vaasa, Finland - TR-3 | ecosystem: Environmental > Terrestrial > Soil > Coastal area > Acid sulfate soil | place: Finland: Risofladan, Vaasa | collected... | reverse complement strand
CGCGTTGACCGCACTGCGCCGCGGCGAGCGATTTTCGGAAGCATTGCGTTCGGCCGATCTGGAACTGCCCGTCTATCTGTACCAACTGGTGGCGGCGGGCGAGTTGACCGGCAAGCTCGGCCAGTCATTGAAGACCGCGACCACCCAGATGGAATACGAAGACCGCATGCGCCAGGAAATGCGCAACGCGCTGACCTATCCGGCGATACTCGTCGTATCCGGCATCGCCGCCACCTTGCTGGTGTTCATCGTGGTGGTGCCGAAATTCGCCAACCTGCTCAAGGGCAAATCGGCGAACGTACCGTTGCTCTCGCAATGGGTCATCGGCACGGGAATGTTCGTGCAGTCCCACTTGCTCTGGGTGGGACTGATTGCATCGGCGCTGGTCATGGGCGCGACCGTCGCCCTGCGCAACCCGACGGCGCGCAGCCGGGTTTTTGAGGGCTTGGTACGCCTGCCCGTATTGGGGCAGTGGATCCTGGAAACGGAAATGGGGCGATGGGCGTCCATGCTGAGCGCCTTGCTGGAAAATCGCGTACCCATCATCACCGCGATGGAGCTGGCGCTCTCCGGCGTGGGGGTTTCGCGCCTGAAGAACAGCCTGCAACAGGTGCTGCGCGAAGTGCGCGGCGGCGCACGCTTTGCCGACGCGCTGAGCACCAATCGCGCGCTGGGCGCTACCGGCATCAATCTGGTCCGGGTGGGCGAGCGCTCGGGGGAACTGGCGCCGATGCTGCGCGCCTTGTCCACGCTGCATGAAAATGCCGGGCGCGATCGAATGAAGCGTTTCCTGCTGTTGCTCGAACCGATCGCCATCCTGCTGATCGGCAGCGTCATCGGCGTGATCATGGTCGCCATCATGCTCGCGGTGACCAGCATGAACGACGTCGTTTCTTAAACCTTCAAGGAAAATTAGGACAATGAAAAAATCAGCGAATGCGCTGCGCGGCTTCACCCTCATCGAAATGCTGGTCGTGCTGGTCATCATCGGCATGCTGGCCGGTCTGGTGGGCCCGAGATTATTCGGCCACGTCGATGCCTCCAAGGTCAAAACCGCCGAAGTGCAAGTCAAAATGCTCAAGGGAGCGCTGGAAGCATTTCGTCTCGATGTCGGCCGCTTCCCGACCCAGGCGGAAGGCTTGCTGGTATTGAACCAGGCGCCCACCGAAGCGCGCGCCCATGCGCAATGGCACGGCCCCTATCTCGACCAGGACGTGCCGCTCGACCCGTGGGGCAATCCCTACATTTACAGCCTGCCCGGGACGGATGGACAACCGTTTGCACTCTATTCACTGGGCGGCGACGGCAAGCGCGGCGGCGAAGGCACGGATGCCGATGTCGGGATGCTGCCCCCGCCTCAATAAGCACGGCGAGGCATGCAGAAACTCCTTAGCGGGATGCCGGAACCCATCGGGGGTTTCACCCTGATCGAAATCCTGGTCGTATTGGTGATCATCGGACTGATCGCGGGCGTGGCGACGCCGCGCTTGTACGCGATATCGCAGCGTTACGAAATCGCCGCGCAACGGAAAAGTCTGCTGGTGGAAATCGACAGCTTGGGCTACCGCGCCTACAGCAGCGGACAGCCGGTAGAACTGAACTCGCTGAACGCAGCCTCAGCCAAGAGTGCCGCCATCGCCATTCCTCGGGGCTGGCGGATCGAGGTACCCCAGCCGATCCGTTACGGCTTCAACGGCATCTGCAGCGGCGGGAGACTCACACTGGTGGGACCCGACGGCTTCCGCGAAGAATTGCAGCTGACGCCGCCGCTGTGCAAACTCCCAGCCGACGCGGGCGCGCAGTGAACCACCGCCGGGCTCACAAGCAACATGGCTTCACCCTGATCGAGACCATCGTCGCATTGGTGCTGATCGCGACGACGGGTATGGCCTTGTTCAGCTGGATCAACAGCAACATCATGGCCCTGAGCCGCGTACAGGAAGTCAATGCCGAAGATGCGGCCACCCAGAATGCCCTGGAATACATGGCCGACATCAATCCCATGGTGTCGCCGGAGGGCGATGCCGATCTCGGCGCGCTGCGTCTGTCCTGGCAAGCCAGTGCGACCATAGACCCGCGCGATGGCGCCGGCTATCCCTTCGGCATCAGCAGTTACCAGCTTGCCCTTTATCAGACCAAGGTCAGCGTACAAAAGCCGGATGGGAAATTCTGGTTCGCCTTCAGCCTGCGACAGGTGGGCTACAAGAAAGTGCGCCAATTAGTAAAGATATTTTGACCATCGCCATGCCCCATCGATCAGCTACCAGCAAAGGCAATCGGTCCGATCAGGGCGGCTTCACCCTGATCGAGGTGCTGGTGGTGCTGATCATCGTCGGGAGCATCAGCGGCGTGTTGTTCCAGGCGCTGGAACAGGCCTATCGCCTGCAAGAGCGCTTCGGCACGGAACTGTTCAGGGTCCAGCAAGGCCAGATGGCGGCGGACTGGTACCGCCAGACGGTCCAGGGGCTGCTGCCCGACGACCCGGGCGGCCCAAACGTATTTCATGGCGAGGCGCGAGAATTCTCCGGCTTGAGCAGCAATCCGCTGGGCGATCAGTACGGCGCGCCGACCCCGATCACCTGGAAGCTCAGGGACGACCAGCAAAGCGGCACCACCGAGCTGGTGTACGTCGAAGACGATCACGAGACGCCGATCCTGAGTTGGCGCGGCAATCAGGCAAAATTCGTTTATCTGGGCCCAGCGCAAAATCCCCACGATACCTGGCCGCCGTTGGGGCTATCGACCCAGCTGCCGAAGCAGATCCAGTTATGGGCCGAGGATGCCGGCGAGCCCGTCACCATCGTTGCCTCCCCCATGGGCCCTACCGAGGCCCTGCCGCGTACCCAAAATGTTTTTGGAGTGACGCCGTGAGTGGCGAGGCTGCACCGTCGAGTCCCCCCAGCAAGCAAAGAGGCTTCGTGCTGGTGATGACGCTTTGGGTGTTGGCCATCGTGGCCATTGCAGCCGGCTATTTTGCCGAGCGCGTCGCGCGCTCGGTCGAACTCGCGCAACAGGCCCGGCAAAACACCCAAGCCATGATCGACATGGCCGGGACGCGGGCCGAGCTGCTCTATCGCCTGGGCACCACCACCATGACCGAATATGGCTTGGGCCGGGGCAACACGGCGATCGCGCTCGACAACCGTCCCTATCTCGGCCTGGGCAAGACGCTGGTACGACTCCAGGACGATCGCGGTTTGCTCAATCTCAATTTGACCGACGATGGCAGCCTGCAGCGTTTTCTCGGCCTCTTGGGCGTACCCGCTGACCAGCGCAGTCACCTGATCGACACCTTGCGCGACTTCACCGATGCCGACAATCTGGTTCGGCTCAATGGTGCGGAAGCGGCAGACTACCTCGCCCTCAATCTTCCTCCGCCCCCCAACAGAAACCTCCTCACCCCGTGGGAAGCAAGACGCATCATCGGCTGGCGCGATTATCCCGATCTCTGGAAAAACGGCAGGCTGGCCGATCTGACCACCACCAGCGCCTCCGTAGGCATCAATCCCAACACCGCCCCGGCCGAGGTTCTGGCAACCTTGCCCGGCGTGACCGAAGACATCGCCCGACGCATCATCGCCCTGCGCAAATTGTCCCCGATCATCAATGAAGCCCCCATCGTTGCTCTTACTTCGATACCTTTGAATCAACTATTCCAGACCAAGATCATCGCGATTCCGAGCAACTCCCTGCGGATCACGCAATCAACCCGGGGACTGCCCTGGGCCATCCAGTACAACCTCACCCTGACCCCCAGCGGCAATGAAGCACCCTGGCGAACCGACTATTACAGCCGGGTGAGCACGAGCCCACCTGATCAAGCGCAGGCGGATATCCCGGAATTGCCGCCGCGCTCAACCGCACCACCGGACAGTCCCCCCTCATTCCTTTCCGGAGGGTAGGCCGCGGCAAACGCCTGGCGGCTCATTGCCGCTTCTTTCCGGGCTTCCAGCACGACTGCCGGAGTAACGGCAGGGGGCGAATCCTGCGACGGTTGCGGGACGGCTGTCACGTGGGGTAGGATGCGAGGCATGGGCACATTGACTTTCGACACGCTGGATGCGACGCGCCGCTTGCGCGAGGCTGGTTTCGACGAGAAGCAGGCCGAGGCTGTTGTGCGCGTACTGTCAGAATCGCAAGAGCGGCTGGTAACGCGTGAGCACTTCGATGCCAAGCTGGAATCGCTCGAACAGCACATTACCATCAAGCTGGGTGGCGTTATCGCCGTAGCTGTTGGCATCATCATCGCGGTTCTCCGCCTGCCACACTGAAAGATCCGCCCCCACCGATGTTTTTTCGTTTGCCGGTACGCCGCTTCATACAAAGCACCGAGAAGACCGACGCGCCGCAAAACCGTTTCGGCACCCTGGAGTGGGTGTTGACTCGCCCGCTGTACCGCTTTCAACGCTTCGACCTCACGCAGGTTCCGACCAAGAATCGCACCCAGGCGCTACGTCTGGAGCTGGCGCAATGGACTCCCTTTGCCAGCAGCGATTACTACGTCGGCTGGCACGGACAGCAGGCACTGGTCTGGGCCTGGGATGCGGACAAGGTGCGCCAGGCCATCGTCGCAAAAGGACAGAAGCCGCAGCGGGCGCGCATCCTGCCCGAGAGCGTGTTGCAAACAACTGTTGCAAACGGCCTGTGCCTCAGCCGCTGCCAGGAGGGGTATGAAGGCCAGCTCTGGCGCGAGAGCCGGCTCGAGCGCAGCCGCTGGTGGCCGCAAGCGCCGACGTCGGAGGAGTGGCTGATGTTCCAGCGGGATGCCGGCATCCCGCCCGAAGAGCAGCAAGGCCAGCCCCCCGCGCCGCGAGTGAGCCCGCTGCATGCCCAGCCCTGGGTGAACCAGGCCGGCTCTGCGAATGACCAGGGAATGCGCTTGGAGCGGCTGGCCATCGCACTGGGTGTTCTGTTATTGCTGTTGCCCACCTTCTGGTACGGCTTCAGCTATTACAAGCTGCAGCGCAGCACGGCAGCGCTGCGTGCGCTGCGGGCGCAACTGCAGCGCCAAGCCGAGCCGATCCTAGAAGCGCGCAGCCAGGCGCGGGATTATCTCGCACGCATCAACGCGCTGCGCGCCATTGCACCCTACCCCGGGCAACTTGAGCTGATGGCGAAGATCGCGCAAGCGCTGCCTCAGGACAAGTCATCCCTCAAGGATTGGGATTTCCAGTCAGGCCAGCTCAAAATCACCCTCTCTTCGAGCAGCGACATTTCCACCACCTTCCTGATCGGGGCGCTGCAACAGGCCGGTCCCTTCCGCGACGTCAAGGCCCTGCCCGGACGCGACCCCAAGAGCGTCACCTTCCAGATGACCGTGCAGGGCAGCCAAGGCTGAGCATGCTCGCCGACTTCATCAAACAACTGCGCGACAACCCCAGATTGCGCTGGGGCATCGCACTGATCGTCGGCATTTTCTGGTTCTACGCCATCCTGCTGCTGCGCGACACCCTGCAAGCGGAAAATCTGCAGCATCGCGCGGCAGCCCAAGCCATCGTCCGCCTGAAGGAACAACTGGCGCAACCGGAATGGACGGCGCGCGTGACCCCCGCCAAGATCATGGCGGTGCAACTGGAGGGCCGTCTATGGCAAGCCCCCACCTCCGGATTGGCCCAGGCCGCCTTTCACGACTGGCTCACCGCGACCATGGTCAAAGCGGCGGTGACCCGCTCACAAATTACCGTCACCGTGATCGATGAAGCCGTGGCCAACACCGCCGACGCGCCCGGCACCACTACCACGCCGGCGGACGTATGGAAAATCAAGGCCAAACTGGGCTTCGATTTCAGCGCACCCATCCTGATGGACTTCCTGAACCGGATCGAGGGCAGCGAGAAGCAAATCATCGTGGGCTCGCTCACCGTGCGCAAGGAACCCATGTCCCATGTCGAGATGGAACTGTATGGCTACTTTCAGAAACAGGCAGCCCCCGCAGCGAAGCCCAGTGACAAGACGCAGCCCTGATCATGCGCTTCATCCACGACAACCTCATTCCCTTGCTCGCCGCCCTGATACTCATCGCGGCGATTAGCTGCTGGTTCGACACTTCCGTTCCACCCCCGCCCAGGGCGCGAGCCCCCGTCGCCGAAGCCTGGAACCTGCCGAAGCTGGCGGAACAGGACGGCAAAAACTCCATCGATGCCATCAACGCACGCAATCTCTGGGGGATCGCGGCGGCGGATGCGGTCATCAAGGAACCGGAATGGCACGTATTGGGCATTGCCACGAACGGGAACGAACGGTTCGTCTTGATCGCCTATGCAGGCAAGCCCGTAGAAATTCTCAAGGTCGGCGACGCGTTGCCCGATGGCGTAAAAATCGTGCAGATTGAAAGTGAGCGCTTTTTCGTGATGGGCGCCGACAAGAAGAAACTCGTTTTTGGAATTTACAATCATGACCCCGCGAAATAGCGCCCGCTTCCTGCTGGTCCTGGCCACCCTGTTGCTGGGCGCTTGTGCCACCGAGCCGCCGATCATCCCCGAGCCGTTGGTCAGGCCGCATGCTGCGGCTCGCCCCGAAACCCTGGTCGCCCATGGCGACGTCGGCGGCGGGCCGACGCTGTTGACTAGCATCCAGAAAACCCCAGAGCCGCCCCCGGCGGACATATTGAGTACGATCAAGCCCAGTGCGCCGGCTGTTGCCGCCAAAGAAGAAAAAGCCACCATCACCGTCGCCTTCGACCAGATGCCCCTGCCCAATTTCATCCAGGCGGTCTATGGCCTGATCCTGAAAAAGAACTACAGCGTGGACCCGCAGGTGGCCGCCCGCAAGGATCTGGTCACCCTGCACGCCGCGCAGTTGCAGACTCCGGCACAAATCGAGAATGCCGCGCGCCTGCTGCTCAAGACCTACGGCGTGGCCGTCACCGACCTGGGCGCGGGCAATATTCGCATCACCCCGGACAACACCCAGACCGGTTACGCGCCGGAGATCCTGCGCGGGCGCGCTCTGCCGGAGGTCCCTCTGCCGATGCGCCCGATCTACCAGCTGGTGGAATTGCAGGCGGTGCGCAGCAGCGAAGTGGCGGGCTGGCTGACCAAGATCTTCGGCAACCGGGTCACCATCATAGACGATGCCGCGCAAAACTCCCTGCTATTGAGCGGCCAGGGCGACGAAGTGACCGCGGTACTCGAAGCCCTCCGCGTGCTCGACCAGCCGCTGATGAAGGGTCGCCTGAGCCGGCGCATCGACCCGGTATTCTGGTCGGCCGAGGAGCTCGGCAAAAAGCTGAACGAGGTCCTCACCGCCGAGGGTTACGCCGTGTCCAACTCGCCCTCGGGCCAGTATCCGATCAACCTGATCCCGATCTCGGGCATCAACGCCCTGATCGTGTTCGCCGCCGACCCGGCCGTGATGCAGCACATCGTCGACTGGGCGAAAGACTTCGATAAGCCCAACCCCAGCCACGGCGCGGGTGGGGGTTACTTCACCTATAAGGTGCGCTACACCAACGCCGAAACTCTGGCTAAGACCATGCAGGCGGTGTTGGGGGAGTCCCAGCCGCCAGTCACGTATGCTCCGGGCACCGCTCCGCTTGGCGTGCCGCCCCCCAAGGCCCCTGGGCGAGTGGTCGTGGATGCCGCCAACAATACCCTCATTTTCCAGGGCAGCAGCGAGAATCAAAGCCAGTTGTTCACTCTGCTGCAGGAACTGGACAAACCGGCGAAATCCGCGCTGATCGAGGTGACGGTCGCAGAAGTCACCCTGGATGACACCACCCAGCTCGGGGTGGAATGGGCGCTCAATGCCTCTGGGGTCAACGGCAGCGGCTATACCGGCGGCACGCTGGGCGGCGTGGCGCTCGGAGCGGGGCGGTCCACCTCGGGTCTGGGCATAGGCACGAACGGCCTGACCATCGCGCACCTGAACGGCGCCGGCAGCGTCACCGCGCTGCTCAATTTGCTGGCCACCAGCAGCAAGGCCAACGTCCTGTCCAGCCCGCGCATCCTGGCGCGCAGCGGCGAGACCGCCAGCATCCAGGTCGGCTCGCAAATTCCCACCATCAACATGCAGCAGACCAATGCCGCCACCGGCGGCGTCGGCGTCCTGCAGTCGGTGCAATACATGAATACCGGCGTCATCCTCACGGTCAAACCGATCATCTATTCGGGCGATCGGATCGATCTGGACGTCACCCAGGAAGTCAGCGGCAGCAGCGGGGTGGGCGTGGCGGGTTCGCCGATCATCAACACCCGCAAAATCTCAACCCACCTCTCGCTCAAGGACGGCACCCCGGTGTTGCTGGGTGGCCTCATCTCGCAAAACAGCAGCCGGGGGGAGACCGGCGTGCCGCTGCTCAAGGACCTCCCGGTGGTCGGTCAATTGTTCCGCACCAACAACGACGACAATCAGAAGACCGAATTGCTGGTGCTGATCACCCCATACATCGTTGCTGACGACCACGATGCCCAGGTAATCACCGATGCCTTCCGCAACCAGTTGGGGGAATGGGCAAAGCCCAAGACCCAGCTTCAGTTGCCGAAAAGATAGGCCCTTCCAGTTCCATCTCGGGGAATAGGGGAGGTTTATCCACTTGATGCTTGGATCAAGCAAGGATGTTAGCAGTAGCATGTGCGGACGCAAGTTCCAGGTTCAAGCGGTTTTTTTGGCAGGGTTAGGGGAATATGTTGCGCAAATGCGACATAATTGGCACGCAATCGTTCTTCTTGGCGTTGACTCCGGCCTTGTAACTGGTATATTGGCACCGTCTTTCGAAAGGCAGCTACGCAGCGGTGTCGAGCTAACCTGGGTAAATATTGGAAGGCAAGCAGCTTGATGAGGCGGGGCGTAGTTTTGAAACTTCAATAATCTAGAATGGAGCAAGATATGAAAAGAAGGAATGAAATTCTGCAAACCGCAGTCGCAGCAGTCTTCCTGGCCGCGGCCGGCTCGGCGAGTGCCGCGACCGCATTGTCGGTCACATCCGTAAAATATGCGGCTGAACAATTTGCTGGAACCACGCCCTACGCAGCAGCTGTTGGACCGACGCTAAGCGTCGTAACAGGTACGGCCATTCCCTCGGGATCTATCATCACCGTCGAGGTGGAATTGACCGGCGGGATTTTTGCCGTTACTCAAGCAGGTGTTACTTCTGGTGCTAGCGCTGCTAACAAGGTTGACTTCACGACGGGAGCCGCGGCTACGGTGCCCACTTGTTCGATGGGATCCACGACCGTAGGCGTCACTACTGCTGCTGCCGGTGTTGTAGCTCCGACAACAACGGCTTCCAACGCCAACGTAATTACATGTTCGGTCACTACCACAGCCGCCATCGGGATTGGCGGAACAGTTATGACTGTTACTACCCCGAGCCTCAATGCAGCCGCTTTGGCGTCCACCAGCGCAACCGTCACGGCCAATGCAACTATTCTGGTTGGGACGCACACGGCACCGGTTGGTGCGGCAGTTCCCACCTCCGGCACACTGGAAGCGGCTTCAGGCGCAACTACGATCGCCACATCGGCACAGGGCATTACCTTGGCCGGTGCCGCTGGGACCGCTGGTAAAATTGATCTGACGGCAACTCCGGTTGCATCGGCCTTCACCGGCGCATACAGCACGACGGTAGTCGACCTGGGTTCCGTAAAGGCAACTAACGGCACCGCCAAGTTGGTGTCCGACGGAACCTCCGCGTATTCCATCGTTGCGTCGAAAACCTTGGTCGCCACCGTTACGGCTCCTGCGGGCTTCTTTGCGGCGCTGAAAACTACCGGCACGATCACACTTAACGATACTACTTGCGGTGGTGCCACTCTTGCCACAAGTTCCACATTTGTCACCAGCGCGGCAGCTGCTGCTGCGACCACCGTTTCAACGGTTGCGGCTACCCCGACCACCGGAGTTGCCTATCATGTTTGTATGACCATCCCCGCTTCCGGGACGACTTCTGTACCGCTGGTACCGGGCACGCCGACTCTTACCGCAACGTTGGGTTCAGCGGCAGCGCAAGACTCCGCCGAGTCGCTGGCATCGACCGCCCTGTGGCCGTTGGCTTACAACGGTTCGACGTATGATGTGCGCAACTATGTACCCGCCGCCGCAACCGGCTACAATACTTTCGTGCGTGTGATCAACACCGGTTCGGTTTCCGCTGCTATCAGTGTCGCAAAAATCGATGATGCGACGGGTACGGTTGGGACAGCCGGCCAGCTGGGTACTTTGCCGGCCGGCGCTACGGCGAACTATAGCCCGGCACAGATCGAAGCGGTAACGGGTGCCATTGCATCGACCAGCCGTCCGCGCCTGCGCATCACCGCACCGACGAACTCCTTGAACGTGCAAACCTTCCTGGCCTTGCCGAGCGGTGACATCACCGACATGACCGGTGCTCAGTAATCAGCTGTAATTAGCAAGCACTGTAGTAAAAAGGGCAGCCTAGGCTGCCCTTTTTTTCATCCCTAGGCGGATCG
>Ga0307377_10008492_pt1 | contig 10409 bp, 13 predicted proteins | sample TR3MG_FD_202535 | JGI IMG/M metagenome (GOLD analysis project Ga0307377, IMG submission 202535) | Soil microbial communities from Risofladan, Vaasa, Finland - TR-3 | ecosystem: Environmental > Terrestrial > Soil > Coastal area > Acid sulfate soil | place: Finland: Risofladan, Vaasa | collected... | reverse complement strand
CACGTCTCTTTTCGCGTTTACGGAAAAAACCAGAGGATGACATGAAGCGGCGCAGCGACAAGAACAGCGTGACGGCAGCGGTTGAGGGATTTCAAGGGGCGATCCAATCTGTGCCTCTGCCTGACGGCGTAGAGTTGCGCAGCGACGAAGAACTTGTTATTTGGGATCAGTTCACGCGCGCGCGCGCGAGGGAAGATTGGCGGGACATGGATTTGCTACTGCTTGCCAAGGTCGTGCGCATGGAGGCCGACATTCGCAAGCATCAAGAAACGCTGGATCGATCAGGCGTCTTGATCAAGAACCAGCGCGGCACGTTGATACCCAATCCTCTCATTGCCGTGATTGACACGCTTGAACGCAGGCAGCTTGCCGTGATCCGATCCATGTCGCTGAACCAACAGGCATCAGACCCGCGCACGCTGAACGCGGCGGCGAAGAACGTAAACGAGGGCAGGCAGGTTCTTGGCTACCTTGCGGCTGATGACCTGATCGCCATGCCACCAGATAGGACAAATTGATGGACTTCTATTCGCACAAGGTTGTGAGCGTTGAGGACTTGATCCCGTATGCTTTGAACAGCCGCACGCACAGCGATCAGCAGGTAGCGCAGCTTGCAGCGTCGATCCGCGAATTTGGCTTTACCAACCCGGTGCTGGTTGATGAGGAAAACAACCTGATCGCGGGGCATGGTCGATTGCTGGCCGCGCGCAAGCTGAAGCTGGACAAGGTGCCTGCCGTGGTCGTCACCGGGCTGGACGACCGTAAGCGCCGCGCGCTGGTCATTGCCGACAACAAGCTGGCGCTGAACGCTGGTTGGGATGAAGAAGCGTTGCGCGTTGAGTTGGAGGACTTGGCTGGCGACTTCGGCGAGTTGATGGGGTTCAGCGAAGACGAACTGGTTGCGCTGCTCAATCATGCAGAAGGCACAGAGGGCTTGACCGATGAGGACGCGGTGCCAGAGGTGCCAGAGCAGCCCGTCACGGTTGAGGGCGATGTGTGGCTGCTTGGGCGGCATCGGCTGATGTGCGGGGATAGCACCAGCATTGATGCGGTGGACAAGCTGATGGGTGGCCGCGCGGTTGACCTAATTTTTACGGACCCGCCATACAACGTGGCGTTCAACGGGCGCAGCGGTAAGCATGAGGTCATCAAAAACGATGACTTGTCTGCATCTGATTTCACAAACTTTATCGGTGAGGTCTGCTCCGTTATTGCCGCGCAGCGCGCCAAGGCGGTTTACGTTTGGTGCAACTGGAAGTTTTACGGCGAGTTGCAGGGCCGATTGCCCTACAAGGCGTGCATCGTCTGGGCCAAAAACGTCTTTGGGCTGGGGCGCGGCTACCGTCACCAGCATGAGTTTTGCCTGTTTGATGGCGCAGTTGATGACGCGATTAAAAACGAAAGCGATTTGTGGGAGGTTAAAAAAGACACAGCCTATGTCCATCCCACGCAAAAGCCCGTTGCTTTGTCGGTTAGGGCGTTTGGCAACCACATCAAGCTGACTTCGGTCCTTGACCTGTTCGGCGGTTCTGGATCGACGTTAATCGGCGCGGAGCAGACGGGCCGCGATGCGCATGTAATGGAACTCGACCCCAAATACTGCGACGTCATAATCAAACGCTGGCAGGACTTCACAGGCCAACAAGCCACCCTTGAGGCAACAGGCCAGACATACGACCAGCTTGAGGCAGAGCGATGCAAAGCCGTTTAATGAGCGCCGTTGAGGCATCAACCAACGTGCTGATTGGCTATCTTGTGAGTGTTGCGGCAAACATAATCATCTTGCCGCTGTTTGGTTACGATGTGACGGTTGCTGACAGCTTTGCAATCGGCTTGGCGTTCACAGCCGTGAGCCTTGTCAGATCGTATGTCTTGCGGAGGGCATTTAATTGGATCGGGTCATAACTCGCGGCGAGCGGATATGCGCCTTCATTGAACAGTTCTGCCCAGTGCCAGAAGGCAAGAGCGTCGGCGAGCCGATCAAGCTGATGGCCTTCCAGCGCAAGTTTATCTTAGACATCTACGACAACCCGAAAGGCACCAGCCGCGCCTACCTTTCGGTCGCGAGGAAGAACGGAAAGTCGGCTTTGATCGCTGGCATCTTGCTTGCCCACATCGTCGGACCAGAGGCGCGGCTGAACAGCCAGATCATCAGCGGCGCGCGCAGCCGAGATCAGGCGGCGCTTGTGTTCAAGCTGGCGGAAAAGATGGTGCGCCTTTCCCCGCGCCTGTCGAAGATCATCCGCATCGTGCCGTCGCAGAAGATGCTGATCGGCCTGCCGATGAATGTTGAATACAAGGCGATCAGCGCCGAGGCTGGCACGGCGCATGGCCTGTCGCCAGTGCTGGCAATCTTGGATGAGGTCGGGCAGGTGCGCGGCCAGCAAGACGCTTTCATCGAAGCAATCGAGACAGCGCAGGGCGCGCACGAAGACCCGCTGTTGATCGCGATCAGCACGCAGGCGGCAACTGACGGCGATCTGTTTTCGATCTGGCTGGACGACGCGAAGAACGCGAAAGACCCGCGCATCGTGAGCCATGTGTATGCCGCGCCAGAGAACTGCGAGGTCATGGACAAGAAGGCTTGGAAGATGGCGAACCCGGCGCTTGGCGAGTTCCGCAGCCTGCGCGACATGGAGGACTTCGCCAAGCAGGCCGCGCGACTGCCAGCCAAGGAGGCCAGCTTTCGGTGGCTGTATCTCAACCAGCGGATCGAAGGCACGACGCCGTTTCTCAACCGCACAGAGTGGGAGGCGAACAGCGCGCAGCCTGACATTGCCGATGGCGCGCTTTGCTATGCTGGGCTTGACCTGTCATCGAGCCGCGACTTGACCGCCTTCGTAATGGTGTTCCCGCACGACGAAGGATACCACGTTGTGCCGCAGTTCTTCCTGCCTGCCGATGGCATCCGCGAAAAGGCCAAGGCCGAAAAGGTGCCGTATGATCTGTGGGCAGATCAGGGCTTCCTCACCCTGATCGACGGGCCTGTGATCGTGCCTGCCATCGTTGCGCGTGCAGTGGCCGAGGCCGCAGAGCGGTATCAGTTGCAGATGATGGCATATGACCGCTGGCGCATCCACGACTTTCAGCGCGAACTTGACGCCATCGGCGCGGCGATCCCGATGGCGCCATTCGGCCAAGGCTTCAAAGATATGGCACCAGCGGTGGACAAGCTGGAACGGCTGGTCGCCGAGCGCAAGCTACGCCACGGCAGCAACCCGCTGCTCAACATGTGCGCTGCCAACGCGGTCGTGGAGCGCGACCCGGCTGGCAACCGCAAGCTGACGAAGGCCAAGTCGGTCGGTAAGATCGACGGTCTTGTGGCCTTGGCGATGGCGCTTGGCGTTGAGGCGCAAGACGACGGCGGCTTGCAGGTGTCACCGTGGGATGACCCATCCTTTACGCTTGCCGCTGAATGATGTATGCTTCAACGAAACCATGCGCGTGGATTTAACCTGATGGCCCTGTTTGATCGCTTCCGCAAGCCGGAGGCCCGCAATCTCGAAAACCCCAGTGCGCCTGTTTCTGCGGAAGATTTCTTGCAGGTTATGGGCTGGGGCGGCGGGCTTTCTGAGTCTGGCATCAACGTCACGATTGACAACGCGCTCGGCGTCCCGGCGGTGTGGTCTGCTGTCAACTTCATCAGCGGCACGCTTGCTGGCTTGCCTCTGCATGTCTACCGCAAGACCCGCAATGGGCGCGAGCGCGTTGAGACAGGCCCGCTGGCTGGCATCCTGCATGATGTCGCCAACGATGAAATGTCGTCGTTTGAGTGGCGCAAGTATTTGTTCGACCAAGTGCTGACGGGCGGTCGCTGCGTCAGCTACATCGAGCGCAACAACAACGGGCAAGTGGTCAACATCTGGCCGCTTGATCCGCATCACACACGCGTCGATCACGTTCTTGAGGATCGCAAGCTGGTCAAGGTCTATACCTATAAGGGTATAAAGTATCAGGCCAACGAGGTCATCGACATCTCGTTCATGCTCAAGGCCAACCAGCTTGATATTCGCGGCCCGATCATGACGAACAAGGACGCCATCGGTCTTGCCATCGCGGCGACAAAGTATGGCTCTAAGGCGTTCCAATCTGGCGGCATCCCGCCGATGACGCTGCAAGGCCCGTTCCAATCTGGCGCTGCGGCGATGCGCGCGTCTGACGACATTGCCAAGACGACCATGAAGCTGGCGCGCGACGGCAAGCCTGTCATGGCTATCCCAATGGGTCACGAACTCAAGGCTATTGGCTTCAACCCGAATGAGATGCAACTGATTGAGTTGCAGCGCTTTAGCATTGAGCAGATCGCGCGCATCTACAGCCTGCCGCCTGTGTTCTTGCAAGACCTGACGAACGGCACCTACAGCAACACTGAGCAGCAAGACCTGCACTTCGTGAAGCATACGCTAAAGCGCTGGATCGAGCAGTTCGAGCAGGAGTTGAACCTTAAGCTGTTCCCGCGTGGCGCGCGGCAGTATGTTGAGTTCAACGTTGACGGCCTTCTGCGCGGCGACTTCAAGACCCGCATGGAAGCGCACGCGACCACGATCCAGAACGGCATCCGCACGCCCAACGAGGTGCGCGACATTGAGAACATGTCGCCGATGCCGGAAGGCAACAACCTGATGATCCAAGGCGCTACTGTTCCTATTTCGGCGCAGCTTTCGGGGCAAAATGATGCCGAAAACGCTTGAAACACGCCCATATGAGGGCGAACACGCGGCGAGAATACGCGACCCAGAAGGCTTTGACAGCTTCCGCAGGGTGAATAACGAGGGCGGTCAAGGAGTTGATTTCGTCTACGGCATCCTTGATGGCGAGGCGCAGGTGCAAAGCATCCGCTTCAAAACCGACTTTTTCACTGTTGAGCAGGCGCAAGAGTGGCTAGAAGAGAACGGTTTTGAGCCGATCCTGTTTGAGCCTGCTGCACCTATAGACGAAGATCGGTCGCTTGTGGTATCTTTGCCACTAAATCTGGAGGCCAAAATGTCCAAAGCAGAAATCCGCGCGCTCGGCGAGCCTGTCGAAATTCGGCAGGAAGATGATGGCCCCATCACGGTAGCGGGCTATGCAGCCGTGTTCGGCCAAGAGACCAACATCGGTGGCTACTTCACCGAGGTCATTGAGGCTGGCGCTTTCACCTCTGCGCTTGAGCGCAACGACGATGTCGTCTTTCTCATCAACCACGCTGGCCTGCCGCTGGCGCGCACGCGCTCTGGCACGCTTCGCATGTCTCAGGATGAGCGCGGCCTTTATATTGAAACCGAACTGGATCCGATGGACCCAGATGTGCGCGCTATCGTTCCGAAGATGAAGCGCGGCGATCTGGACAAGATGTCTTTCGCTTTCATTCCGACCCGGCAGGCATGGGACGACCGAGGCGACATGCCCAAGCGCGTCATCCAAGACCTTCAGCTTTACGATGTGTCTATCGTTACCACCCCGGCCTACGATGGCACTGAGATCGGCTTGCGCTCCTTGCAGCAATACCGCGAAGAGCAACGGAAAAACCAAGCGGCACGGCGGCTTCGCATGAAGTCTCGCTTGGCTGAATAGCAGCGGCTCCCGCTGTTGGCCCTGTCCCGCGCCTTGGGCAAGCGCATCTTAAGGAGGCCCAAGATGGCTGACATTAAAGACCTGCGGGAGAAGATGGCGAAGATCGCCACCGAGGCCCGCGCCAAGCTGTCGGAAGTGACCGACGCAACTCCCGAGGACCGCGCTGCCGAGATCGAGCGCGAGTTCGACGCCATGATGGCAGACCACGACAAGCTGGGCGCGAAGGTTGAGCGTCTTGCAAAGGTCGAAACCGCACTTCGCGCTGGCGAAGCTGTGGATGTCTCCCGTCGTCCGATGGGCCAAGCTGGCTCGGCTCCTGCTGTTGATGCAGGCTTCCAGATGGACTATCGCTCGGCTTTCGCTGAGATGATCGCCGCTGGTGGCGAAGGCTACGTCGATCAGGAAGTGCGCAACGTTCTGAAAGAATACCGCGTGCAAACTGGCGGCACCAACTCGGCTGGCGGCTTCACCGTCCCGACCGAACTGGCGACCTTCATCGAGAAGGCGATGATTGCAACTGGCCCGATGTATGGCAACCAGTTCTTCACCGTCATCAACACGGCTGCTGGCAACCCGTTCAACATCCCGACTGTTGACGACACCACTGTTGCAGCAGAAGCCCACACCGAAGGCACACAGCCCACCGACGATGGCGGCAAGGACGTTACCTTCGCCCAGAAGTCGCTCGGCGCATTTGCTTTCGACAGCGAGTGGATCCGCTGGTCGGCAGAACTCAACGCAGACAGCGTTCTCAACATGGAGAGCCTGCTCGGTGAGTTGATCGGTGAGCGCCTTGGCCGTATCGCCAACAGCAAGCTGACGACTGGTTCGGGTTCCTCGGACGTTGAGGGCATCGTGACCAACTCGGCAGCGGGCAAGGTTGCAGCCGCAACCAACGCCATCACCGCCGATGAGATCATTGACCTGATCCACTCGGTTGACCCTGCCTACCGCAACTCGCCCAACACCGCGATCATGATGGCTGACGCCACCTTGGCCGCTGTGCGCAAGTTGAAGGACGGCGACGGCAACTACCTTTGGCAGATGGGCAACTATCAGGCAGGCATCCCCCAGAACTTGCTCGGCTACAACGTTGTGGTCAACCAAGCGATGGCGAATGTCGGCTCGGGCGTGTCTTCCAAGGTCATGCTGTTCGGCGACATGTCGAAGTTCTACGTTCGCAAGGTTGGCGCACCGTCGCTCTACGTTGCACGCGAGCGCTTCGCACCCGACTTCGGTATCCTCGGCTACATCCGTTTCGACGGCGTGCTGACGAACACCGCAGCAATCAAGCACCTCGCGCTCGCAGCGTCGTAAGGTCAACTTCTTGGTGAGGCGGCTTCGGTCGCCTCACTTCCTAAGTTGATCTGCAAAAGGAGGCAATCATGCCCAAGGTTAAACTGCTCACCTCGATGGCTGGCATCGACTTTTCCCACAACGCTGGCGATATTATTGACTGCAACGAAGCCGAGGCGGTGCGCTTCATCTCGGCTGGCATCGCCGAGCCTGTTGAGGCTGCAAAGGTTGAGCGCGCAGTTAAGACACCGATCACGCGCAAGGCTGTGAAGGTCGAAGAGGACGAATAAGCATGTATGAGCCTCTAACCAGCTTTGATGCGCTGCAACTTCTTGAGGCTCCTACAACCACCCCTGTTGTCTTGGCAGAGGTGAAGGATCAACTGCGCGTTGAGCATCCCGACGATGATGTTCTGATCTCGCGGTTGATTAAGGTCGCGGTTGCCTACACAGATGCGCAAGGCGCTCTCGGCCACGCCATGATCCAGCAGAAGTGGGGCCAATGGGTTCACAGCGTGCCGCCGCAAAGCGTGCGCTTGACCGTTGGCCCTGTGTCTTCGGTGACGGCTGTCAAATACTACGACGAAGCTGGTGTTCTGCAAACCGACACTCTCAGCAATTATGAGATCACAGGCACGCCGTTCACTACCCAGATCGGCCCGAAGGACGGCTTCAACTGGCCTGTGACGCAGGATCGCTCGGACGCGATCCGTATCGAATACGTTGCGGGCTACGGCACATCGCCATCTGATGTGCCTGAGACGCTGCGTCATGCGATGATGTTGTTGATCGGCCATTGGTATGACAACCGCGAAAACACCATGATGGATGAGTTGAGCAACATACCTTACGGCTTCGACATGCTGCTCGATATGCATCGCAGGTCTTGGTATGGTTAGGGCTGGCCTTTATCGCGAGCGTGCCGAGTTCCAGCGCCTCGTTGAAGGCGCTGTTGATGATTATGGCAACAGCTACACAGGTTGGAAAACGCTTGCAAAGCGCTCTGCTGACATGCGCGAGCGCACGGGCAAAGAGGCGATCCAAGGCGGCGCTCTGGCCGATGTCGGGCCTGCCACGATGCGCGTTCGCATGGACAGCGTGACCGAGACCATCACTGCGGCTGATCGCGTTGTCATTCGTGGCAAGACTTGGGCGATCAAGGATGTGATGCAGGTCGATGCCAAAGGCACTGTGCTTGAGTTCCACCTTATGCGCGGGGTGGCGTCGTGAGGGTGACGGGTGCAAAGAAACTGCAACGGCAATTAAGCGAACTTCCTGATGAAGTTCGAGATCAAATTGCAAAGGTTATTCGTCGCAATGTTGAAGCTGGTGCGCGCATGGCGCGTCAGCTTGTGCCTGTTGATAGCGGCCAGTTAAAGAAATGGATACACACTCAATACGATAGAGATGGGATGCGCGGATCTGTTGAGGCTGCGCCCCCTACGGCTGACGCGCAAATTAAAGCGAGATCAGTTGAGGGTGGCGCAACAAGAGCAAATCGAGGTCAAACTAATCCATCCCCATACATGAACATCATGCAAAGGCATCTTGCCAAGCGACACAGAAACAATGTGCAAAGAGCAATTAACAAGGCAGCGAGGAAAGTGACCAATGGCTGACGGCTTTGCACTTGCCTTGCAGAAGGGCATCCGCGCGGCGCTGGCCGCTAACGCTGGCGTCACTGCGCTGGTCGGCGCTCGCATTTATGATGAGCCGCCGCAGAACGTGACATTTCCATACATGCGCTTTGGCGACATTGAGCCGAGCGCGTTTGACACTGACACGATTGAAGGCTCACTCACTGGCATCTCCATCGAAGCACACTCTCGCAGCCCGTCTGGTCGAGTTGAGGCTGTGCAGATGGTTGAGGCTGTAAAGGAGGCGCTGCATCGTCAAGAAGCAAGCGTTACAGTCACAGGACACACACTGGTCGAATTGATCTTTCAGACCTATTCAGTTACAAGAGATGGTGAAGGTCGTGGCTATACGGCTGTCATCGCGCTTCAAGCAATGCTTGAGGAAACCGCCTAACTCCCGCGCCGTGGGCAAGCGCAGCACTATGGAGGCCGATCATGGCTAAACAACTCGGACGCGCCCTGCTCGTGAAAATCGGCGACGGCGAAGCAAGCGAAGCGTTTGCAAATCTCTGCGGCTTGAACAGCAAGTCGCTCACCATCAACAACTCGCCAATCGACGTTACGACGCCTGACTGCACCACGCCCGAAGGCGCGCTCTGGACTGAGACGCTGGCAGGCTTGAAGAACGCTTCCGTGACTGGCGACGGCTTCTTCGAGGACAGCACGACCGAAGCGCGGATGAACACCGTGGCAATGGCGGCTGACAGCAAGGCAAACTTCCAGATCGTTGTGCCTGACTTCGGCACATATGCTGGCGCGTTCCGCATCACCTCGCTTGAGTTCGGTGGCGAGACTGAGGGTGGCGTGACCTACTCTCTCTCGCTCGAAAGCACTGGCACGGTTACGTTCGCGGCTGCGTGATGACTATTACGGCTGAAGCGCCGCGTGGAGGTGTCGTCGAATATATTGGCGACACCTCTTATTCTTTTGTGCTGCGCAATCGCGAGATCGAGCGGTTCGAGGATAAGCATCGCGGCATCTTTGATTTCTGGGAAGGTGTGTTTGGTCGCGGAAAGAAGCCGACCAGCAAAGAAGTGCGCGACATCGTTGCTCTCGGCTTGGTTGGCGGCGGCATGAAGGATCACGACGCCGACAAGGTTTTGATGCAGTGCGGCCCAGATCAGTTGATGCACTTGTTTCAGTTGGCTCAGGCTATCGTCGGCGTGGCTTTTATGCCTGACGCAATGGACGAAGCTGCATCAAAAAAAAAGACCGAGGACCACAGCCCAACCGATTGAACGTTAGGGGCATGATCCGCAACGGAATTGTGATTGGCTTACGTCCTGAAGAAATCCGTGATATGATCCCGAAGGACGCTTGGCTTGTGTTTGAGGGCTGGAATGATGCACACAGCCCCAAGAAGCCGGGTGCAGATGCAATGTCAGCGGATCAATACCGCGCGCTTGTGAGGCAAGTCGATGGCGATTAGCGCAGAACAACTGAACGTCATCTTGAGCGCACGCGACCGCGAGTTCACGCGAGCGATGGAGCGGTCGCAGCGCCGTGTTGAGCGGTTTTCCCGTGAAAGCAATAAAAGCCTGAACTCCACCTCGCGCGCGTTTGGCATGTTAATCAACGCAGCCAAGGGCTTCCTTCCGGCGCTGTCGGCGGGTGCCGTTGTCGCGCAGATGCGGCGCATCGTTTCTGAGGGAAGCAGGATCGCCACGCTTTCGCAGATCGCAGGCACGACCGCAGAAGAGTTTCAGCGTTTTGCGGTTGGCGCTCAAACTGTCGGCTTTGACATGGATAAGACTGCCGACATCATCAAGGATGTGAACGACAAAGTCGGTGACTTCCTTGCCACTGGCGCTGGTCCTATGGCAGACTTCTTTGAGAACATCGCGCCACAGGTTGGCGTGACTGCCGATCAGTTTGCGCGCTTGTCTGGGCAAGAAGCGCTGATGCTTTATGTGCGCAGCCTTGA
>Ga0307377_10008491_pt1 | contig 10409 bp, 8 predicted proteins | sample TR3MG_FD_202535 | JGI IMG/M metagenome (GOLD analysis project Ga0307377, IMG submission 202535) | Soil microbial communities from Risofladan, Vaasa, Finland - TR-3 | ecosystem: Environmental > Terrestrial > Soil > Coastal area > Acid sulfate soil | place: Finland: Risofladan, Vaasa | collected... | reverse complement strand
CCACGGACGCCTCCACCTGGGCGTAGCCCGCCGTTTTGATGGACGCCAGCACGTGGGTCGCGAGCGAGGTCAAACTCAGATTGATGGCGTTATAGCCTTCATACTGCCCGTGGGTGGGGAACAGCAGCTTCTTGCCGGTCCAATACACGAAGGGCAGCAGGATGAAATCGATGCGGCGGGGCAGCAGCGTTTTGGCGGCGGCCGACCATGAAAGCGTTCGCGCTTGCTTGAGGTGCAAAAACAGCAGCAGCAGGAAGGGGAAATAAAACACCAACAGGGAGTTGAGATTGAAGGCGATGAAGAACAAGAACAGCGACGCGAGGCGCGAAGGCAGCCCCGGACCCTCGGAGCCGCCCGTCTGTTCCGAGCGGAGCAGCAGCCAGGCCGCGAGCAGGAACAAGCAGTAATAGAATTCGTATATCAGGTTGCAGTAGGTCACCGCGACCTGGTAGGCAGGATAAGCCAGGTTGAGCAAGGCGATGCCCAGCGCTTCGTAGCAGTTTACCCAGTTAAACCGCAAGCAAATTTTGTAGATCAGAACGGCGGAAAAAAACTTCGTGAGAAATGCGGCGACTTGGTACTGCCCCCCGGCCAGCTTCACGCCCCAGTAGAAGTAGGGGAAGAGGGGCAAGCCCATCTCGGAGAACCATTGGCGCAGCCCGCTCCAGTTGCCTTCGGCGAGCAGGGGTTTCAGCATCCAGTCATCGAAGTAGGTGCCGTCGTTTACCAGCAGCAAGCCGTGGCCGAGCAGGGCGACCAGGCCGATCGCGAAGTAAGGCCAGAGACGGCGCGCAGATTTGATACGCTCGGTCATTGGAACGTGAAAGAAGATTTTGACGGCGGATATTAGCAAAAAAAAGGGCGGCTCGCGCCGCCCTTCGAATCAGGCTGAGACTAAATCGGCTTAGTCGGTCTGCTGTTGAGCGATATTGACCGAGCCGCTTGCCACGTCCTTCGAGAAGTTGATCACCTTGAAGGTGGTCAGGTCGCTGCTGATGACCAGGCGATACTTCGCCGTCGACGCCAGACCGGTGATGCCCAGCTTCGACTCGATGTCCGCAGACGTTAGCGTAAGCATGCCATCTTTTGCGATCGTGCCCAGGCTGGTGCCCGCCGTGCCCAGAACCGTACCGTCTTCCGCGTAGGCGGTGCCGGTCAGCACGGTGCTGGCGTAGCCGGCCGTGTTGATGATGCGGAGCACGGTGGTCTTGCTGGTGCTGTTGGAGGCACTGATGAAGTAGGCGTTCATCGTCGAACCGTTGGTGCCGACCGTGGACAGCGCGTTGGAAGTTGCCGTGGTGTCAACTGTGTAGCCGGTCTTGGCGACGCCAGTCAGGGTTGCGGTCACTGCGCCGGTGGGGATGGCGGTCTTGCCGTTTACCGACATGCAGACCCTGAAACCCGTAGACACGTCGGCCAAGGGCACGCTGTTGAAGGTTACGGAATTTCCAGATTTAGACGAATATGCGCTGACGAGTTTGGTGGTGCCACAGGCTTTTGCAGCACTCACCAGATACACGTTGCCGGAAACCGAGGTGAAACCAGCGGCGAGCGTAGGACCGGACACCGTGATGTTGGCAGTCGTCAGGATAAGACTCGCAGAAATTGCAGCACCGCCAGCACTCAAGACAGTAGTACTGCCAGAAAGCTTGACAGTTCCCAATGAAGCGCTCTGGAGCGTGGCACTGGTGGCAGTCACGAATTTCTGCGCGCTCTTGGTAGCATCGACCTTCACGCTGCCGCCTGCAGCGGCGAACACCGCAGCATTAGACTTTGTGAAAGTGATGAAGCTACCGGAACGGCTGTGCGAGGTCGTGACCCCGCCGATCGCATAGGACAGGGTGGCCGATACCGTCTTGTTCGTCACACCCGACAGTGTATAGCCTGCCGACAGCACGCATGTCGGAGTTGAGGACAGCGCTGTGTTTCCCGGCGCCTTCACTTGGAATGTGACATAGTTGTTGGACGCGCCGCCAACAATCGCGGTAATTCCGTTAGCCGTTTGCGTGGTCTTATTGTTGCAGTAAAGCGCGGGGGCGCCTGCGAATTTAATTCCACCTATCAGATCGAAGCGAACCGTGAGAGGGGCGACAGTCGTGTTCAGTCCGCTGAAGGCATCGACGCCGATGCTGTTGCCTAGTTTTAGCGTGTTCGCGCCGGTCTTTTCATTTGCAACCTTGAGGGGCGTGTTGGTCTTTCCAGAGGAAATATCCACAGTAGGCGTCGTTATAGCAGCAACAGCTTGCTGTGCGGCCAGACCGAAGCAGGCCAGCACCGCAACATTTAACAGTTTGAGCTTGTGATTCTTCATTAAGATCTCCCAGGAATACTTTCACAAAATTCAAAAAAGAAAGGTGTGTTTCGAAACACCGGGGCCAGATTAGCCATTCCGCCAGGGGCTGTCAAGGCTAATTGCGGGGGATTTACGTGATCCACGACGCAATTTGTTGCATAAATACAACCGATTTAATCTGCATCATTCCTCCGCCTATTTCAGATCCAGTTCCTCAGGCCATGCCAGGCTGTCGAGGATGGCGCGCAGCTCGACGAGCCCGCGGGCGTGCAATCGCTCGAACTCCTCGGGACTCTCGGTGAAGATCAGGCAGCGGTACCATTCGGCCAGGAGATCCATCACCAGCTTGCCGTAGATCTCTATCCGCCATTCGCGATGCCGTCCGTAGCCCGCGCGCGAGGCATGGGCCCAGGCAGCATCCAGCGCGGCGCCGAGCCGGTGCCAGTCCGGGGTGCCGGGAAGATCCAGGGTCTCCAGCAGATCGGCGGCCATCTCTTCCAGCAATTGTTTGCCGGGAGTGGTCAAGGCTTCCCACAGGGCCTCAGGATCGGTCGAAAAGGACGCCGCTATTTTGTCCAGGTCGCCCGCCCTTGCTGGGTAGGCGGGCAAGGAGAATTCCGCGCTCCTGGCCGGGGCCGCGCCGGCGATGCGGGCGCCGTCGGCGAAGTTGAAGACCCGGCAACTGCCCTCGGGCAGCTTCGACAGCGCGCCCTCGACGCCGGCGCGGGCGCTGTTGAAATAGGACTGGGTATGAATTTCCCCTTCCGACTCCTCGAAATTCGCGGTCACCGGCATGTGTTCCCGCCCTTCTGTGACACTCCTGTGTCCGGCGCCTTCGTCGTCGTCGTGCCAGCCGCCCCTGGCGTGGCTGTGATCGGCGTCGCGATAGCCGAAGTCCAGGCCGAAGAGCAGCAGTTGAGACGGCCGGCAAGCGGCGGCAAACGCCGCCATCAGATTGCCGGTGGTGGGGTGGGTGTAACGAAAATCCGTCAGGAAGCGCACCGGGTTGGCCTTGTCGCTCTCGTGCAGCAGGAAGACCCGGGGAAAGCGCCGCAAGACCTGGGGGTCGAGCTTGTAGTAGGCGAGCAGGGGGACCTCCGGGTCCAACTGCAGCTTGCCCAGGACTTCATCTGGCAGCACGGTGTCCAAGGTGCACTGGAAGTCCGGCACGATGCCGTTCTGCTTCAGTATCCGCACCGCCGAGATGGCCGCCAGAACGATCACCCGCTCGCGGTTCTCCTTCAACCAGTGGATATCTCGTTCGAGCGAGGGGCCTGAGGCCACCACCGCGATCACGGAATTCTCGCCCAATTGCGGCGGGGTCTTGAACACCGGCCGGCGCTCGCGCAGATTCTGCATGCCGAAGCGGGCGTTGTTCAGTTCCCGGTCGAACGGTAGCCAGACTTCGGTCAGGCTGCGCCAGCGCAGCGAGACGCGGTTCAGAATGTCGTCGAAGCTGGCATCGGCGTAGGCGGGCAGGAACCTGATCCAGGCGTTCGAGGTGACGGGTGAGTTGTTGATCAGCACGTCTACCGGATTTTGCGGCATCTCCGGGCCGACGTGCAGCAGCACCCGGCCGAAGCGCTCTTCGAGCAGGGTGTAGTCGAGGAAATAGGTCGAGAGCGCGAAGCGGTCCATGTCCGGCTCGATCAGGAAAATATCGCGGACCTCGGTCCGGTTCAGGTAGCTCATGATGTGCAAGCCGGTCATGACGCCGAGAAACACCACGGCGCCCGAATAGCGCCGGCCGTCGCGCATCCGCGGCAGGCTGATCTGCCCGGTCTCCTTCCTGCGCTCGATTTCCGGCAGTTCCTGATACAGGGCTTCGACGAACTGCGCCACCAGCCTGCCGTGCTCGGAGCTCCGCATAATGGGAAGCATCACCGTGCGGTCGATCCAGGCGGTGTGATGCCAGGAACCGAAATCCGCCATGTACTGGAACAACTGTCCGGGCGGATGGCAGGGCAGCCCCGAGGCGACCTCCAGGATCTCGATCGATTTGTCGGTGATCTCGACGTTGAAGCCGCCGGCATTGCGGATTCTGAGAAACTCCGCCAAATCCGGATTGACCCCGGCGAAAAAGGCGATGTTCTTTTCGTGCATGCGCTCGACGAGCTTCAAGCGCCGCGCCGGGTCGCTGCGCTTCAGGTCTTCAATGATCTTGAACATGGCTTGCTTTCTTTCCGTTCAGCAGACACTCGGCCAGGGCCAGATCGTTCTGCGTGTCGATGTCTATGGATCGGTGTTCCGGCATGACGAAGGCCACCGTAGCCGGCATCATGAAATCGCGGGAGCGGAGCAGTTGCGGGACGTCCGCCGCATACACCGCGCCATTGACGGCATAGACCCGTGGCAGGTCCTGGCGGCGGCCGGCATAAGCTTCGAACAGCGGATGCAGGCGGTTTTCCGCATCCAGGCGGAAGGTCCAGTGGGGGTGGTGCGACGGTTCGGTGACGCTGACGCAGGCCGGGGCTCCGCTCGTTTCGCACAGCTCCAGGCAGCCGTCGATGTCCTCAGCCTCGCGCAGCGGCGAGGTCGGTTGCAGCAGCACCACGTAGTCGAATCCGGAGATGGCTTCGAGGGTGTGCAAGACCGGCGCGATGCCGGGCGTGTCGTCCGACGACAGCTCGGTGGGGCGGACGAAGGGGACTTCGCAGCCCCAGGCCCTGGCGACCTCGATGATTTCCGCGTCGTCCGAGGACAGGATCAGGCGGTCGATGCAGCGTGATTTTTTCGCCTCCTCGATCGTCCAGGCGATCAGCGGCTTGCCGGCAACCTGGCGGACGTTTTTCCGCGGCACCCCTTTCGAGCCGCCGCGGGCGGGGATGATCGCCAGCACGGTCTTGCCTTCGATCATGAAAATACCTGCATGAATTCGCCGTTGGCGCGGTCGTAATCGGCCAGTTGGCCGATGTCGAGCCAGTATTCCCGGATCGGGAAGGCGCTGGCCTCGGCACCACGCTGGATCAGGCGCTCGAACAGGGAGGGCATGTCGTAGTAGGCGTCCCGGGGGATCAACTCGAGGACCGAAGGCTCCAGAACGTAGATTCCGGCATTGACGAAAAAGTGCTGCACCGGCTTTTCGTCGATGCCGGTGATCCGCTGCTTGTCGATCTTGACGACGCCGTAGGGTACTTGAAAGTCGTACTCGCGCACGCACATGGTCGCCTGGGCGGCGTGTTCGAGATGGAACTCCAGCAACTGGCGGAAATTCACCTTGGTGAGCACGTCGCCGTTCATCACCAGCAGGGGGAGCCCGGGTTTTTCCGGCAGCAGGCTGAGGGCGCCCGCCGTCCCGAGCTTGCGGTCTTCCTCCAGATAGGCGATGTCGACGTCCCAGCGGGAGCCGTCGCCGAAATGCGCCTTGATGACTTCCCCCATGTAGTTCACGGAAATGTAAAACTGGTGGAAACCGTATTCGATGAAATTCTCGAGTATGGTTTCGAGCAGGGGCTTGTTGCCGACCTGCAGCATCGGTTTCGGGCAGTCGTTGGTCAGGGGCTGCAGGCGGCTGCCCAGGCCGCCCGCCATCAGCACCACGGGGTTGTCGCGGATGCGGCGCTGGATGATTTCGTCGAGCATCTCCAGGCCGATCAGACCGCCGTGCTCATCCACCACCGGAATGTGGTGCAGTTGCTTCTGCTGCATCATCGCCAGGATCAGTTGGCGGTCGTCGCCGGTGTGGGCCACGGTCGGCGACGGGTTCATGATTTTGCTGGCGGGCTCGTCGAGGGAAATCCCCTTCAGGATGCCTCGGCGTATGTCGCCGTCGGTGATCGTTCCCATCAGCCGGTTGTTTTCATTCACCACCAGCACGATCTGCAGGGCGCCGGTATCCAGAACGTGGATGGCGTCGCGCAGGGAGGTGCCCGGGGGCACCAGGGTTTGTTTCCATCTGCTCATGATTGCATCTCTTTGGCGGGCACGCCCGCAACGGTGGCATTATCGGGGATATCGCGGATCACCACGGCGCCGGCCGCCACCATGCTGTCGCGGCCGATGCGTATGCCCTGGATCACGGTCGCGCCCGCCCCGACGTGCGAGCCCTCGCCGACCGTCACATTACCGCACAAGGTCGCTCCCGGCGAAACGTGAACGTGCTTGCCGATGACGCAGTCGTGATCCACGGCAACGCGGGTGTTGATGATGGCGTTCTCGCCGATCCGGCAGCCCGTCTGCAGCACCGCGCCGGCCATGATCTGCGCGCCCTCGGCCAGCACCACGTCGGGCGCGACGATGGCCGAGGCGTGAACCACCATGGCGAAGCGATAGCCCTTGCTCCTGAAACTGTCGTACAGTTGGCGGCGCAACTGGGAGACGCGCACCGTGCCGACGCCATTGACTAGGTGGATCTCATCGGAGGCGATGCGCAATACCGCCTCGTCGCCGCCGATGATCGGGATATCGAGCAGCGTTTTCCCGTGCTTGCTCCGGTCGGCCTCGGCGATCCCCTGAATGACCGCAGCGCGGCCGCGCAAGGCGTCGATCAGCACCCTGGCGTGGCCGCCGGCGCCGAGCACGATGATCGGCAGGCTCACGATCCCACCTGGTCGTCGGCCTGGTAGTCCCGTTCGGCGGTCTTCCCCAGCCATTCCCAGTAGCGCATCGGGCTGATGCCGCCGCCCGGGCGCTTGACGGTCAAATTGTCGGCGCTGAAACGCTCGCCCTTGCCGACCGGCCGGGCGGCCACCAGGCTTTTGCGCGCCACCGTCCTGTTGCCGAGTTCGGCAGGCGCCGGCTGCTTGACGGGGGAACCCAGCGCCGCCTCCACGTCGCGGATGGCTCGCACCATCTGCTGCAATTCGTCGGGTTCGAGCGAAGCCTGATGATCCGGGCCGGGAAGATTGCGATCCAGGGTGAAGTGCTTTTCGATCACCGTCGCGCCCAGCGCCGCGGCGGCGATGGCGATGGCGATGCCGGCGGTGTGGTCGGAATAGCCGACCGGCAGACCGAAGGCCTGGCGCAGGGTTTCCATGGCGCGCAGATTCACTTCGGCGAGGGGCGCCGGATATTCGGTCGTGCAGTGCAACAGCGTCACCTTGTCCGGTAACGCCGATTGACCGGCGTCCGAGCAATAGGCCGCTGCGAACGCGGCCAGCGACGGCGCTGCATCGCCGCAGGTATAGCCGAAAGCCAGGACGGCGAGCGCGTCCTCCACATCCCCGAGATCGCTCATGCCGGTGGATAGGATCACCGGCTTGCCGCTGCGCGCCGCCGCCAGCAGCAAGGGCGCATTGGTGATTTCGCCGGAAGCCAGCTTGATGCGGGAAAGATCGAATCGTGAAACCAGCATGGCTAGGCTTTCCAGATCGAAGGGCGTGGAAAGAAACTCGATGCCCCGGCTCCGGCAATGCTGCATCAAGCGCCGGTGCGCCGCCTCGTCCAACTCCAGCTTGCGGATCATCTCGTGCTGGGATTCGTCGGTGCCGGTGTTGGCGATCTGGTAGCCGGCCTTGGGCGCCGCGCGGCTGACCAGCTTGTCCGCCTTGAAGGTCTGGAATTTGACGGCGTCCGCCCCCGCCTCGGCGGCGGCGTCCACCAGCAAGATCGCCCGTTCCAGGGAGCCGTTGTGATTGACGCCGGCCTCGGCGATGATGTACGCAGGCTTATTCATGGGCAGGCGCCAGGTCGAAGAAATGCTTCTTCAGCAATGCCGATGGCGCGGCAATCTGTTTCAGGCCGTCCTTGATGCGGGCGGAGCTGTTGCCGTCGCCATAGGGGTTGATCGTCCCGGAACAATCGGAAGCCAGGGCCCGCGCGAGCGCACTGCCGATCTCGCCGGCCGTCGGCGGGCAATCGATGACGGATGCCGCCAGGAGCCGGCCCTTCTGCCGATCGCCGATATTGACGGTGGGTATTCCGAATGACGGCGCTTCGTACAGACCGCTGGACGAATTTCCCACCACCGCGTCAACGTGGGACATCACGCTCAAATAACGAAGCTGGCCCAGCGAAACGTAGGCCTTCGCATTGGCGTGCGCGGCCACGTAGCTGTCCATCTGTCGGACGATAGTGCGCCCGTCGGTATCGGCGTTGGGCTTGGTGAACACGATGCCGACATTTTCTCCCAGGCCGTCGAGCGCCGACAGCAGGGCCCGGAATTGCGCCTCGGCGGACTGTGCTTCCAGTGTGACGGGGTGAAAGCCCACCAGCAGATTCCTTTTCTTGAAACTGAAATTCAGGTCACGCTCCAGTTCCTGTCGGGTCAGCAGTTTCATCCGTTTGATGCCGTCCAGGCCGGGGCTCCCGACATTGAACACGTGTGCGGGATTCTCGCCCAGTTGCCTCACCCTGCGGGCGGCGTCTTCATTGGTCACGAAATGGAGATGGGACATTTTCGTGATGCTGTGTCGGATGGCCTCGTCGAAAGCCCCTTCGGTGCTGTCTCCGCCGGCGATGTGGGCGACCGGTATCCGCGCCACCAGCGCCGCCTGGGCGGCTGCGAGAATCTCGTAGCGGTCGCCCAGCAGCACCAGGATTTCCGGTTCGAGTCGCGCCAAGGCGTCCGCGATGCCGATCGTGCCCAGACCGATGGATTTGGCGATGCCGACCGGCGTGTCGCTGGAGAGCAGCATTTCCACTTTGGCGTCGATGATGAAGCCGTCCTGCTCGATCGCCTTGTAGGTCGAGCCGAATTCGGGTGAGAGATGCATGCCGGTGACGATGAGCTGCAGCTCCAGCCCGGGGTCGGCCTGGATTTCCTTCATCAGCCAGTACAGCAGGCCGTATTCGGCGCGGCTGCCGGTGACGATGCAAATCTTGCGTGGGCTCATGGCGAGGTCTTCTTCGAGGACTTTCGGGAGGGGCCGTAGAGCCAGTCCAAACTCGCTCTTCTAACACATAAATCCTGGAGCACGCCACCGCCGACCCCGCCGCAGGAATAAGCCAGCAGGACGGCATCCCGATGGAAATGGATCGCCGGATAGCAGAAACCCCGATGCCTGTCGGTTTCGAGGAGTTTAGCCTTCTTCCAGCTTTTCCCCTCGTTGCTGCTGATGGCGGCCACCAGCGGGGTTCGCCCCCAACTCGACCGGTACGGCTTTCCCAGCTTCCACTTGCGGCTTTGATCGTTCCAAACCGCCAGCAGATCGCCGGTGGCGGGGATGCGTTTCATGGAAAGCGCGGAGCAGGGCGACAGGAACCGCGATGGCTGCGGCGGCGACCAGGTGATGCCCCGATCCTGCGAAGTCATTTCCCATTGGTGGCCGGTATCGGTTCGCGCCCAGGCGTAAAGGCTGCCGTCTTTGAGCTCCACCAGCCCCGGTTCTTGCATGCCCGAGCGGCTCGCGGCCGGCAGTCCCCACCAGTCATCGGATTCGATCCAGGTCCGGCCGTCGTCGTCGGAGCGATAGAACAGCGCGATGGCGCGCCAGTCCCAGCCTTCGAGGGCCGTCGTCTCGCCTTCGAGCTTCGGCCGGTGATAGGCGGCGGGAATGACCAACCGTCCGCTTTGCAGCCTAACCACGCGGTCGTTGTTGACCACGAAATACCCCGGTGCCGGGATGCATCGCGCCGCCTCGCTCCAGGTGCGCCCTTCGTCGTCGGAGCTGCGCATGAATAGCCGGCAGTCGTGCAGATGATTCTTCTTGAGATAGAACAGGCCGAGCCGTTGGTCGTTCAGGCGCAGCAGGGAAGGGCTCATGACGTTGAAGCCGCCTTCATTGGCCACCACCACCCGGCTGCGTTTGGACCAGGTCAGTCCGCCGTCGCAGGAGTGCAGGGCGGAGATGGTGGCGGGGGCATTGTCGCTCCAGCTGTTGCCGTAGTAACGGGTGTAGACGAACAGCACCCGCCCATCGGCCAGGTCGATGAACGCGCCCTCGGAATTTCGCGGATTATTCCTTTTGTGGGGAAGCTGCAGGGTGATCTCGGACGGCATCGAGGTTTCTATAGGCCGGCTAGAGAGTTGAGCTGCTGGAAAGGTTGATTCGCCGTTCGATCTCGGCACTCAGTTTGTTGGCTGTGGCGATGAGTGACGGCACGAATGCATGGCCGGTTTGCAAGGCGCTAACGAGCAATGCAGGATCTTCAACGTATTCATGGATCATCTGGTTTCTGAGATTGCGCATGGACATCCATTCGTCAGCAGAGCTGAGCAGCCCCAGGCGCTCGGCAC
>Ga0307377_10008489_pt1 | contig 10411 bp, 11 predicted proteins | sample TR3MG_FD_202535 | JGI IMG/M metagenome (GOLD analysis project Ga0307377, IMG submission 202535) | Soil microbial communities from Risofladan, Vaasa, Finland - TR-3 | ecosystem: Environmental > Terrestrial > Soil > Coastal area > Acid sulfate soil | place: Finland: Risofladan, Vaasa | collected... | reverse complement strand
TGCTTTTTTTGTTTCTGCATTTATTAAATATACATCATAACCCATGCTAAACTCCTTATTTGTATACCCCATAACCCATGTTAAACACCTTACCTTAGCTATTTCAGAAATTTGTCTTAATAACTTTCATAATTTTGTTGAGTGGTGGTCTAGTAAATCAATACCTCTAAGGTCTCTTTGACCATTTTTATGTTCTTCAATTATATTCATTTTTTGTAACTCCTTCATGAATAATTTTTAATAAAGTCATATTTTGTCAACGTTCTTGACATTTTATGCGCGATTTCATCTTTTTTCATACTCTATCCTTTAGTATTTTTTGCCTCGGCAAATATTATTTATAACCAAAATGGACGCTTCAATATATGATATATTTTTATCAGCGGCTAATTTCTCTATCATTTTTCCAAATTTTTCGTGCCGTTTTTTTTCTTCCTCAGTAAAACTAATAACAGGATTTTCTGTTGAGATAGTATTATATCTACGGTTTATGTTTTTACAATAATTTTGAAAAATATAAAAAACTGGAAAATGAGTTTCATGTTTAATCATTTCAGATATGGCTTCCTCGACGATATCCAGTGACCATTTTAATATAAAACTTTTATCTGAATTTTCATATTCACATTGACGCTGATATTCAAAAAATAATTCCACTTTATCATCGAGTGTTTTTATATTAGATTTTGGGAAAACTCGCAATAATCTTTCCATTTGCTTAAAAAAATCTTTATTTATCCGCGATATCGCCATATTTTTTTTCTGCCATTTCTAATAATTTTTCCATTTCTGTAGTATTTTCTGCCGTCGCGATTTTTATAAAATATTCAATATGTTGATTGTCTCTGCAAATTAAAGTAATATCAACATAATGATTTTTGACATGCCAGTCTGATTTTGCGCAGCCATTTATAGCCTCTTTTATTTGTTTTAGAGAAAAAGTTTTTAGTGCTTTTTTTATTTTACGCAGCCTTCTACCATCTAATTCAGAATTTGAGCGATTAAAAACCATCTTCCAATAATCAAAAATTTCACAAATAGATTTATTTATATTATTTATAGTAATATTTTTTTTGTTATTATTTGTTATCATTTTTTCGGTTTCTTCATATTGTGGCTCAGTTAAAATTTCTAACATTTTGGAGAAAATATGCTCAGGAATATTTAAAAGGTTTGAATGCAAAGCCGTATACCAATCTTTCTTTGTCCGGCAATTAGGTATATTTTCCCATATTTTCTTTAATTGTAATATTTCTGCAGAAGAAATGGGCTTGTCTAGATATTTTATAATAGATGGGTCAAAAAAGAAAAAATCTTTAATATATATTAAAGGATATTCATCATCTACTTCGATAAAATTTTTTTTTATCAAAGTAAAAAGAACACCCTCATATTTTGCGCGCGTCCATTTTAAATCGGCTGCCAATGTTTCAAAAGAAGCCATAAAAAGCCCAAAAATATTATTTAATCTGGTAGTGAGCAAATGCAAAAAAGCCAGTTTCTCTTGATTATTCAATGAATTAAAATTATAATCATCCCAGATAGCACAATTAACTGGTTTTAGTTCGTAGGTAATATTCAACATAGTTTTCCTCTTTTTATAAAAACAACTTGACCGCAAAGAGACATTGTGATATATTGTCCGCATAAAGTCAATATTTTTTTAAAGGAGTGTCCATTATGAGTCAAGCAATTTTAATTGTCGGTGAATCAGGATCAGGTAAATCTACTAGTATTAGAAATTTAGAACCTGAAGAAACAGCAATATTGAATACAATAAATAAATCATTGCCTTTTAAAGGTGGGAAAAAATTTAATACACAATATAGTGATAATCCTAATAAAATTTGCCAATGGTTGGAACATATATCTAAAAATAAACCTCACATTAAAAATATAATTGTTGATGATTTTCAATATGTGATGGCCAATGAATATATGAAATCAGCTAGAACAAGTAAGAGCAAAGATGCTGTATTTAAAATGTATGACAAAATTGGCGGAGGCGCATGGGATATTTTAGACTTGGCTAAAAATTTAAGAGACGATCTTTTTGTTTTTATTCTCACACATTCCGAAATGAGCGAGACAGGAAAATTAAAAGCAAAAACCATTGGCCAGGTTTTAGATAATAAAGTAACGCTCGAGGGAATGTTTACAGTAGTATTATTTACTGAAGTAACGAGTAATGGATATTATTTTTTAACTACAAATAAAGGTGGTGCGACAACAGGCAAAACACCTTTTGATATGTTTGATAAGCCGATAATTCCAAATGATTTAAAATTAGTTCTTACAGCTATAAATGCTTATAATGAAGATGATGCCCAGCTTTCTGGTGAACCCATAGAAAAAAGTTTATTAGAAAATCATATTAAAAAAATATCGCTTTGCGGAAGTGAGAATGAATTAAAATTATTATATTCTCATTTTAAAAATGATTATACAAATCCTGCACAACTTATTGATATATGCGCACAAAGAAAAGCAGAAATATTGAGAGCAGGAACACAAACAAATGAATCTGTAACGATTCATTAAAATTATATAAAGGAGCAAAAAATATGACTATTCAATTTCCAGTTTTAATAAAAGAAATTTTTAAATTAGAAACAGAAATAGAAAAGGAATTTAAAAAAGATTTTGATAACATTCCAAACGGTGATTATTCTCTCGAAATAGTAAAAGCAGAGACCACGCAATCAAACGCAGGTAATGACATGTTGGCTGTTGAATATATAATGCTAGAACAGCCATTTATTAACAGGAGAGTTTGGCAATATTATACTTATGGGAGCGAGAAGATAGGGAAAAAAGAATTAAAACGAATTGCTGAACTGCTCGACGCAGTTGATTTGATGGGAAAATATGGAAGTTCAACATCTTTTCCACCAGAAGAGTTAGTAGGGAAACGACTGGTAGGTGGATTACGTTCTAGCGATAAATTCATTATCATAGAAAAACATAAAAAATATAATAAAAATTCTGCAACTCCACTACCAGTCAATCCCTCTAATGATATACAATTAGAAAACAAAGAACAAGAAGATTTTGACGATGTCCCATGGTAACAGGAGAAAACATGTCAACATTAAAAGATATTTCAGAAATAGAGTCATCTTTAATTGATCCAGAACTTAAAGCAGCATTTATTGATTTATATTGGTGGCAAAGAGGAACAGATGATTGGTCTAAAGATTGTTTTAATTTTATTCTTTTTTATTTAATGGGTAAAGCAGATAACGATAATAGAAAAAGATTAAAAAATGGTTGGCCTGAATTGTATCTAGCTTATGAATCTTGGTATCTTTCAGAAAATGAAAATGAATTTTTAAATAAAATAGAGAGAAATTTTATAGTGAAAAAATAATGTTTAAACCTAGCAAAACATCACAGGAAAGATTATCTACATGCTGCCCAGAAATCCAGCTATTATTTAAAAGAGTACTTTATTATATAGATTATACTGTCGCATGTGGTTTTAGAGGTGAAGAAGATCAAGACAAAGCTTTTGCAGATGGTTTTTCAAAAGTTAAATGGCCAAATAGTAAACACAATAAATTACCATCAGAAGCAATTGATATTTATCCATATGTAAATGGGCGTATGGTAAACGGAGACGAAGAAGGCGACAGAGAACAAATAATTTATAATGCTGGATATATAAAATGTTTAGCAAAAATTTTAGGCATTAATATTTGTTGGTTTGGTGATAGAAATAATGATAATGTACTTGATAAAGATCGGTGGGATTTAGTGCATTGGGAAGTGATAAGTGAAAAATAAAGAATGTTTATTTTTTAGAAAAAAAAATAGAGAAGTAATAACAAAAAATTTATGCGTGCTTCTTGAGGCAGATATATGTTGGTTTGAAGGTATTTTTAATACTTTTCATTTGGATGATGAAACAGATGATGAAACATTAAATATAATTAGAAATTGTTTAAAATCTATGAGGGATATTATAACCGTATTAGAAAAAACGTGTAATACTTAAAAAATTGAACCAGCAGATATGCGATTCTTAAATACGCCGTATCCTCCTGATTGCATATCCTGCCGCCATGATTGGGCCAACATCCGTAACGCATCAACTCCATGCGACGACCAATCATGGCATGGTTCTTTGCTATAATTTTGCAATCTTTCATTGTATTCTCTATGATATGATCGCAAACATTCTACTCCTTGTTCACAAGTTTCAGAATTTATATATATAATATTTAATAGCGATCTGAGTGATTCTATCCCATCTTGTAAATGTTTTACTCTAGGAACAACTTCAAAAATAAAACCAAGATCACGCGCAAAATCTATTGTGGATTTACCGGTATTAAAATCTCGCTTCACAACATCATGAGGCGCATAATGTTTTCCAAAAACAATGCCATATTGTTCTCTAAATTGATGTAACCAATTAATATAATGAGCTAACGCCTGACCCTGAAATTCATAATATCCTATTGCTTTTGGAATTTTATTTATAGTTTGCACAAGCCATATAGCCGTGGAATCCGATACACCTATATCCCAATAAGTATTTACTACGTGATCTCTGTTTATAGGAAATTCACATAAACGTTCTTCTGTAGCCATCCTTTTCATTTCGGTGGTAAAATATGCTCCTGGTGTAGCCGCATCCCACGAACAATAATATTCTTGCTGTATTTGTTCTTCTGGAATACCTGCCTTTCTTTCTTCCTCGACCATTTCTGGGCTAATAACATAAGTACCATCATTTCTTTTTGTGTCTTCCACCGTTAAATAACTACAATACCATTCAGCATTATCTTTGTTTACTTGATATAGTTTATAACCGTGATTTCTCCCTCGGGGGGTATAATTGAAAATGGCTATACCGCTATTCTCTCTCAAAATAGGTGAAAGATAATGCCATGCCAATGGGTTCATTACTGAATATTCATCAAAAATAATATTTACTGGGTTTGTTGATAGCCATTTATTATATTGATCTGCTCCTCCAAGTTGAAAAATACTGCCATTCTTAAAATTAATCCTCATGTCGGATGAGTGAGGAGTTCCCTCGATTAATTCTTTTGGAATATGATCTAAATATCGCATACCGTCGGAATCTATTCCATTCCAGATTGCTTTTCGTGCTTGAATTTGCTCAGGCAATAAATATAAAGTAGTACCTACACGTATTTGACTAAGTGCTATTGCAAGATTAAGTGAGGCTTTATCTTTTCCTGCGCGCCGATGGATTACTTGAACCGCACGTTTTTTCCCGTCGATTAAAACGGCTCGCATTAACTCGGTCTGATAATGCCGTGGTTCAAATTTATGAGGCAAATTGATTATCATGTGATCTATATGTTATTATTGGTATTTTATCTAACCTACATTGAACCTTGTTTAAGATTTCATGTATTAAATTAATTTCTTTTTCTATGTATTTGAGTGCAGTGCGAATTTCGCTAACCTCTGTTGCCCTGGTATTTACTTTTTCCTCAAGATTATCAAATTTTTGGAAATATCTGCGAATAAATAAAGTAATTACCGCGCTACCGCTCAAACATCCTATGATTGCGCTAATAATTTCCTTATAAACCATCACGGAAGTTGATATCATTTTTAAACCCTTTTTTAGTGAAAAAACAAGAATAACCGCCACGTTTTTCAAGTAAAGCCTTAACAATATTTCCTGGCGTAGGGCTCGTTAAGTTTAAATTTATACACGCTTGCTTATAAATTTCATTAGCTAACTCAGCGCATTGCCACCTTTTATTATTTCTAGTCTTTAAGTGCAAACCAGCTAATATACAGTCAAAAATTGAATATGGTTGGTGCAAATGGTCTTCTATCCAATCTCTAATTTTTGGTGTTAATTTAATTTTTGTTTCTATAATATAAAAAGGCAGAAGTTTACGCAGAGGAGTTAGACAAACGCCATTATGAATTGCTTCGACGACGTAAGGATCAGAGCCAGCCTGGACGATAACCGCCACATGGCTATAGGTTTCTTTTGTAACCAATCTGATAAGTTTAGAAAAAAAACCGTTACGACTTATTGCTACTAAATTCCCTACTTTAAAAAATCTTTGTGCTTGTTTTTTTGTATTCATTTTTTCTCCTTATTAAACAAACTGGCTATGTTTGTATACAACTTATTTAACTACATTAAAGATATTGGCTAAACCATCCGTATCTATATCATTTATCTCTTCAACTAATATAAAAACCCCCGGCTTTAAAGAATATTGTTTTGCGGCAAAAACGACCGAAACCAAACTATCATCTTCATATGCAATTTTATTTAAAGCATCTTTTACAGCTTTTAATAAATTATCTACATCAGGTTTTGAGGTATGTAAGCTTTGCCCGTCTAAAGCGTCTTGTTTTTTTTGAACAGTCCAGCTTTTTGGAGTTTCAAAATTAAACAATACACATAGGAGGACACCGCTTGAAAAAGGCTTAATGCTTCCCATGGCTTTTTTAGCATACGCACTAACTATTTTTTCATAATCAGCGGTTTTTTTAGGGGTATAGCTTATATGTTTTTTCCCGCGCAATGTTGTCCTGTGCCTCAATTTGGATACAGGTGTCACATCTGGAATGTTAATTGTTATCATTTATTTTATTATTTTTTATTGATAGGGTTTAGGATGCACAACAACATGCATTTTAAAATTATATGACCATCCGTCGTCAGGTTCTTCTAGTATAGTAATAGAATGCTGACTTAAAGAATCTATAGTTTCTATAGTTCCATTAGTTCCATCTAGTTCTCTGACTTGTCCAGCAGTTCCATTGAAAGGATTATACGCGTTTGCTTCGGCAACGACAGGAACTGCTATTAAAGTAGTATTGTAATTAAAATGTGCGGCATGCATCATATCTGGTTCTACTTCATGAGCAAAGCAAGAATGTATGGCTGATGCCATTTGTCCAGCTGCACCTATAACGATGTTGTTATTATAAGAACATGCTATTCTAGTCTCAGTTTTCTTTATTTCATCACGATCTTCAAAGCCTACAAAACTATATCCCCTATGCATCGCAATCTTTTTAATTATTAAAGCATCTCCACTAGATTCACTTCCAGTAGTTCTGATCAATAAACCCAATCTAGTAGCTGATGTATTAAATGAAGATAAACTTATATCTTCCCATTTAATTACTGCATTACTTCCGCTTATAGTTAAAGTTGGTGAATTAGCAACATAAGACCAAGCTCCTGTTGCATTAGAAGATAAAGTAGGAGTTGATCCCCACGTAGTAATTGGGTCTTTTAAACAAGCATTATTAGTTGACGGAACCCATTGGATAATATCCATTTTTATACTTGTTATCCCGGTAGCTCTACCATAAAAACCAACAGATAATTTTTCTCCGGCGGCTTTTAAATCAGTTAGATAAGTTGAAAATTCATCGTTATATAGAGGTTCATATCCACCAATATATCCTGGACTTGTAAGCTGCAAAACTAATTCATTTTGATTAGATGTATTACGCTGAACATCAGCAGTAGCGTTATGTAAGATTAAAAATGATGGGGTAACTAGAGAAGCGTCTGCAAATGATGATAATCCAACTCCTTTTATCCATAATGGAATTTTTGAAAAATCTCCAGAAACTAATAAATTCTTTGGTGGATTAAAATTTAATAATGCAGTGTCTAAATTATAATATTTAATATTTCCCAATGAATTATTTATTAATGCATTTATTATTTTCTTGCCATTAAGATGAACGGTTGCATTTGATGAAGTGCTAAATAATTGATATGTTGAGCTTACACCAATAATTTCATCGCATTCTATATAGACAGTTCCCCACGCAATATTAAATACTGGTGTACTAGAATTTAATCCAGAAGCATCTAGTTTTTTTATCTTAATATAGGCGCGAGTATTGGCGTCGCCGCTAATATTAAATATATTTCCAGTTGCAGTACCTGAAGTACGTATTTCATCTATGTCAAAACATGTAGTTCCTAATTGATGAGTAATGCATGAATTAGATGAACTATGCAATAATATACCTATCCGATGATATTGAACATTTCCACTGTTTCCTTCATTCAATATTGCACGTCCTGAACCGCTAGCACTCACAACATCTGTGTTGAAATATGTGGGATCACTATCTGCTGAAGAATAATGTTTAATACCGTCACCAGAAGTTACAAGAAATTTATGACAAGAAAATGATACCCCTGCTTTTAAGATAATATTTGAATTGCTAAATGTAGCTCCTCGACAATCATATTCACTATCATCAATAGTTGTAAAACTATCACCGGTATATGTTCCAATATCTGTTATACAAAATTTAGATGTCGTTGATCCAGCAGCAGTATTAGCACTTGTTAAAGTTAATTTAGGAACCGTAAGACTTAAGCCACTATTTAGATCATCTCCATTTTTACCAACATAATAAGCATTAGTTTGATCTGGAAGACTGCCGCCAACAGCAGCCAAAGATAAATTTCCTGAACCATCAGTTATAATAGCGTCCCCAAAATTTCCATCAGTAGTCAACCATTTAAAAGTATTTAGATAAGTATTATCATCAATATTCTGCCCAATATTAACAGTTCCATTTCCAGTCCCAAGCTCTGCATGTATATAAACATCACCACCATTTGCTGCTGCAATATTAACATCACCACCAGCAGCACTCCCCTGTATATTTATGTTGCCTGTCGTAGTAGTAAGAATATTGCCAAGAGTATCAATTCCGCCATCTAACTTAATATTTCCTGTGCCATCAGGAATAAGAAATATATTTTCATTACTACCAGAGCCTGTTGATAAACTTATAGCTCCACTTGTGGTCGAGAAAGACAAATTTCCTGTCGTTGTTGTGATGGTATTTCCGATCATATTAACAGTGCCGCCAAGCACAATATATCCAGGCGAAACTCCAATTGTGCCTAGCACTATATTTGCATCTTCTGCATATAAATTAAGATAGCCACCAGCATAAGGTTGTATTATTATATTTTTATCTGTTGAATTAGATGTTAATTTATGATTATTGACATCTAAGTCGCCGCCTAATCGAGGTAATGTATCATCTATAACTGCCTCTAATTTCGCATTTAATTGAGCCTGAATACCTGAAGTTACGCCAGACAAATAACCCATTTCGGCTGGTGACGCACCATTAACAGTGCCAACACTAATTACATTTCCAGCGGCATCAACTGTTAAATTACTTTCCACCAATCCTGTCGTTGTGCCATTAACTTTGACAATCGAATTAGCTAGGGTAAATGCGGAAAAAGTATCAGTTAATGCTAAAAATGTTGTAGCACCAGCATGAGTATCCATATAAGTCTTTATTGCGTGCTCAGAGACAATTGTATTTGATGAGTCTCCAGCTAATGTTACATCATCTGAAAATTTATTAGCTGCAACAGTATCCCCGTCAAAAAACAAAGAACAATCACTTAAAAATAAGCGGGTTGCTCCGCCAGCTTTTACTAAATTTACAGAATCTATAAATGTGTTAGCGGCGGGAAAACTGCCAGAAGTAGCATTTAATGAATCGAAATTAGAATTAATTATATCACTAGCTGAATTACTATAAAAAGGGATACTAGTTGTTGAGCCGTCAGTTATTATACTATTATATCCAGAATCTATAGTTGTATCAGCTTTAACTTCTACACCTATGCAATCTGTAGAGTCATAAACATTAATATGATTATTAAATATTCTATGGTTTTCAGTTGGAATACTCTCGATAAAAACAGCGCGTATGTAAGGAGTATTGCTTGACCCCGATGAAGGATGAAAATTACATTGCATACAGTTTTCAAATATTAATCTGCCTGTTGTTCCATTTAAAGTATGTATAAAATTAAAATTACTATCGTTTTCATCAACTTGTCCATCCATAATATTATTTGACAAACACAAAGTAATATTATTTCCTAAACTAAAACCAGCCTTATCAGAACTTGTTGATGCAGCATTATCATATTCTATACGACTATTTTCAAAATAGAAATTATTAGCATTTGTATCTGTATAATTTATAAATTGACATGCTTCTTGAGTAGTAATAATAAAACCAATTCTACATTGTTCAAAAAATACTTCTCTAAGTCCCGGAACTGTAAGAGAAGTATATTCAAACATATTATAAGATGAGGTATGAAATGATTCAGTATTTGCAAATTCAATTCCTATTATATTTATATACGCAGCCGCATTTCCAAAAGAAATAGATGCTGCATTTGTTGTTTCTATAACAGTTTTTGATTCTTCACTTAAGCTTTTTATTGTTAATATTGGAACATTTATAGATATATTTTCAGAATATATACCAGGGCAGATATAAATAGTTGTTCCTTGTGAAGCTGTATCAATAGCTTTTTGAACTGTTAAAAAAGCTTGTTCAATACTTTTACCATTATTTACTGTATCATTACCATGCT
>Ga0307377_10008486_pt1 | contig 10413 bp, 8 predicted proteins | sample TR3MG_FD_202535 | JGI IMG/M metagenome (GOLD analysis project Ga0307377, IMG submission 202535) | Soil microbial communities from Risofladan, Vaasa, Finland - TR-3 | ecosystem: Environmental > Terrestrial > Soil > Coastal area > Acid sulfate soil | place: Finland: Risofladan, Vaasa | collected... | reverse complement strand
GGTTACCGCTTGGTTTAAGTGTTGTTGCCGGTGTAGGAGTATCCTACCTGTTAAAGACAACATCCGATTCATTTTACACGTCTGATCTGGTTTTACGAAATAATTTAGTTTCAAATTCGGATATGATATCATATATAAACCGTCTTCATACATACTGTGAAGAAAACAATTCCGAGGCGCTTGCAGATGCAATTTCAGTCACCCCTCAGCTGGTAGAAAATATAATTGATATCGCCGCCTTCTGGGTAATTGATAATGGAAGGGATGGGATTCCGGATCTTGTAGATTATAAAAACAAACATAATATATATGACACGGTTAATATCAGGATGCGTGATCGGCTTGATATAAGAGTCATAATAAAATCTCCCCAGGATTTATTTATGGTCAGGAATGGTATTATAACATTTATTGAAAACGATTCACTGTTTCAACAAAGAAACCGTGTCCGGTTAAGACAAAACTCTGAATTAATTACCAGACTTGACTATGACATTCTGCAGCTCGACAGTTTACAAAAAGTAAAATATTTTGAAGAGACAAGGAACCGGCAACCACAGGGTGGCGGACAGATGATCTTCCTGCAGGAGCAGAATACTCAGTTAATTTACAGTGATATTTATACTCTCCACTCCAGGAAACAGAACTTAGAAGTTGAAAGAGATTTGTATAAAGGAATTGTAACTGTTTTAAGTGATTTCTCCCTACCTGCTGAAAGAGATAATGGGGGATTATTCTATGCTAAAACATACGTTCCCTTATTCTTTTTCCTCACCTTATTAGTTTTAATTTTGTTGGCGAACAGTAAAAAACTAACAGAGATATATAATAAATATTAAATTAGAAAAGGGAGTGCCAGGCTCCCTTTTATTTTAATAATACCAATTTATTTATTTATTTTACCCCCTGCCACTGCGCCTTCGCGTAGCCGCTTGTGCCTCCGCTGAAACTTCGGCGACACGCGGACGGCAGAGCAAGGCCGGCAGGCAGGCAACCCCATAAAGGGGGCTTAATTTAAGTTTTTTTTCTGCGAATTTATATGCAAAAGTAAAAAGGAGAAGAGAGAAAAGAATGAGACTCCGGCAAGCCTGTATAATACTGTTTCAAACAAAAAAAACATAAAAACTATCATTATAAATATTCCGAGAAGAATATTTCTATCTGAAAAGGCAATATATGACATTTCAATAAATATCAAGATTAATAATAAAAGACCAATAATTCCACCTTCAAGCTGGACTTCAAGGAATTGATTATGTGCATTATATCTGTCTTTTGCCATTTGGTATTCACCAAGTTTCAAATATTCTTTTGCCAATTCTCTTCTTACGTCTCCGATGCCAACACCAAATAGAAAATTATTTTTTGCAATCTTCAGTGATGATTTCCAGATTTGAAAACGGGGATCAATGTTCTGTTCATTAGAAACACTTTTATCGAAGATCCTATCATATAAGGCATTTACTCTTAAATTTTTAACAAGTATAGGTAATATAGCTATGATTATTATAATTATCCACAACCATGCAAACTTTCTTTTACCTACTCGTTTAAACTTGTATATAAAGTATAAGGAAACTAAAATTAAGCTGGTTATGATTCCTACTCTTGAGGATAAAAAATATTGAGAAATAGACAGGAAAGCCCCCAATATTAACCACAATATCCTTCGCGTAAAATCAAGCGAATAATCATACCAGGCCTCAAAACATATAAAAACTGAGAATAGCACATACATTGATATATATGAAGGGTGTTGAAAAACTGTTAGTTCTGAACTATAGAAATAACTCAACCACCAAAATTCTGGGGGATGAGGGTTGAAGGTACAAAGGCCATCGTTCAAATTTACAGACCTGAACAAGGCATAACTAAATGAAAAGAGCATAAACAGACCGGTGCATAAAGCAAAAATTCTGATCAATAACTTTGCCTTTTTTGATATCATTTTTCCCGGGAAAATCAAAACAATTGGGAACAGGACTAATGACAGCCTTCCATATAAATTTAGTAAGCCTAAATTAATATCAGTTGTATATATTAAACTAATTACTTCCCACATATAAAATGAAACAAATAAAAAGAGCAATACTTTATATTCTGTCCTTGAATTTAGAATCAAATTGAATCTACTATAGTTCTCAATAACCCAGGAAATCCCCCACAGGATCATAAATGGGGGTATGTATTGAACATGAATAGGAAGAACAATAACAGATAATAGTGCAAATATATATGAGAGATAACCATTCTTTAAAAAGTTGGCAACTTTGATTTTATTACTTTCCTGAATCATACCCTATTATAAAAACAATTAATTTTCAATATCAACAGCTAATAAAAACTTCCTAATTAAATATATTTTGTAAACTTATGAAATGTATCTTTAAGGAATAATGGTTAAAATACCGACTTTTTAATTTTTTAGAGATAGCATCTGCATTGTTTTGTCTAATGAACTTAAGTAAAGTATTCTCTAAAGAAATTTTATCCTTAGGTATTGATAAATATGGATAATCTGTACCTAAGAGTTCCGGTATCAGCCCTACACTTGTTGCGATGACCGGAGTCCCAACGGACATTGCTTCTAATAATATTATTGGTTGGCCTTCATTCCATGAAGGCAGAATTAAACAATCGGACTCTGCAATTTTCTCAAACTTATCTAAGCCACTTATTATATCATTTATAACAATATTTGGAGAATTAAACTCTAGAACTAATTCTTTGAGTTGTTGATCAGAAAACGCCCCAAAAGTTTGAAGTGATATTTTGTCATTTTCTTTAACAATATTCGAAAAGACCTCAAGCAAATCAATTATTCCTTTATCGTATAAATAATTAGATATATAAATAAAACTACGAGTTTGTCTTATCCTGTGTTCCACATTTAATTCAGCTTCAACCGTATTATGAAGTATACAAAAAGATTTTTTAAAAACAGACTCAAATTCAATTTTCTGATTTTCAGACAAAACAATAATTTTATCTGAAAATGCAAAAATCATTTTTGACAAAATCCTATTTAACTTCGCCTTATAAAATCGTGAGAAGAAATCCCCGCGATGAATATGCAAGACAACGCTACCCCTATTAAAGAGACAAAAACTGAATAGTGCAGAAAGTGTTTTAATGCTTCCAAAAGTTGTCAAGGAGAAAATCAGGTAAAAATAATCGTATCTATGAAAAATGGATTTTAATAATATCCCAAAATTGTTCTTAAAATACTCTAAAAACTTGTGAAATGAAATTTTATTATGTTCTGTAAATTTATTCTTCTCTTCAATAGTATCAATGTAAAATGAAGATTCAAGCATCTTAAGGTTGACACTGCTTGCGTTTGCAATACCATGTATAGCATTTGGAGGCAACTCACCATAAAACAGAATCTGGCGTTTCGTCTTCATATAAAAATCTGCTGGGAAATGGAATACCTAAACATAAACTTTATTAATTAAATCTGAATAACGTGAAATGCTCATTGCGTCGCTGCTTCTGAAACTTTGAAACATATCCTCCAAACGCCCCCACAACTTGAATTCTTCAATCTCCCAACTATGTCCCCATACAATAATTTTATGATTATCAGAGGTATTACATAGATCGAAAATTATGTTTTTGATTAGGTCAAAATAATTTAAAGCCATAATGTTTTGCAATGATATTCTAAAAACAACAGAATTGTTCTTAAGACTATTATAAATTATTGATTTTTTACCTCGGTTATAGAAATGGAACGATGGCCTTATCAGATAAGAATTATTCTGTAATAATGCGCCAGTATCAGCAGTTCTGGCAGACTTAAAAAACTGCATAGATAAATTAACCAGATCTGAATTAAGCTTCCCTCCCGGAAAACAAAAATGTGGGATTCTCTTCCCAAGTAGCTGTTCAAGAAATAATTTCCCCTTTACCATTTCTTCTTTTGCTTCGATAATTGATAATTGAGTAAGATATGAATGAGAATATGTATGTGCTCCTATTTCAAAATCATTATCAGCTAATATTTTAATCTCCTTTTCTGACAAAACATCCCGTTCAGGATTTGTTGCAGGTATAAAGAAGATTCCCGGAATGTCATATTTTAATGATAAATCCATAAGTTTCAAATCTTCGATTGCCCCATCATCCCAGGAGAAGGATATATTAACCATGATTTTTCAGATAAATTGAAAATTAAATGTAATAGAGCTTAACACCCTTGTTGGATAATTTTCATTGTAATTCGAGTTGTTTGAATAAGTAAAGATCTTTTCAGGATGTTTCTTTTACGGTTAGATATTGGATTAATTTATTAAAAACCTTGACCTGATAAGTAGGATTGTAAGAGTCATCCACAATTTTCAGACAATTGTTTCTGTAATGTTTTTTACCCTTTACAAATACTATTTTTTGTATTTTATCTACTAAGTCATCTAAATTATTTTTTTCAAATAATTCACCGGTAAAATTTTCAATAACCGAAGAAACTTCAGGACCCTGACTTGATGAATCATTATGAGTAATTACCGGCGTTCCAAAAGTCATACTATGAATTGCATTAAGTCCTACATTTCCTGGAGAGACACAACAATCTGCAATACTTAATAACAATCCATTTACTCCTTCATTATAACTTGGTCCATAAAAAGATATATTATTTTCAAGGTTTAAATTAATAACCAAATTTTCCAGAAAATCTTTCTGCTCTCCATCTCCAATCAAAACACAATTTACATTTTCATCCCTCTTATTTAAGATATCGATACCTCTGATCAATTGTTCAATCTTTTTTTCTTTAGTAAATCTGCCAATAAACAATACTAATGGCAATTCTTTGTTCTTAAATGAAAGATTTTTTCTAATAGAATTCATGCTATCCTGAGTAATTGATTCCCGGATTTTAACATGTGTATCATAATTTAATGAATTATTTATTAAAAAAAGTTTCTCCCCATTTATTCCCTGCTGAATCAGTAAATCTTTAGCTCTTTTATTATAGAGCAAATAGGCATCAGGCAGTTTATTAAATAATTGTCTTAAATATTTTTTGATGTTTTTCTCATTTCCATAACTACCATGCCCCCAAAAAACTACTTTTTTATTTCTTATTTTACATATGGCAATGGCGAGCCATGTAGACAGAATCTGAAATTCTCCCGGGAAAATATAAACATCAAAATCTCCACGTGCAGCAATCTTGAATACCCCTTTCTGCCAGAATATTATTTTAAATGCCACAATATTTTTAATAAATGTCCAATTAATACCTCCTTTTACCGCAGGCAATTCAGCAAATTCAGTATCTATAATTGACACACCGTTATGGGATCTTTCTGAAGCAAATAGAAAATACTCAGGATCTTTCTGCAACGATAATTTTTGAAATAATAAAAGGCGGTAATGCGCTGCTATATCATCAATTATTGCAACTTTCATAATTAGTTTAATATAACAAATAATTCTTCAGATGGACCAATCACTTGTTTATTCAGAATTTCGAAATATGATGCTTGTTTCTACTTTACAAATTCCTTTTTCACAAATGAAAATTCTTCAAATGAATCTGAAATCGCAAATATTTCATATCCACTATTCCTCAATAATTTAACTGCCTGCAGAGTTTTCTGCTTCCCCTTCATAACCAATCCCTGATGAAATTCTATTAAAATTTGACCGATTGAAATATTTGATGTTAAAATATTTTTAATAACATCATACTCAGCCCCTTCAATATCCAGTTTTAACAAGTCGATATGATCATGTCCCAATTCACTTATAATATCATTCAGCGATTTCATTTTAACCACGATTTTTTCGATTAAGTTTACATTACTTTGAATAATGTAACTTCCTGAAACATGCGAGGGATTCCTGGGGAGGTAAAAATCGACCAAGCCACTTTTACTATTGATTCCATACTCAAAAAACGTAAATTTCGAAGGAAGAGTCTGTTTATTAACCCAATCTATTGATTTTGGAGTAGGATCGAACCCGAATACTTTGCAATCATGATTATTAATAATTGAAAGATCGAAAGATATATCTTCACCAATTCCAAAAGAATAAACAATAGAATTTTTATTTAATAATTCAGGACAAACAAAGAAACCACCATATGTATTTCCATACCATACATGTTTACATTTAATTCTGTTTTTCAAAAGGCCTGCCCTTCCTGCTATTTTGAAAATTAGCTGCTGTATTTTGCGTCTTATGACACTTAGCATATTAAGAATTCTCCTTTAAATTTTTTTATTTGAACTAATGATATCTTTCGCAAGCAGGGCAATTAATTTGAATCTGTCAAAATCAGGGGCACCCTTTTTTCATATTTAATTATAATATTTAAGATGAATAAAGCAAGAACTGAGCATGACAATATCTCAATCCTGGCATACATTTTTAGAAAAGAGATAAAAGGAAGATTCTGAAAAAAATACAGAGATAATATTGAAACAAAATAGAAAAACTGCCAAACACTTAAAAGCTTTATTTTTTTAAGAGAAATAAATATGCTGCTAAAAGACGAGACAAAAAAATTGAATGCAAATGCCCAAACCAATATTTTTGAAATAGATCCGGAAAACTCCCATTGAGGACCAAAAAATATTCTGAATAGATCCTCTGCCCAAATCATAATAATGGTTACCTCACATATTACTACAATTAAAACAAAACCAAGAATTGAGTATAGATCTTTACGAATACTTTGTTTTAGTTTATTTTTTTCAGAAATACGTTGAAGAAGAACATTCGACAGCGATGTTGCAATTAGTGCAAGAGGAATTGACAATAATAGTTTTGAAAGATCAAAATAACCCGTATTATCAGTTGAAAAAAATTTATTAATCATTATTGCGGGTAACAAAAAGCTACACGTGCTCATAAAAGCAGGAATAATATTGAATTTAGGGTATTCTGAATATTTGAACAGAACATATTTTATTTTCCTTAGACTAAAAAATCGTATTGAAAGGCCACTCTTAGCTGCCTGATAAAATCCGGAGCAAACATTGGCTATGTGACCAATAATATCCCCATAAACCAGACCAGTTGAAATCTTTGCAAATTTAAAACCAATTTGCGCACTTCCTTCAAAACCTCTTCTCACAAACTTGTTTACTGAGATTGAAAAGAATTGTTTTTTTCGGATCAACCAATAATTAATACTTTGATACGAACTGAACAAAAACGTACCAAAAGGTACGAGATAAAGATAATCAGCATAATCTTCAGATAGATTTAAAAATCCCAATATTTTTGTTTTCCATAGGAGAATAGCCAGAAGCAATAAGATATTAAATACTAAATTTAAGAATAAAGCAAGAAAAAAGATTGCAGCTGACTCCTTATCTTTCTTTGGCAAAATGATAGCCAATTCATATCGGAAAGATGAGATGACTAGCAAAATCCCAATCAGACTTAAGTAAACTGAATAGGCCCCAAATATTTCCGGAGAAAAATATCTTCGCAATACAGGCTGAAGGAGAATTGGTATCAGCTGCGCCAATGCTGTCCCCGAAATAAGGATAGAGGTATTCCTTAGTAACTCAGACTTTAGAAGATGTTGGTAGAACTGTTTCATTCTATCATTCTACTATTCCATCCATCCATTTTTCCATCATTCTTTTCCTTTTCCGAATGGTACTCTTCTGTCTACCTTTTTTGTAATTAGATAAAAAAATGATAGTGTTAAGACAAAAAGAGGTATTTGTAAAATCTTTATCTCTCTGTATAATAATATCACTCCTATGACAAAAGCATTAATAAGAATTAAATAGAGGTTGACTTTAAGATGTGAGAAGCCCGCTTGAACAATCCTTTGATATGCATGTTTTCGATGAGCTTCACCAAGTTTTTCCCCGTTTCTCCATCGTCTGAATAAAGTTAAAGTCGCATCAAACCAAAATGGAGAGGTAAGCATGATCCAGTTAAGGATAGAAAATTGATAATTGTTATGGAAATAAATACCTAATACAACAAGAATAAAACCAAGTTGAGTACTACCAACATCACCCATGAAAATCTTTGCTTTTGGCCAGTTCCAGAATAAAAATCCAGAGATACATGCAGCTAATAATATTGAAATTAAACTTCCTGACAAAAAATATAATACTAAACAAATAATTATTGCCTCTAAAGAAGCAAAACCATCCACTCCATCCATGAAATTAAAAAGATTGATAAACCAAACCATTCCTAAAATTGCCAAAGGATAAACGACGAAAAGATAATTCATCTCGACCCCGGGAAGTACTAGCTGACGAAGACCTCCTAAAAAAATAAAGGCAATAACTGCAGTAATAAAATGAAAGAAAAGACGAATAGTCGGTTTTAATCCTATCAGATCATTAATCAGACTGATAATAGTCAACACCATGCCACTTAACAAAGCAAAATAAAGGTTTCTTTCAATTATTCCCCAAAAAAACAATAATGTAATACCAATATACCATGTTATCACAATTGCCAAACCGCCACCAAGTGGAGTAGGAATAGAATGTAAGCTTCTTTCATTTGGGATACTGACAATCTTGTTTTTTAAAGCAAACCTCATTATGAAGTAAGTCAATAAAAAAGAACAAGAGCCCAGAAATATTATAAAAAGGGTAATTTTCAATAGATCAGTAACATTAAAGGTTGTAAACTTCTAAAATTTAAATAATAAATTAATTGAGTATCAGCAGCTTTGATTGATTTTCTTCGTTTACCCCGGCCCCATGGGGAGCGAAGAAAATCAATCAACTTTTTTTTGTGTTTCTGTATGACATTACCAAGTTCCTAATTCCATCTTCAGTTGAAATCGGAGGCTTATATTCCAACTGTAGGTTGGTTTTACTATTATCAAATTCTGAAGATCCAAAAAGCCTGTCAAACGCTGAAGGGAAGAGCCAGGTTCCTATATTTTTGAAAAGCCGTGGCATTCTGAATAAGATCAATTTATATCCTAGATATTTTGACAGATAATTTACTAATTCAGTTGTTGACAGAGCATTTTTATCTTTTACAATAAAAATTCCTGAAGCTTTTCGATCAATGATCCTGTCAATATAACCTATAAGATTTTCAATATAGAGATAGTTGCGTTTGTTTTGAATGGCGTCAAATGGTAAAATAGGGAATTTATCTACAAGTTTTATAAGGCTTAACATATTTGCTTTAACCCCTTCCCCATAGATAAGAGGAGGTCTGATTATTGAGACAACAAAATCAGCATCTTCAAGTTTTCTTAGGTTTACTTCTGCTTCATACTTACTTCGTCCATAAGAGTCATCCGGGAAGCATTCAGACTCCTCATTTCGCATTTCAGATGACAGTTTAGAATCTCCATATACTTTAAGTGAGCTTAAAAAAATAAATTGGTTGATACCACCTCTTTTTGCATTTTCAGCCACTTTAAGACAAAGATCCCTGTTAATTTTCATGTAATCACTTTCAGGAATCTTCCTAGTCTGATGCACTATGGCTGCAAGGTGTAGTACGACATCGAACTTACTGAAATCAATATTTTCAGGACTGATATCATACAGAGATATTTCTTCAATATTTCTGAATTTTGAAAACTTAAGAAAGTTAGTCCCGACAAAGCTATTAGCACCTATAATCAGTATTTTTGGCATACAAACAAAGAATTCAAAAATTGTAAAAATTGATTTTCTTCATTAACCCCTACCCCATGGGGAGTGAAGAAAATCAATTTATTGCACTTAGGTTTAGTGCAAATTAACTAATGACCAAAAAATTCAAACATCTTAATAAAATATTTAAAGTATAAAAAAAAGTAATTAGTCCTAATTCCATTTTCTCTACATGCTCTGTAGATTTCCTTATTGAGAATGTATTTGCTTTTAACAGATTTATTGCTTACTCCCCCCATTCTCATTGAAAGAAATGGCATTTCAATGTACTTGTACTTCAATTTATTTATGTATAGGAAACGAATTAGTAATTCAAAATCAGCTCCGATTTTATAGTCAGTCTTATAATATCCAAACTTTTCAAACAGTTCTCTTCTGACATAAAAACCTGGATGAGCAGGCATAAATCCATATTTGAATTTCCACGGTTTGAACTTTTTCGAAGAATAGTACCTTACAACTTTTGAAGTATTTTTGGGGTCGACAAATTGGGCATCCCCGATAACAGCATCAATTTCATTATCACGAAATGACCTTACAACCTTTTCGATTACATCATTAGTGTAAAAAAAATCGTCAGAATTAATTATACCGACGATTTCCCCTGTTGCAGACCTGATTCCTTTATTTATTGCCTCATAAATGCCATTATCAGGTTCTGAAATAAACGTTGAAATTTCGTTTCCAAAAGATCTGACTACCTCTCTTGTCCCGTCAGATGACAATCCATCAACAATAATGTATTCAATATCAGGATACGTCTGATTAAGAACAGATTTGATGGTGTCGGATA
>Ga0307377_10008485_pt1 | contig 10413 bp, 8 predicted proteins | sample TR3MG_FD_202535 | JGI IMG/M metagenome (GOLD analysis project Ga0307377, IMG submission 202535) | Soil microbial communities from Risofladan, Vaasa, Finland - TR-3 | ecosystem: Environmental > Terrestrial > Soil > Coastal area > Acid sulfate soil | place: Finland: Risofladan, Vaasa | collected... | reverse complement strand
CATATCAGCGTCGCTGATCAGTAAGGTTACCAACTCGCGCATATTGGCCCGAATGGCTTCATCGCGGTACTTTTCGGCCGCGGCCAGCCGGTTCTTGGCCAACTCGGCCAGGTCAGGGGCATGGCCGACCAGCCAGCCCTCTACGGCCGCTCGATCGCCCAACATCTCGTCAGGAATACGCAGATGGATGGGGGTCTTGATCAGATGTTCCTGGGCAGCATAGATTACACCCCCTGAATTAACCAGGTAATCGGTGGCGATGAGCACACCTTGTTGGCGGTAAACTGCCCGCTCCATGCGCGCCCGGGCCGCCTGGCGGGCCGGATCGGGCGAATAGGTGTTGGCCCCTTCGATAATGAGCGACCAATCACCCATGCGATCCACGGTCATGGAGGGGTTGGTGGCCGGATCAGTGTCCAGGTAATGGGCGATGGGCGCGGCCGGGATCAGGCAAAAGGCCGGCTCGCGCAACAAGTCGTCGGCCGCGGTGGAATATTTGGCGCCCCCGGGCCCGCGACGGCCGACCAGCTTCTCCTGATAATAGGGGCGGGTCACCAGCCCTTCTTCGGCCCATAATTGGCAAAGGCGCTCTACGGGCAAGCCGGCTTCGTCATAAAGGTAGCCCAACAGGTCGCTAACGCCGGTCACCCGGACGCCGGGTAACATTTCCAGCAACAAACGGGCGGCGTGGGCGCCAACCGCGCCATAACCCTGGATCAGCACATCTAGCTCGGCCGGGGCTGGAATTTTCAGGCCGGCGAACTGGGGCAAGATACGCAGGCGGGGCATCTCTTGCAACAATTGGTCCAGGGCGACGACGCAGCCGCCGGCGGCCGCGCCCAATTCGTCAATGCGGTTACCGCCCATATCCACCGGCTTGGAGAGGGCATTGTCCAGACCGTTCTCGATGGCCACGGTCTTCATATCGGCGTCGTTGGTGCCCACATCCGGGCCGGGCAGGTAGATATTGTTGTAGCGGTTGATGAGCCGGGCGAAACCACGAACGACGGCCGTGTGCTCCCCGGCCGGACGGTCCGGGTCGGCCACGATGCCCGCCTTGCCGCCACCATAGGGCAGGCAAGCGGCGGCATTCTTGAGGGTCATACCCCGAGCCAGGTTATGCACCGCGGCCGGGGTTACGTTGGGCAACATACGAATGCCACCCATGGATGGACGGCCCATAGCCAGATTGTCGACGACCAGGTAGCCGCCTATCTCCAATTCCGCCCCCTCGTCCCACATGCAGGCCACCAGCCGCGGGCCTAGCTTATCCACGACAATATTGAGCCGGGCCAACTGATCGACGTCCATCGGCCCAAATTCCAGATATCGCCGGTCACCGTCGGCTATTAAACGGCTGCGAAATGACTGTTCATGCAGGCGCTCCTGCAAGAAGGTTTCCATTTGTTTGGGTATCATCTTAGTAATCTCCGTGCCTCGTCGCCGGGGCCCATCACCTCCGAACGGCCATTGTGTGTATACCATATTTAACCGATCTTTCCGGCCGTTCATAGTGCCAAAGATCCCCCTTCCGGCAAACAAATGTCATAACTTGATGCGGGGGAGATGAGACCGGACCTGCTTAACAACTTTGTAACATGCCTGTTGGTATAATTGAGCTCAAATTGCATGCCCAAAGCTCAAGTTCTGCTGCTACTGGAGTGCGGTTAAAACCTGAGAGCGCGTGGGAAGATTGCTGCGCATTATTTGTCATATGAAGCGAATGGATGCGCTTGTTTAAAAAGGCATTGTTTATAATTATTGGAGAGAGCATCCCCCGATGAGGCCTATCTGGCATCTGAGGATGCCAGACTCCTATAAAAGAAATAAATAATAAAACAATCCTCTAGAGTGGAGGTTATTGATGTTTCGAAAACGAAGTTTCTGGATTATTTTAATCGTGGCGCTGGCGATTTTAGGCGGAGCCGCCTATCTCTATTTCGACAGGACGGCAGCGACTGAAGCGGCCGATGAGGAAGCCGCGGTCCAGAGTACGACTGTGCGCCAGGGGGATATCACCATCTCGGCTACCGGGGCCGGCGCGGTGGTCCCGGCCACGGAGATCGCCCTGGGATTTACCGGCAATGGCGTCTTGAAAGAAGTGCTGGTGCAAGTGGGCGACAAGGTGCAAGCGGGGGATGTGTTAGCCCGCCTGGATGATACTGCTGCGCAACAGGCGTTGGCCAATGCCGAGTTGCAGCTCCGGCAGGCGACGATGCAGACCGACGCCTCGGCGACCGAGACCGGGACGAGTTACAGTGATATTGCCGTTGAGCAGGCGCAACTAAACCTGGATACGGCCCAGGCAAATCTGGACGATCTCCTTAATTGGGAACCGGATGAAGATGAAGTGGCCCAGGCGCAGGGTGCTGTAGAAGCCGCCCAGGCCGCTTACGACGCCGCCCTGGGTAATGAAGCGGCTTCCAGTTCGAATATTACAACCAACAGAATCAATCTGGATCAAGCCCAACGATCGCTGGAAAGCGCCCAGGAGAATTGGGATACGGCCTACGATCCAGGCCGAGATTGGGAGTTGGGCGATCCACGCCGGGCAGACAAACTGGAAAATGAACGGGCTGCGGCTGATGAGGCCTTGTTGCGGGCTCAAGAAAGCCTGACTGTTGCCCAGGCCAACTACAACGCGGCCGCTTCCAGCACCAATCATAGCAGTTCCACCTCGGCCCAAAATAATGTTTTGAACGCTGAGTTGGCGCTGGCGGCCGCCTTGAGCGGGCCGGCGGAAAACGAGATCACAGCGGCGGAGACGACCGTACGCCAGGCAGAATTGAATCTACAACAGGCGTTACTTGGCCGGGAATCGGATGCCTTGAGCCTAGCCCAATCCCAGTTGAACCTGGAAGCAGCCCAGGCGACCGTGGAAGACACAGTTCTGATCGCGCCCATGGACGGCACGATCATGACCGTGAACGGTTCCGTTGGCGAAAGCGCCAGCGCTGGATTCATCACCATGGCCGACCTGGAACAACCCCTGATTGAGATATACCTGGATGAAACGGACCTGGACAAGGTCGGTTTGGACTTTGAAGTCGATGTCATCTTTGATGCGTTACCCGATGATGTGTTCACCGGGCATATCGTGCAGATAGACCCGATGCTGAGCAGCTTAAACGGGGTCACCACCGTGCGAGCCCTGGTCCTGTTGGACGAAGATTCATTCGCCAAGCCACAAAATCTGCCGGTGGGCTTGAACGCCACCGTCGATGTGATTGGCGGCCGAGCTCTGGGCGCCTTGCTGGTCCCGGTAGAAGCGCTCCGGGAGCTGTCCCCGGGTGAATATGCCGTCTTTGTGATGGAAGATGGCGAGCCCAGGTTGCGCTTTGTGGAAGTGGGCCTGATGGACTTCACCTTTGCCGAGATCCTCTCCGGCCTGGAAGCAGGGGAAATCGTGACCACAGGGATTGTGGAAACTAACTGACCGGTAATAAAATAATGCCAGAAAACAGTATTATTCAAACGATTAATTTACACAAAATATATGGCATGGGCGAGATCCAGGTCAGTGCCCTGGACGGCATCGATCTGCGCATTAACCAGGGCGAGTTTGTATCCATTATGGGTCCGTCTGGATCGGGAAAAAGTACCCTGATGAATATCCTGGGCTGCCTGGACCGGCCGAGCGAAGGGCGCTATATCCTCGACGGTGAAGATGTCAGTGATCTGAATAAGGCGCAACTGGCGCTTTTAAGGAACCGGCAGATCGGCTTCATCTTCCAATCCTATAACTTGCTGCCGCGTACCAGCGCGCTGCGCAATGTCACCTTGCCCCTGCTCTACCAACGCCACAGCAAACTGTCCCAGGCGGAACGGGAGGAGAAGGCGATGGCCGTCCTCGAAGCGGTGGGTTTGGCCGATAGAGCTTACCATGAACCCATGGAACTGTCGGGCGGGCAGCAGCAGCGGGTTGCCGTGGCCCGGGCCTTGATCAACGACCCGGTGCTCATCCTGGCCGATGAACCAACGGGCAACCTGGATACAAAAACAGGGGAGGAAATCATGGGCCTGCTGCACAATCTGCATCGTCGCGGCCGGACCCTGGCCATTGTCACACACGAACAGGAAATCGCCGAACAGACCCAGCGCACCATAATTTTGCGGGACGGTAAGATTGCGGTTGACGGCCAGAATGGCAACGGCGGCCATTACGGCGCCAGCGATGCTGACGTTCAGAGGAGCAACTAGTGCTTTGGCAATTAAAAACAGGCGCCTTTTTTATGGTACCAATTGCCAGAGCCTCAAGTGCTCCAGGCAATTTCTAAAGTACGAGAATTAAGTTTACGGAGCAGTAGGATGGGATCAGCAAGCGAAATAAGCGCCGTCGCGACGCCGGTAACGGAGAAAAGCAGGCCGGGAGATAGCGCGACAGGCATCATGAACCCGGCCGAGATTACGCGTATTGCCTGGGAAGGCGTTACCCGCAATAAGGTCCGCTCCCTGCTGACGATGCTGGGCGTCATTATCGGCGTGGCGGCGGTCATCATCATGATCTCCATCAGCGCCGGGACGGAAGCGACCATCGCCGAGCAAATTGAGGGATTGGGCGCGAACCTGGCTTTCATCCAGGCCAGCTTCGGCCGGGGCGGTCCCGGTGGTCCTGGTGGCGGGCAAGATGACGGTCCCATGCTGGTCTTCGACGATGTAGCCATTGTGGAAGGGATCAACGGGGTAATCGGTACATCGGTGGAACAACAATTTAGCCAGGATGTAAAAGCCGGCAGCGTGAGCCTCTCCGATGTGGCCATCCTGGGTACGACGCCTGATTTTCCCTCTGTGCGGAATGTGGTGATCGACGAAGGACGCTATTTTAATGAGACGGAGGTGGATCGAACAGCCAAGGTGGCCATATTAGGCGCCGGACTGGCCCAGGAGCTATTTGGCGAGAGCGATCCTATCGGCCAATCGGTGACGGCGGGCAATACAAAGTTGAACATCATCGGCGTCGCCGGTGAAAAAGGGATCGTGGGCAACACCGATTTTGATTCGTATCTCTATGTACCCATCACCGTCGTCTTTGAGAAGTTTATCCCTTCCCAATTCGCCCGCTTTGTCGGCGATCGGGTGCGCCTCATCTACGCCCAGATCGACGAGGAGGCCAATATGGACGAGGTGATCACCCAGATCGAGTTGAAATTAGCCAGCAGTAAAGGGATCACTTTGGATGAGTTGCCTTTCACCATCCAGACCCAAGATGACATTATTGAAACCCAGGGGGCAACAACGGAGGCATTTCGAAGCCTACTGGCCTGGGTGGCCGGCGTCAGTTTATTAGTCGGCGGCATTGGCATCATGAACATTATGCTGGTTAGCGTCACCGAGCGTACCCGGGAGATCGGCATTCGCCAATCGGTAGGGGCTACGCCCACGGATATTCGCCTGCAATTTTTGACCGAAGCGCTCATGCTCAGCCTGGTCGGCGGCCTCATTGGGGCCATCGCCGGTGTGGGCGGGGCGATCATTTTTGGGGCCTCGGGTGACATGCGCACCGTGATTGTGCCTTCGTCTATCCTGCTGGCCTTCTTCTCGGCCGCGGCCGTGGGTATCTTCTTCGGTTTCTTCCCGGCTAACAAAGCGGCCCAACTGGACCCGATCGAAGCGCTGCGGCATGAATAAGCGGATTGTTCTAATATCTAAATTATCGGAGAGAAAATGAAGAAAAAATCGATTGTTATCTTTTTAGTGGCCCTGATCGGTCTGCTAGTGCTGGTGGCCTGCAGTGGTTCCGACGAAGCGACCGGCGATAATGGGGGCCAGTCAGTAAACAACAACCAGGAACAAACATCGACCGGCAACGATTCACAATCAACAGCCCCGGAAAGGGTCCGTCTGTCGGCCGACTATAACAATGCTTTGTCGCCCCAGGGACAGTTGGCGCTCGGAACGTTACACCTGGAGGAAGGCAACCTGGCGATCGATGAGACGGCCGCGGCCGAATTGCTACCCCTATGGCAAGCGCTGCAAAGCCTGAGCAATAGCCAGACGACGGCCGCGGTTGAAATCGATGCCGTCGTCAACCAGATCCAAGATAGTATGACGGCCGAGCAGATCGCGGCTATCGCCGGTATGAAATTGACTGAAGAGAGCCTGACGACGCTGATCGAAGAAGGTGACTTTGCCTTCGGCCGGGGCGCGTTGGGCGGCGCCGGCCGGGATGTGCCCGGTGAGGACGGCTTTCCGGGAGGCGGTTTCCCTGGGGGAGGCCTACCCGGCGGTGAGCCTGGTGGTCGTCCCGGTGGCGGGTTTGGCGGTGGACCGGGCGGCGGCGGCTTCGGTGACCTGAACGAGGATGATATTGCAACCCGCCGGGCCGAGTTCGCTGAAGGCGGCTTTGGGGACATCCAGGAGCGGGTGCTGGTGGGCGCGGTGGTGCGCATCTTACAGGTGAAGAGTGGTGAAGCGCCAGAACGGTTCGGCATCTTTGACACCGTTTTCACCGTCATCAGCGAGGAAACCGGGCTGAGTGTGGAAGAGATTCAAACCCAGACGGCCGAGGGAATCAGCCTGGCCGAGTTGGTGGAGGCCAATGGCGGTGACCTGGAAGCGGTCAAAGCGTTGCTCATCGAGGCTTTTAATGAATTACCCAACGCGGCTGATCTGGATGCCGAACAGATGGCGGCCGATTGGTTAGGCCTGCCGGCAGATTCAGAGTAAGGATCATACAGCCTGGGATTCAGAATCGCGACCACAAAAATGGGTTAATGGTTTAATCCCCCGCAGGTCTCACGATGATCAAGGCCTGCGGGGTTTTGGTCAATGAGGTTTTCTAGTCATATGAAGAAACCCAGCAGGTCTCGCTATTGATCAAGACCTGCTGGGTTTTTGTCAATGGGGTTTTCGTCTGAGGGATTTTATTGTATCTTTGGCAGTGGCTCGCGGAATAATCCGGGCCGATGCTGCCTGATTTGGGAAAAACCTGTTGGGAAAAACAACCATTTGCTTCAATAACAAAGTCGGGATCGGGCTGTGGGTCTTCTTGTCCTTCAGTCTGCTCATGTTGAACGCCTGCAGCGACGGCGCCAGGGGGATAAGCGAGCGGGCCGAAGCTACCCCTTTACAGGCTGCCGTCACTGCCTTGCCGACGTTGGTGCCCACACTGCGGCCGATTCCATCGGCTACCCCTGCCCCAACCGAGACCCTGCGACCAACGGCCACGACGACTTCCATACCAACCGAGACGCCGCTGCCCACGGAAACAGCAACGCCCTCAGCCACAGCGACACCCACTCACCCGCTGATGATCGAGGTGATGCGCCAACAAGCCTACCCCGGCAGCGAACTCACCTTTGAGCAGACGCTGGCGCCGGGCGCGAATTACGATCGTTACATCGTCTCTTATATATCTGAAGGCAATAAGATCTTTGGCCTGTTTACCGTCCCCTGGTACGAGCCGCCGCCGACCGGTTGGCCGGTTATTATCTTCAATCATGGCTACATCCCCCCCGATGAGTATGGCACTACGACCCGCTACGTCGATTACGTCGACGCCCTGGCCAGAAGCGGTTATATCGTTTTAAGCTCGGATTATCGGGGGCACGGCAACTCGGAAGGCGAGGCGACGGGGGGATATAGCTCGCCGGATTACACCACGGATGTGCTCAATGCCCTAGCGGCGGCCAAGCTTTACGAAGATGCCGATCCAGAACGAATTGGCATGTGGGGCCATTCTATGGGCGGCTTCATTACCTTACAGGCCATGGTGGTTTCTGAGGAGATTGATGCCGGGGTCATCTGGGGCGGTGTGGTCGTCTCGTATGAGGATCTTTTTGAGCGCTGGCGACGGCCGGATGATGGCGAGCCTACGCCCACACCTGATCCTACGGTTACTCGCGGCCGTTGGCGGAGCGGGCTCATCGAGACCTACGGCACCATCGAGGAGAACCCGGCATTCTGGGCAGCCATCTCCTCCAACAGTTACGTAGCCGACTTATCCGGCCCGTTGCAACTGCACCATAGTACAACCGACTCGTCCGTGCCGGTTGAATTCAGCGAAATTTTGTATGAAGAGGTCCAGGCGGCCGGGTTACCGGTTGAGCTTTATCTCTATGAAGGGGATAACCACAATATCTTCGCCAATTTCTGGACGGCCATGAACCGCTCCATCGACTTCTTTGACCGCCACGTGAAAGGAAGCGGCTAAACAATAGGCAGCCGTTTAGGTAATCCCGTTCCCCAGCAATAAACAAACCTCGCTCTTTGCCGTTGCCAGGGACATCAAACAGCCCCCATTCTGAAGATTTTATGCGTTGATTATTGGCCCAATTTTTTGGAGCAATTCAATTTGCCTGTTTCATTGACAATAAGGGCAAACCAAATTACAATTTAGGTGCATCTAAATTATTATTTTCAATAAAATAATTTTTATGGTTGCATAGGACAGCAATGATAAAACAATTGGATCAGCAGGCCGTCGAAGATTATCTTCGCACAATCTATGAATTAGCTAAGACGGAACGCCCGGTCAGTACCTCGCGCCTGGCCGCTGCCCACCAGGTCCAACCCTCCTCGGTGACCCAGATGATGAAACGGCTCTACGAACAGGAGTTGGTCCATTACACCAAACATCATGGCGTGACCCTGACCGCGGCCGGCCGGATGCGGGCGTTGGAGATGCTGCGCCGGCACCGGCTGGTGGAGCTGTACCTGGTCAATGAACTGGGTTTCGGCTGGGACGAGGTCCATGATGAGGCTGACCGGCTGGAGCACGTTATCAGCGAGGCGCTGGCGGAGCGGATAGCAGCGGTCCTGGGCCGGCCGGATTTCGATCCCCACGGCCAGCCTATCCCCTCCAAGGATGGGGTCATGGTCAGCCTGGAGACGCGGCCGCTGACGGCCTTAGTCGAGGGACGCAGGGCCACCGTGGCCTGGATCGGCGATGACTCCAATGGGGAATTGTTAGGTTACCTGGCCGATTTGGGCATAAAACCAGGCACAGAACTATCGGTTATGGCCAGGGCGCCGTTCGACGGACCATTGACTATCCAAATCAGTGAAGAACAGAAGATTGTCGGCCAGAAGGCAGCGGCAACGGTTTTTATTCAAGAGCAGAAGGGAGATTAAATGATGGCAGAAGCAAAAAAAGGGGTTTCGCGCCGCGAGTTCCTCAAAGTTGGGGGCGTTAGCATGACCGGCTTGGTGGGCCTGGCGGGTCTGCACTCGCTAACCCGGCCGGAGGCCGTCCAGGCGGCGCCCCTACAGCACCAGGAAGAAGAGGAAATGACCCATGATCACGGCATGGCGGGTACGGTCGGCATGGTCGACCATGAAGCCAATGGCTTCCACCCGATGGAGATCCTTTATGACTTTGATTATGGCGACGTGAAAGAGGAAAACGGCCGGACGGTGCGCGAATGGCAGATGGTGGCCCTGGATAAGGAATTTGAGATCGCCCCGGGCATTTTATTTCCCGGTTGGCTCTATGGTAGCGCGACCAGCGCCGCTTCGCGCAGGGCCGGAAAAATGGTCGCCCAATGCCCGGGACCGACGCTACGCTGCGTTGAGGGCGACTTGCTGCGCATTCACTTTACCAATGCCAGCAGCCATCCCCACACCATCCACTTTCACAGCATCCACGCCGCTTTCATGGATGGCATTCCCAACGTGGGCCGGGGAATCATCGGCCCGGGGGAAAGTTTTACTTACGAGATGAGTGCGGCGCCTTTTGGCTGCCATTTTTATCATTGTCACGCCGCTCCACTCAAGCGGCACATTCACAAAGGGTTATACGGCGCCTTCATCGTCGACCCGGATCCCGAGAAATATAGCGGCAAAGAGCAGGAAATCGCCAAAGGCCGAAATCACCAATATCCTGAGAATAAGCGATTCAACGAAATGGTGATTGTGATGAACGGTTTCGACACCAATTTTGACGGCGCCAACGAAGTGTACGCGGCCAACTCGATTGCCTTCGCCTACATGAACGAGCCGATCCAGATCAATCGGGAGCAGGTGCAGCGCCTCTACCTGGTTAATGCCACCGAGTTTGACCCGATAAACTCCTTTCACGTACACGCTAACTTTTTCGACTATTACGACCACGGCACCACTCTTGAACCGACGCTCAAGATAGTCGATACCATCATGCAATGCCAGGCGCAGCGAGGCGTCCTAGAATTCTCCTTCGCCGATCATGCGCCGGGTAAATATATGTTCCATGCTCACCAGAGCGAATTCGCCGAACTAGGCTGGATGAGCTTCTTCGAGTTAAGCGAGTAGGGGTCGAACGATGACTGGTCAACAAGCAGAAAAGATAAAAAAGAATAATCTGCCAAAATGGGTATTGGCCCTTTTTCCCCTGGTATTATTGGCCGGCCTGGTGGCTCTCTTCATCGCTCTGGATCCTTTATCCTTCTTCACCGGTACATTTCCACCCCTGGAACAACTCACTATCCAAAGAGTGCT